>OGFR01001181.1_pt1 | contig 12962 bp, 12 predicted proteins | sample 1571001 | NCBI WGS metagenome assembly OGFR01 (sample SAMEA2582064, study PRJEB24529) | metagenome | biome: Human gut stool | place: China | collected 2011 | reverse complement strand
GCGGCGTCGCGGAAGAAGTGTCCGGTGTCCTTCGCCGCGTCACGGAAGAAGTGACCCGTTTCCGTCGCGGCGTCTTTTGCCATATGGCCGACGTCCGTCGCCCCTTCCTTGATGTCCTGACCGATCGACGTGGACTTCGAAGGAGCCGCCGTCGTTTCGTTCGCGATCGAGGTGGAATTCCCTTCCGCGGGTTCGGCCGCAAAGGCGGCAGAGGTCATCCCAAGCGAAAGTGCGAGAACCGCAGCCGCGGTCAAAACGCGTTTCGTCATCTCAAAGCCTCCAAGAAACCTGAATGAGTGTGATTCTTATGAGTGTAGCTGAGGGACAGAGAAACGATGTGCCGGGCTTTCCTGTATACGGAAACCCTGTCCTAACAAAAAGACCTCGGATGCAGGGAGCAGCCGCGGTGTAAAGGAAATTACCATCTAGCCACAGATTAAGTCTGTGGCATAACTACTATAGCCGATCAATAGGAATTGAGCTATCGGTTTACTGGAATGTACTGAGAGTTAACTGATCTAAGGCTAACTATCGGTGATTTATGTGTTTTTAAAAAGCACCCGAACCGGGGTCAGTTTCATTTCGGTTAACTTCCGGTTAACTGTTCGAGAGCCCACACTTGCGCGTCTTTGAGGTCTGCCGCGTCCGGGTGAGTGGCAGCGGCGGCGATCCGGGAGAGCCTCTCTGGCGTCATCGGGAAACGCGCTTTTGACTTTTCGACGAGCGCCGGGTCGATCTTCCCCTGCCAGAGACGGAAAGCCCGGAAGGGAACATTCGCGGCCGCGAGCTCTTCCCTCACCCGATTCTCATACGTCACCGAGTACCCCACTCCAGGCACACCGCCCAGCGTCCCGAAAAGAATGAAGGGGTAACCGGGGTGAGATTTCAGATACGCGTCCGCAGACTCACTCGCGTGCCCCTTATCGCACCAAAAACCCACAAACACCCGGTCGTACCCCGCAGGATCCGGAGCGTCCGCAATCGGGGTCATGACGGCCCCCGGGATCACCGCCGCGATCGCTTCGGCGACCCGCTTCGTGTTTCCCGTGACCGACTCATAGGTGACGAGCACCCGGCGGGGTTTCAAGTCCATAGCGCTCATCACGCTCAGAGCTGCTCCACGTGGATTCCGGCCTTCTTCAGGAACTGAATGCCGGCGTCATCCCGATAGAGCTCGTGGTAATAGACCGCGATAATCCCGCACTTCTGAATGAGAAGCGAGCAGTGGATGCAGGGGGAATGCGTGATATAGATGCTCGCCCCGTGAGACGAGTAGCCGTTATAGGCAAGCTTCGCGATGGCGTTGAGTTCGGCGTGCTGGACCTCTTTCCGGGTCACGAGCTTTCCGTCGATCTCCTCTTCGCAGCAGTTGTCGTAGCCGGTGGGCATGCCGTTCCAGCCAAACGAAATAATGGAGTTGTTCTTCACGATGACGCAGCCCACCTGGAGGCGCTTCGCGTAGCTGCGGCCGGCCGCGATCTGCGCAATCTGCATATACATCGCGTTGTCTTTCTTGATATCCATTTGAATCTCTCTTCTGTTCCTCACGGGGATGGTGAGGAGACGCGCGTCACTGCGCGCTTAAATCAATCATTTAAGGGGTGAATTCTAAGAGATTTTTTCAGAAACCTGAAATCCGGCCGCCGTTACGCTCTTGCTTTTTTCTTTCTGACGGAAAAAGGAAAGCGTCGTTCTGATGTGAATCGATGTAACGCGGTCACGGCTGAAGCGATGGATCCCGCGAATTATGACGGTAAGAAAAGGCGATCCGTGTATCCACAAAAAAGGAAAGGCTGTGCCCTGAAGACCGGAATCACTGCCCCATCACGCGCTTGAACTCTGGTCCTTAAACAATCATTCTGAAGAGCGGCTATGCATTGATTTTCCGGCATAACAAAACTATTTTTAAAAAATTATAGTAACTTTTTTAGTTAGCAATTTTCCGATTCTTCAGATAGAATTTCTCCAGGTTGATTTCCCTTCGAGAATAACCTGCGCGTTCCTTTTTCTCTGCCACCGCAGAGGTGTTTCAATGGGATCTTTACAACGGACGGACTACGGCGGATAAGCGTCCATCCCTTTCCCCACACGCCGTGGGGGTGTTTCTCCCATAGTGACGATGCAGGCATACTGGCTCTGCCTTTCCCCACATTCCGTGGGGGTGTTTCAATGGGCAGTTTACAGAGGACCGACTAGGGCGGCTGATTCAAAAATGGATTTTCTCAAGTGTGGAAATCAACCTTCTTCTCTTCGTTGACCAAAAGCCCTTTAAGGATCTTTCACCGTCTAGAAAAGCAATGCCGCCAAAGAGTGACTCCTTGGCGGCTGTTTTGTTGCTAAGCAAAGCAGATATGCGTTTTACGCGTTCCGGAACTCCGCGTAGAGGTTCGGGAGAATCTGCGAGAGCCGCGTGAACTCAATCATGTCGTGCACCGACATGTCGTACCCCCCGCGGAGCAGCATCTCGTCCGGCACCGGTTTCGCGAGACTGAGCGCCCTCTCCACCTCATCCTTCATCCCGGTGAGTTCCGCCATTCCGCGGTGCGTCCCAAGCCAATAGTGGGAAATGAGTTCAAGGCCGCCCGACACCTCGCGCCCCAGGTGGAACATCATGCCGGCCGGAAGCCCCGGCGCCGCGAGATTTTCGGACCACCCGCTCGCGCTGAATGTGTAGCCGCCCTTCTTAATCGTTTCTTCCGTGAGACCGAGTTTCTTCGGATCCGTGAAGTGAATCAGAGCGTCAAGCACCATGTCGCCCACCAGTTCCGTCACCCGGTTCGGGTTCTCGGGGTCATACATTTTTTCTTCATACGACCGATTCGGATCATCGATCCGGTCAAGATGCGGGACGGTGTTCCCGATATGAGCGTAGGGAGACCAGAGTGAATACCGATCCGTGTGCCCCATGTGCCACGTGAACCACCAGCGAAGCATCTCAGACGTTGCCCCCGGGAAGAAGTGCCGGCTCCAGCTGCAGATGATCCGCCCGGTGTCTTTGTTTCCAATGAGACCGAAACCGGCGACCGGGAGATCGTACGGGGATTGGAAAAGGGCGTTCAAACCCGCCTTTGTCGGTGGGAAAAGCGACGACTCCGGGAGAGGCGCGAGTTTCAGTGCCTGGACCATATCGCACGGGACCTCCAGGTCGTCCGTGAGATACTTCGCGTAAGGCGTGTGGTTGAGCGCCGCCTCGTTTTTACGGTGCTGCGTCACATACTGCGGCGTGAAAAAAGTGAAGAGCGTATTGCGATCAGAATTCATTCGATAAACCTCTTTCTGCGGTCATCCCGTCCGCCCTCCTCCGAAATTCGGGAACACGGCCAGGACTTCCTTTCACGGTTTTTCAATATAGTCCGATAGGAGAAAGATGCCGGGAAACACGGGAAATAAAAGAAATCTCCAGCCCCCGGAACCGAGGACTGGAGATCAGAGGTTGGATCGCTGAAGAATCGGAAACGCTATTTCGGACGCCGGTTTGTCAGGTTGTCGAGCAGGTGCGCGGCTTTCGCTCTCAGCTCGTGATCATCACCGCCGTAATTTGTAACCGCCTGAGAGACCCCGGCAATCAGCATGAAGAGCGCGAGCGACGGATCTCCTTCCGGGAAGCACCCGGAGCGCATCGCGCTGCACCACCGGCACCGCGGATTCCACGAACGGGAGCACAATCGTGCGGCGGATGATATCCGCTCTCGGGGTCGTGGACTCGTTAAAAATCATCATCGAAATCATCGGCTTTTCCACGCCGACCCGAAGAATGACCTGCATCAGAGCCTTGATGCTCCGCTCAGGATCCGGATCCTGAATCAATTCCCGGGCTTCACGGATATACGGAATGCTTTGGGTTTTGATATCTTCGAGCACTGCGAGCCACAGGTCCTCCTTTGACCCGAACCGGTAATTCACCATGGCGGGGTCGACATTCGCGGCCTTGGCGATCTGGCGCGTAGTCGCGCGGTCGAAACCGTGATACGTGAATTCCTTAAACGCCGCTTCAAGCAGCGCCTCTCTTGTTGCGCCATCCGGACCGCTTCGCGGCCCTCTCTTACCCGGTACTCTCATTTGGTCTCTCCCCACCTACACATTCACCAAACGATGAAGCAGGCTGATTCGGTAATTGCAAAATATTCAATTAAAAGAACGGATTCAGAACTCAGTCTGAAGCGAATGGGGAGACTATAGCACGCTTAAATTTGTGTCATTTCCGCATTAGTGCTAGATAAAACGAATATCCGACTATTGGAGGATCGTAATAATTCTCCTCACTCATGTATACCAAAGTGACAAAAAAGCGGTCATAGATACGAAAAGTGTGACAGGGATTTATGTATCTCAAATAGGGAAAATCAAAGCTTCCCAATCACTTTGGGAAAAAGCCGGACGTCCAATATGTTTTTGTTTGTCTTTCCGTAGACCGGAAATGCCTGAAATCACCCCTCACTTCAGGACGTAACACGGGGCGGCTGAAGGATGCTCCGCGATCCGGTCAGAGAGCTGCCGCTCAATCAATTCCACACTGTCAGTTTCCCCGCAAAACAATAGACAAGCCGTCGGGCCCTCAGATATATTGGTTTCTCCTACAAATCAGCCTACGGGGCGGCCCATTTCGACAGAACGGAATAACTCTGGGATTGGCTGTCCTTTCTTAGAAAGCTTTTCAATCATGCGACTTCTGAAATTTGCTCTTCCCTTATTGTCCACGGCACTCTGCTTTACCGCGAACGCATCTCCGGTTGAATCCTTCGACGCGCATAATTTCGTCGATAACGTAGCCACTATCTGCGGATCCGTCGCGCAGGTCGTGAAGCAGCCTAAGCGCACCATTCTTAACTTGGGTGGCGCCTACCCGTCTGAGCATATCGCGATCGTGATTTGGGCACCGGAGCTGCCGCAGTTTGAAAAGCAGTTTGGCAATCTCTATGCCGCGAAGGGAAAGCGAGCCTGCGCAAACGGCCGGGTCGTTGTCTATAAGCACCACTTGCAGGTTGCCCCAAAGACGACGGATAAGCTCACGATCCGATAAGAGATCTCATTGAACCCCGGAATCCCGCTTTTGATTATCCACGGCGGGATCCTGGCTGCGGGAGGGGAAACCGGTCCCCTCCTTTAAAATCTTTTTGGACAGCCGCTCTGAAGAAAGCCGCCTATGAAAAAGCGGCTGAGCAGCTCGGTATCTCGGTGGAAGATTGGGTTGAGGGCGTCGTTGACGCCTACACAAAGTCCCTCTTTGTCAGCGCGGCGATTGACGCGGGCATGAACTTCTCGGACCTCCAGGTGAGCCGGGGACCAGAGGATTCTCTGGAGGTCAACACGCTCCCGACTCGGAGAATCTGTGAACACGCTGGGCTGCCGTCTGAATTCTTCGAAATCATGCCGGAAGACGCCCTGGCATCCGTCGTGTTTGGGTTTTACGCTGAATGGAAGCGGCGCGGCGGAGAGCCTGCTCACGGCGCGGAAGCTTTGATCCGCGAAGTAGATCCGGCATTTAACCAGTGAGGAAAGGATCCGAAAGCAGAGGTTCTCTTTTCAACTCCACTTGTCGGATCCAATTTCAAAGAGTTATCTGTTGAAGCTATTGATTCCGATTCCGGCGCGAATCGATTCCGAATCAGAATCACTCAGACTTCGCCGCTCACTTCAGCAAAGGTTCTGCCGTCCGCTGTCTTCCACTCCGTTGTGCCGCGGACAGAAGAGCCCAGAACAAAAGATCCCGCGCTGGAGGGGGATGAGAAAATCTGATCCTCTTTCAGACGGTAAAGTCCGCTCGGTTCCTTCACGAGCACACCCCGCTCAACGAGCTGCTCCCGTCGGTTAACCATCGAAGGAAGAATCCCAGGGCGGTTTTCCATACAGACCACCGCTCCCTTCAGAATCACAAAGCCGTCCGCGGTCCAGATCGCTTCCCCCTGCACCCGGTACTTCTTATGAATCATGCGGGTGAGGAAGAAACGCCGGTCTTCCGCCTTTTCTTTTCGGCTCTCTTTGGAGACCTTTGGCTCAAACACCCGGTAGCCGAAACCGCGGATCAGAATCAAGGCGTTTTCGATATAGCGGTCAAGCTCCACCTGACGGGACTCGGTGACGTTTCCGGGCGACGGCATTTCCTGATTCTTGATCACGTAGCGACCGGAGCTCTTCGCCATTTCGTAGAACTGATTCTCAAGGTAACAAAGCTCCGTCGGCCCAAAGCTGTTGGTTGCGCTCGTAAAGAACACGACCTCGTTATAGAACGCCTTGCTCGGGCTCCGGTTATGTTCACTGAGGCGATTCAGGATGGAGCCGCCGACCTGGCGCTCCTGCGCCTGCCCGATATAGACCGCGTCCTCATCGGTCGCTTCTTCTTTCCCGAACAGAAGATAGACGCCGCTGAAGGAGAGTTCATTTCTGTCCGCGTAATCATTCAGCCGTAGCCGAGGAATCCGATACGCGAGCCCATTCCAGTTATCGAGCGTCGCGCGAACCGCGCCATCAAAATTTTCGTCTAGCAGCAGAAACTGAACGAGGTGTTTCTTATTCATAGCGGCTGATCGCAGAGAGGAGTTTCGTAACGTTCGTTAGTGTAGCAATCCCAAGCAGCGAGAAGATAGTCCTCAGTTCAATGACCTTCAGCAGTGATCCGGAAACCGCCTGACTTCCTCGTGAAATGCGGGTTTTGATTTGTTGCTATAGCTATGTATGATGTTACTTCGACATCAGGGACAGCCGTTTGGTCTTCTTTAACGGCAAACAGGGGGAATTGTTAGCCCTGCCCTTCCCGCCGCTTCTTATGGATGAACTATGACAGACCCGCAATACATGACAAAAATCTACGTTGATACGACAAAAAGAAAGAAGGTCATCTTTATCAAGGTGGCCGAGCGGCAGGGGAAGAAATTAGGCGACTGGGTAATGGATGTCCTCACTGAACATCTGAAAGCACAGTTTATCGATGCCGCAATGAAATCCGGCATCAGCTTCAGCGCGCTGGAATTGAAGCAACGCGAGGACGGCTGGGTGGAAGTGAACCCGGATACGATGCATGAACTCTGCCGGCTCGCCAAAATCCCGCCTCATTATTACGACCTCAGTTCGGAGGAGGATCTCGCGGATATCGTGTTCAGCTTGTACGCGGAATGGAAGAAACAGGGCGGAACCCCTGACGCGGTCGCGGAAGCGATTCTTGAGGAGTCAGGCGTTCACCTCGCGCCTGAAAACAAAGAGGAGTCGCGGCAGGCCTTGGGATAAAGACTGCGACTGAAACTGGAGCTGAGCCTGTGCAGAAGCGCACCTGAAGACTGAGGCTGTGAGTCTATGGAGCGCCTAAGAGAATCCGGGAACTCCCTGGCGGGGAGCTCCCTGGATTCTTGGAGCACTGGTTTGCAGCCAGTACACAAGTAAGTCCTGTACCTGCCGCGTAAGGCGCGGGAGTTTCCTCAATACGGGAAACCGCAGGCGCGCCTCCAAACTGCAAAAACGGTGAAACTGTACCGGAAGCCGGAATACGTCCGGCCCCGTTTCAATATTTTCTTCCCTAATGGGGAATTCGGTGCCAGCCTCCTTTGAGATTGGGAGCCAGACCCTTACAACAAAAAAAGATGGAGTCACGGCCGGCCTCGGGATGAAGCCTGAGACTTGTGCTGTGGCGGAGCCTTAGGAATGAGCGCGTTAGCGAATACTGAGACTGTGGTTCACTTGGCGCCCGTCCGGAACGCGGGGCGATCCAACAGGTGTTGGCCCACTGCTTTCCGATTCGGCTGGTGCGCAGCCATCAAGAATGAGTCCTGTACCTGCCGCGTAAGGCGCGGGGGTTTCCTCAATGCGTGAAACCGCAGGCGCGCCTCCAAACACTGAAAACCTTTACGCCTTACCGAGAGCCGCTAAGTAATCGTAGGTGGGCTGGAGCTCGTGCGGGATCACGATCTTCAGATTCCGCACGGCTTCTGTCTGATTCAGAATCCAGTCGGAATACTCAGTCTCGATCTCCTTCGTGCGGCTGTTCTTCCGATCCCACTCGACCTGATAGGCGGAAAGCTGCTTCTGGTACTCAAGCTGCTCCTCCCGATACTTCCGGTTCCGGTCGAGATTCTCGTTCTTCGCCATGATCTCGATCTTCGCCTTCAGTTGGTTCAGTTCCGCTTCCCACGTCCGGTGGCTCTGCTGCCAGCGGTTATACGAGTCGTACACCGCGTCAGGTTCCACACTCGGGCTATAGGTCCGGATCGCGGTGTCCTGGCCGCGGCCCTCCGTCCCCACGGGCCTCACGGATTTCTTCGCGAGGTCATCCTTCGCGTTCGCGAGAACGCCGTCCGGATGGATATAGATACCGAGTGTGCTCGCCTTCGCTTCGAGGAGCAGATAGTGCGCGAGGTCGCGGATCGAGAGCCGAGTCTTCGCCCACTCCGTATCCACGGGATCCGGTTTTTCAGGCGCTGAAGGCCGCTCCACCTTTGGCTTCGCGTCGATCTCGTCCTTCCGGGGCTTGTTCTCCGGGAGCTTCAGCCAGTCTTCAAACGACAAGTGTTCGAGATACTCCGTCCTCTCATCCCGCTCCTTCACGGCTTCGTGAACGTACGCGATAAAGCCCCGCAGTTCCCCGATCCGGGCCGCGGTGGGGAGGAGCGACTCGAGGAACTCCTGGTCCTTTCCCTTTTGGACGAGACGGGGTTCCGCGACGCCTGAGAGGAGCTCCATATAGACATCGTAAAAGGTGCTGCTTTTCACGATTTCCTCAAGCCGGTTCACTTCCTGGGACGCGAGCGCCGCGAGAAACGAGGCGCTCGTCGCCGTGAGACCGGGTTCCGGTCTCTCAGGGTTCACGAAAAACTGGTCATGCTTCTTAAATTCTTCAGTCATTTTTTCTTATCCTATGCATTCATCATTGCAGTCCTTCACGACATGAAAGTGGATACCCACCACTTCATACACGACGTCGGACTGCTCTTCAGGCGCCTTCTCAGCCGTTACATCCGTTTTCTGCTCCGCCTTTCCGGCTGCCTCAGAGGCTTCCTTCGCCGCTTTCGCGGCTTCCTTCGCTTCCTTCTTCTTCACCCAGCGGGGGCGGGAACCCTCTTCAGGCGCCATCTTCACGATCTTGGGGTCGAACTCCGCGAGCGTGTCGATCAGATCCGTTTGAGACGCGATCACGTTCCCAATGTCCTTATAGACTTCGGGGGACTCGTCTATCGACCCCGAGAGCAGGCGGATCCCGCGGGACTTAAGGATCGCTTCCATGTCCTCGTGCTTCAGGGTTTTAAAAGCCGCTTTTCGTGACATCGCGCGCCCCGCGCCGTGAGAGCAGGAGCGGAACGATGCCTCATTCCCTTTCCCGCGGACGATGTAGCCTGGGGTCCCCATGGAGCCCGGGATGATCCCGAGAACGCCGTCGCCTGCGGGTGTCGCCCCCTTGCGGTGAACAATCAGCTCTTCCCCGTTATAGGTTTCTTTCCAGGCGAAGTTGTGATGGTTCTCGACAAAGCCGAGCGACCCGACCCCGAGGTGCTTAAGCACATGCTCATGAATCAGCTCGTGGTTCGCGGACGCGTAGTCCCCCATCAGCTGCATCGCATTCCAGTACTCCTTCCCTTCCTTCGTATCGAGATCGAGCCACGCGAGGTGGCGAAGTTCGTCCGGGAGCTCAGGGTGAAGGGAACGGGCGACCTCCGAGTAGTAATCCGCGACCGCGCTTCCCGCGCCGCGGGACCCCGAGTGCGAGAGGAGCGCAATGTACACACCCGCTTTGAGTTTCAGCGTGGGTTCATCGATGTCGTGATCGACGGTCAGTTTCCCGAATTCCACAAAGTGGTTTCCAGCGCCTGAGGTTCCGAGCTGCGCCAGCGCCCGCCCGTACTGCTGCTTCGTGGGAGGCGTGATCGACCAGTCGCGGTGCATCACGGGGTGGTCACGGCGCTCGCATTTCGAAAACTCCGCCCCGACCCCGAAGCGGGTTTCGGCTTCAAGGGCCTCAGCGAACCGGTCAGACTCGGTCTCAAGCTTTTCGTAGGGCAGATCGAGAATCGTGATTCGCATGCGGCACGCGATATCGACCCCGACGGCGTAAGGGATCACGGCGTTACGCACGGCGAGGACGCCTCCGATGGGAAGCCCGTCCCCCGTGTGGGCGTCAGGCATCAGAGCGCCCCCGACCGCGATGGGGAGGCGGCACGCGTTTGCCATCTGCTGGAACGCCGCATCCTCCACGTCGCCCTTCGCCCAGGATTTCCAGGGCGCGGGGGTTTCACGCTCCGTATAAAACGTGTGCTCCGCTCGGGCTTTCGCGAGCAGCTTCGCGAGGGGCATAAAGAGCTGTTTCAGCTCCCCCATGGGTTCCTCGGTGGGGGACGCGGAATGGGCAAGCGTCGAGACCAGCGCCTTCACGGCTGCGGGTTTCGCGCCGTTTGAGACCGCTTCGGCATTGAACGCGGGTCCCGTCAATTCAGGGAGACGGGGGATCCCGAGTTCGTAGAGCGTCTTAAGGTCAATCATTTTCTTTTCTTCCTAATTTCTAAAAATCTTTTTTCATACAGACGGCACCGTAATGAGCCACCCGTGTTTCTGCTGATCCATGTGGACCGGCTTTCCGGTGAACGCCTGGATCACCTGAGCGCAGGTCCGCGTGTGGGCGGACGGCGCGGTCGTCACAAAGTGACCGCCGCCCGCGAGTGCCATCGGAACCAACAGCTGATCCTGCAGATGCCGGCACACCGGGACGTCGGCTTCGAGAAACGCCGCAGATTCATCTGCCGCGATTTTCGCGACCGATTCCGCCGCGAGCCTCGGGCGTCCGATCTCGGAAAAGACCGAGGTGCCCGACTCAAACCCGGTTCGGATCAGCACCGCGTTCCCCGCTTCCGGGATCGCGGGGTTCGCGTCCAGCGTGACCGCGTCTTCCGTGAGCCCCAGCCGATCGCCAAAGTCGCGCATCAATACCTTCTTTTCCCGCTCCGCCACTTCTGGCGGCAGGTGGCAGTTAAGGATCACGGCGCTCACGCTCTTCAGGCTTCCCCGCTCCCGGAATTCCAAGGGGGCGGGCTCGAACGGTCCCGCGGCTTCCATCCGGACGAGGCCCCCTGCCGCCTGAAAGAACGCGGGGCGCGGCATAGTGAAGGTCACCGGGTACCCCATCCGATTGAGACAGGGTTCGAGCGTTTCCTTCAGGAATTCAAACGCCGGTGCGAAGGGGCAGTAAGTGCCGCCCGTGACCGTGACAGAGGCTTTTTCGCCCGCCTTAAGAGAGCAAATCAGCGCCGGGACGATCGCCTGGAGGACGAGCGCGGTGCTGCCGCCGGTCCCAATATCAAAGCGGTAGCTCCCCACCTGCACTTCACCCGGAACAAACGTGAGTTCAGTCGAATTCATTTCGGCCCCCGTCACCTCCGCTCCGCAGATCGCGGCAGCGGCACGGACGGATGAGAGATGCTGACGCCCGAGCCCCGCCTTCTCCCGCTTCCCCCGTATATTCCGGATGTGGAACGGGATCCCGAGGGCCGCGGACATCGATAGCGCCGCGCGGAGGATCTGGCCTCCGCCTTCCGCCCCGTTGATCTCAATCGTCTTCACTGTCGTCATGATGGTTATCGATTTTTGATTGGCTGTTTTTATCTTTCCTGCCCTCTCTATCGCACAAAGCGTGCCAGTTTTTACGAACCCTGTGAAATCAGGGCTCTGGCGGCGATACCCCATTTTTCAGTAGAATTCCGATAGGGAATTTTTGATCCCTTAATATCAGAATTGATCAAATTGGATCGGTACGATGGCTAAGAAAACGGTTGTGATTGGGCTCGCGGGGCCGACGCTCGACGCTCGACGCCCGGGGCGGGAAGGACCGGTGGCAGAGGTGGCGGCCCACGGTGTCGATCGGGCAGCATGATGATCTCCTCGTCGACCGCTTTGAGCTCCTCTGTCAGGAAAAGTATCAGTGGCTTGGGGAGCAGCTGGCATCCGACTTCAAACAGGTGTCGCCGGACACCGAAGTAAATATCCACCTCGCGAAATTCCCGAAGCCCTGGGACTTCGGCGCGGTGTACGCGGAGCTCCTCGACTTCGCGAAGCACTACCCCTTTGATCCGGAGAACGAGGATTACCTCGTCCACATCACGACCGGCACCCATGTGATCCAGATCTGCCTCTTTCTCCTCGTGGAGTCCCGGATCATCCCGGCGCGGCTTCTGCAGACGAGCTGCCCCGAGCGGCGGGATATCGCGGGGAAGTACGACATCATTGATCTCGATCTCTCGAAGTACGATCAATTGGCGGAGCGGTTCACCTTAGAGCGGAAAGAGGCGCACCACTTTCTGAAGGCCGGGATCGACACCCGGAATGCCGCCTATAACCGGATGATTGAGGAGATCACCCGGGTCTGTGAGCGGTCCAAGGATCCGATCCTTCTCACCGGGCCGTCTGGCGTCGGCAAAACGCGGCTCGCGCGGCTGATTTACGAGTGGAAAAAGAAGAACGGCCAGGTGTCGGGGGCGTTTGTGGAATTGAACTGCGCGACACTTCGGGGCGACGCCGCGATGTCGGCGCTCTTTGGCCATAAGAAAGGCGCGTACACCGGGGCCTCGGAAAACCGGGCCGGGCTTCTCGCGGCGGCTGATGGCGGTCTCCTCTTCTTAGACGAAGTGGGAGAGCTTGGGGCGGACGAACAGGCGATGCTGCTTCGGGCGATTGAAGAAAAACGCTTCTACCCCATGGGGTCGGATACGGAGTCGACGAGCGACTTTCAATTGATCTGCGGCACGAACCGGGATCTCAAAAAAATGATCCGCGAGGGGAAATTCAGGCAGGATCTGCTCGCCCGTATCAACCTCTGGACCTTCCGCCTCATGGGGCTTAAGGACCGCCCGGAAGATATTGAGCCGAACCTCATGGTGGAGCTTGAGAACGCCTCACGGAAACTCGGGAAACTGGTCCGCATGAATAAGGAGGCGAAGGAAGAGTTCCTCCGGTACGCGTCGGACTCCGAATCCGACGCGTACCGGAGGAACTCT
>OGFR01001180.1_pt1 | contig 12967 bp, 10 predicted proteins | sample 1571001 | NCBI WGS metagenome assembly OGFR01 (sample SAMEA2582064, study PRJEB24529) | metagenome | biome: Human gut stool | place: China | collected 2011 | reverse complement strand
TGGCGGGTCCCAAGTTCAAAAGTCTTATCGTGCAAGCACGAACGACTTTTTGACCCTGATATCATAATAATAAGATGTCAGAGTAAAAAAGATATTTTTCCTCTGACTTGATATCTATGAATTATAGCACAACATTTTTTAAAAGAGAATAGGGGATTTTTGTCGAAGATTTCATCCACATTTGAATGTGGATAATGTGGATAATGTGGAAAGATAAAATTCAGTATATATTATTGGAAACCTGAAAAACGTTGGATTTCAGGGAAAAACGGAGTATTACAGGGACGAATAATGTCGAATTATGTTAAGTGATTTATGCACATATACATCCACATATGCAGGCAGATGAAAATGTGTATAACGATGTGGAAAATGTGGATAAGTAATCTGAACTGTTATAAATAAAGGAAGAACTGAGGGGGATAAAATGTTTATAACTTTTTAATGGAAATTGTCGACAGAGACACAAGTGTTCAGTATCTTCTATTGCTATAAGTTGGGCGGTTGTAAAAAACAGGACAATTCTGAAAAATTATTTTCCGAATTGTCCTGTATAAATTGCTGATATTTATGTCAGGCAGAAACATTATTTACCCAGCAGATGCTCCCCGATATTTACAACATCTCCGGCTCCCATGGTGATGAGCAGATCACCCTCCTGGCAGTTGGAGAGCAGATAATTCTCAATCTCATCAAAGGTAGGGAAATACTCGCAGGGAGTTCCCAGTTCCTGGATACGCTTCTGCAGATCTTCAGAAGAAATTCCCAGAGTATCGGTTTCTCTTGCTGCATAAATATCCGCAACTACCACATGATCTGCCAGGCTGAGTGCTTTGGCAAATTCCGGAAGCAGAGCTTTGGTACGGGTATATGTATGTGGCTGGAATACACACCATAATTTCTTATGGGGATAATTGTGTGCGGCATGAAGAGTTGCTTCAATTTCTGTAGGATGATGTGCATAATCGTCTACGATCGTAACCCCTGCAACTTCTCCTTTATACTGGAAACGGCGGTCTGTTCCTGTGAAACTTCCAAGTCCCTTGATGATCACTTCTTCGGAAAGACCAAGAAGATGACCGAGGGCAATTGCTGCCAGTGCATTGGAAACATTGTGGATGCCCGGCACTTTCAGATAATAGCTGCCAACCTTAACGCCATTGCGCAGAACGGAGAAGGAAGCATGTCCATATTTGTCATAAGTGATATCTGCTGCCTGATAATCTGCATCATGTTCCAGACCATAAGTAATCACATTACATGGAAGATCCCGGATGATATCTTCATATTTCGGAGTATCTGCATTGATGATCAGTGTACCGTCAGCTGGAAGAAGCTCTGCAAAGCGGCGGAAGGAATGGCGGATATCGTCAATATCCTTAAAGAAATCCAGATGGTCTGCATCCATATTCAGGATAATACTGATCTTCGGGAAAAAGCTCAGAAAGCTGTTTGTGTATTCGCAGGCTTCTGTGACAAAAGTCTCAGAATTGCCTACGCGGATGTTTCCGCCGATAGCAGGAAGAATACCTCCCACACTGATGGTCGGGTCACAGTCTCCTGCAAGAAGAATGTGAGATACCATAGATGTTGTGGTTGTTTTTCCATGAGTTCCGGAAATGGCAACAGGAGTATCATAATTCCTCATGATCTGTCCGAGAAGCTCTGCACGTGTGAGCATTGGAAGTCCTTTTTCCTTTGCACAGGCAAATTCCGGGTTGTCAGGATGGATAGCTGCGGTATATACCACAACATCTACGTCATCGGTAATGTTTGTGGCACGCTGTCCGTAATAGATGGTGGCTCCCTTTTTTTCCAGTGCCTGCGTAAGAGGACTGGATTTGGAATCGGAACCGGAAATGACAAAATCCTCGCCGAGAAGAATCTCGGCCAGTCCGCTCATGCTGATGCCGCCGATACCGATAAAATGTATATGAAGTGGTTTGTGAAAATCTATCTGATACATAGTATGTTCTCCTTGATTAATTATTTACAAATCTTTATAAATCCGGTAACTGTAACATATTCGCATAGTTACTGGAACTGTTTTATCTGTCTGTTTATTATACTCCCTGTGCCTTAAAATGAAAAGGACTTCTTTTGGTTGATAAAAAATCACAAAAAACGACATTGAATATATAAAAAATGCCTAATAATATATCAGTGGAAATACAGACTCAATAAAAAACGTGTGCAAAAATCATAAAAAAACAAAAAATGAAAAACAAAAATTGTAAATAATGTTCACTAACAGATAAAAGTGTGTTATAATTAAATAATCATAACCTGTAACTGTTCAGTGCCTCGCGAAACAGCAGACTGACGAATAGTTACCATAACTACAACAAGAGGTGATTGCATGATTAAGAAAGAAATGATAGCTATGCTTCTGGCCGGCGGTCAGGGCAGCAGACTGGGTGTACTGACAGAAAAAGTAGCAAAACCTGCAGTTGCTTTTGGCGGGAAATATCGTATCATAGATTTTCCTTTAAGTAACTGTATTAATTCAGGCATCGATACAGTAGGTGTATTGACACAGTATCAGCCATTGCGACTTAATACACATATCGGAATTGGTATTCCATGGGATCTTGACAGAAACGAAGGTGGTGTAACAGTACTGCCGCCTTACGAGAAGAGTACCAGCAGTGAGTGGTACACAGGAACAGCCAATGCAATCTTCCAGAATATGGATTACATGGAACAGTATAATCCGGATTATGTCCTGATCTTATCCGGTGACCATATCTATAAGATGGATTATGAAGTAATGCTTGATTTCCATAAAGCGAATAAAGCGGATGTGACGATTGCCTGTATGCCGGTACCTATTGAGGAAGCAAGCCGTTTTGGTATCATGGTAACAGATGACATAGGACGCATTACGGAGTTTGAGGAGAAACCGGAGCATCCAAGCAGCAATCTGGCGTCCATGGGAATTTATATTTTCAGCTGGCCTGCTTTAAAGGAAGCACTGATGTCTCTGAAGGATCAGAACAGCTGTGATTTTGGCAAACATGTTCTTCCATACTGCAAGGAGAAAGGTGAAAGACTTTTCGCCTACGAATACAATGGATACTGGAAGGATGTAGGAACACTGGGTTCTTATTGGGAGGCCAATATGGAACTGATCGATATTATTCCGGAATTTAATCTCTATGAAGAATTCTGGAAGATTTACACAAAGGGAGATATTATCCCGCCTCAGTATATTTCGGCAGATGCGGTTACAGACAGATGTCTGATCGGTGAGGGTGCAGAAATTTACGGGGAAATACATAATTCTGTGATCGGACCAAATGTTGTGATCGGAAAAGGCAGCGTGATCCGTGATTCCATTATCATGCGCAATTCTACCATTGGTGAGGGCGTACAGATGGATAAAGCTATTATTGCCGAGGATGTTACTATTGGAAACAATGTTGTATTGGGATGTGGTGAGGAAGCACCGAATGTGCTGAAACCTGCAGTTTATGCATTTGGAATTGCTACGGTTGGTGAACGCAGCGTGATCCCGGATAATGTAAGAATCGGAAAGAATACAGCAATCTCAGGTATAACTGTTCCTGAGGATTATCCTGATGGTGAGCTGGCCGGCGGACAGGTAATTACAGCAAAGGACGGTGACGAATAATGAGAGCGATAGGTATTATTTTGGCTGGCGGTAATAATAACCGCATGAGAGAATTATCAAATAAGAGGGCAATCGCAGCAATGCCGATCGCCGGAAGCTACAGAAGTATCGACTTCGCACTGAGCAACATGGCGAGTTCTCATATTCAGAGAGTTGCTGTTCTGACACAGTACAATGCCCGTTCTCTGAATGAACATTTAAGCTCTTCCAAATGGTGGGATTTCGGAAGAAAACAGGGTGGTCTCTTTGTATTTACACCTACGATCACAAAAGAGAACAGTCTGTGGTATCAGGGAACAGCAGATGCTATTTATCAGAATCTGGAATTCCTTAAAAGCAGTCATGAACCATATGTAGTGATCGCATCCGGCGACTGCGTTTATAAGATGGATTACAACAAGGTTCTTGAATATCATATTGCGAAACGTGCAGATGTTACGGTAGTATGCACTACCTGCGATAATCCCAGTGAGATTGAGAGATTTGGTGTTCTCCGTATGAATGAGGACTGCAGGATTGAGGAATTTGAAGAGAAGCCAATGGTTTCTTCTTATAATACAATTTCAACAGGTATCTATGTTATCCGAAGAAGACAGCTGATCGAGCTGATCGAGAGAGCTGCGCTGGAAGGCAGACATGATTTTGTAAAGGATATTCTGATCCGCTACAAGAATCTTAAGAGAATCTATGGATATAAGATTGACACATACTGGAGCAATATCTCCACAGCAGAAGCATATTATAAGACAAATATGGATTTCCTGAAACCGGAGATCAGAAACTATTTCTTCAAACAGGAACCGACAATTAAGACAAAGATTGATGATCTGCCTCCTGCAAAATACAATCCGGGAGCACAGGTGAAGAACAGCCTGGTTGCCAGCGGATGTATTATCAATGGTACGGTGGAGAATTCCGTTCTTTTTAAAGACGTATTTGTAGGAAATAACTGCGTGATCAAGAACTCTGTGATTTTAAACAATGTATATCTGGGAGATAATACTCATATTGAGAACTGCATTGTTGAAAGCCGGGATACTATTCGTGCAAATTCGTATTACTGCGGCGACGGTGAAGTGAAGATCGTCGTGGAGAAAAATGACAGATATATACTGTAAATAAAACAGCCGGATAGATTCGGTAAATCGAAAGGAGTAAATTTGTATCATGAATATTACTGACGTGCGTGTGAGGAAGGTAGCAAAAGAAGGAAAGATGAAAGCGGTTGTTTCCATAACGATCGATGATGAATTTGTAGTACATGATATCAAGGTGATTGAAGGAGAAAAAGGGTTATTTATCGCTATGCCAAGCCGTAAGGCAACAGACGGAGAATATCGTGATATTGCACATCCGATCAATTCTGCAACACGTGACAGGATCCAGACGATCATTCTGGACAAGTTCCAGGAAGTTATGGATGCGGAACCGGAAGAAGCTGCAGAAGCGGAATAACCGGTGAATAAAGAACTGTAAACAGATAAGAAGAAGCACAGGCACTGTCTCTGAAAAGGGGGCAGTGCCTGTTTTTGCTGAGCATTAGTGAAGATAAAATGTTACATAATTATTACATAAATTAATAAAAAGTGTTGATTTTTTTACGAAATATGATATACTGGGTTTCAGATTAACGAGAAAGGTGATTAATTTATGAAGAAAAAAGTTTTTTCATTACTGCTGGCCGGAATGCTTACTTTTTCCATGGGAACAACTGCATATGCAACAGAAGATGCGATTGCTGATATGCAGGCTCAGAAACAGCAGGCAGAAGCCGGACTTGCCCAGACACAGGCGAATATTGACAGCCTTCAGAGCAAGAAGCAGGAGCTGGAGAACTATCTGTCTGATTTGAATACACAGTATGAAGACCTGACTAATGCGATTTCTGAACTTAGCATACAGGCCGGAGAGAAAGAGAATGAGCTGAAACAGCTTCACACAGAATTAAAGAAAGCCAAGAAGGCATTAAATAAACAATATGATGATATGAAGCTCCGCATCCAGTATATGTATGAGAATGGCGGTACATCTGCATTAGAGACTTTGCTGTCATCTAAGGATCTTTCTGAGTTCCTCAACAATGCAGAGAGTGTTGCGAAGATTTCCCAGTATGACAGGACTATGCTGGAGAAATGCGAGAACCTTCAGAACACTATCAAAGATCAGGAAACAACTGCTGAGGAAGAGAAGGCTGCTATTGATCAGCTTCTTGAAGAGAGAGCGGCCAAACAGCAGGAGGTTCAGAATCTTGCAGCAAGCACAAGTGATAACATCTCTTCCTATGTAAGCCAGATCAGCGCAAGCCAGGAAGAAGCAGCAGCACTGACTGCAGAAATCAACAATGCAGATAACAGCATTGCTCAGCTTGTGCAACAGGCAGAAGAGGAAAAAGCAGCCAGAGAGGCAGCGCAGGCACAGGCCGAAGCAGAGGCGGCAGCGGCACAGGAACAGGATGCGGAAGAGGGCTCTGGTGATTATGAAGAAGATACAGATTCCTATGAGGAAGACTCTTCGGACAGTCAGGATTCTTCAGAGGCTGAAGGATCAGAGGATACTTCTGGAGATTCCTATTCTGAAGATTCAGGGGATTCTGCTGATGAAGATACATACGAAGAGAACGATGCAGATTCCTATGAGGAAGATTCTGACAGCAGTGAATCAGAAGATACATCTGACAGCCAGGCATCCTCAGACAGTTCTTCCGGTCAGGGAAAATACCTTGGCAATTTTACGCTGACTGCATATTGCAACTGTGCACAGTGCTGCGGTACAGCAGGTAACCTGACAGCCAGCGGAACAGTTCCGACAGCAGGACGTACTGTAGCTATGGCGGGAGTACCCTTTGGAACACAGCTTCTGATCAACGGAAATGTATACACAGTAGAGGATCTGGGAACACCTTACGGACATGTTGATATTTATTTTGACAGCCATTCAGAAGCATTAAGCTTCGGACTTCAGTCTGCTGAGGTTTATCAGCTGAACTGATAACAAAACAATAATGTGATTAAGAACTCTGGTAAAACAGGGTTCTTTTTTTCGGATTTTGCCCGGATTGCTATAACATAGGCGGTTTAACTTGAGGATTCAGATGCCTGATGATAAAATGATATATCAGATTTATATACAGTAAAATACAATTGGAATGGAGATAAACAATGAGAATCTGTGGCTTTAATAAAACGACATTGCTGGACTATCCGGGAAAGGTAGCCAGTACTATATTTCTTGGGGGATGTAATTTCCGCTGCCCGTTCTGTCAGAATGGGATACTGGTTGTAGCTCCCGGAGAACAGCCGGATTACAGTCAGGAGGAACTTCTGGCTTTTTTGAAAAAAAGAAAGGGGATTCTGGACGGGGTCTGCATTTCAGGAGGGGAACCTACACTGTCAGATGGTCTGGAGGAATTTCTGGGAAAAATCAAAGAGCTGGGCTATGCTGTTAAACTGGACACCAATGGCTCACGTCCGAAGATTGTAAAACATCTGGCAGAAGCCGGACTGATCGATAAAGTAGCTATGGATATCAAAGCCTGTCCGGATAACTATGGAAATCTGACCGGAATAGAAAAGCCTGATATGGACAGTATTTTTGAGACAGCAGATTTTCTGCTGCATGGGAATCTGGACTATGAATTCAGAACAACAGTAGTACGGGAACTGCATACGCAGAAGGATTTTGAAGAAATCGCCGGGTGGCTGGCAGGAGCGAAAGAATATTATCTGCAGGCTTATAAGGACTCAGATGGAGTCCTCAGGCCTGGATATGGAAGCTATACTTTTGAAGAACTTCAGAACTTTCAGAAGATTCTTCAAAAGACGATTTTATCTGTGGGAATCCGGGGCATCGATTAAACGATACCAGTAACCGCCGCGCATTTTTGGAATCTCTATATAGCTGCTTTCTTTGAAGTAAGGAAAGCCAAACATATTTGCCATAAAGCGTTCCTGCTGATTATAAACGCCGGGAACGCCGAGGATATACTGTCCGTTATTTCTTTGTCCTAAAAGCAAATATCCGAAATTATAATGCCCGTACTGGAGAAAACGGTTATTGCGCAGAGCACAGTAATGCCGCGGAAAATGCTTCAGGTCATCAAGGTGTATCTTCCATGCAGCGATCAGTTCGCCGTCGGAGAAGGGGGAAAATTCGGCAGAGGTTTTTCTGTTTTCTATATTTCTTTCCGGGACAGGAGTGCCGGCATTTTCAGAACTATTGGTATCTTCAACAGTATTATCTGAGATATCGGATGACTCTGTTTCTGGATTGTTATCAGATGTTCTCTGAGCCGGAATGTTGGCAGACGGTTCAACTGATAAAGCATCGTCAGGAACTTTTGTAAGTGAGATGTCTTCAGGTTTTTCTGAAATATCTTTTGGTTCTTCGGGCGCCCCCTGAGAGGGCAGAATTTCCTGCAATACTATACCTGCCGGAACTTTGGGTTTCTGTGAAGTGATTTTTGCAGAGTCAGGAATATCTGCGTCAGGCATAGCTTTTATTTCATGGAAATTCTCCGGACGTATAGGCTGATCGTCCCATTCAGTACCAAAGAATCCGCCGGTATCTGAAGTAATGATCATTCCGCCCAACTTACCCATTGCAACGCCGGAGTCATTCATATCTGTTGCATCTGTTATGATCAGGCATTCTACAGTTTCTTTTTCTGTCTCGCAGGTATCCAGAAGAATTCCGTTGATCAGGCCATCCTTTCGTGTAAATCCATAAATATTGCATTTTACATTTTCAGGCAGCCCCGGACAATGCAGATGAATCTCAACAGAACATTGCTGATCTTTTACTTCAACTTTAATAAATCCGCAATTGCTGCCTTTCTTTCCGCTTTCATAGTCATATACATATGCGATAAAACGCCGATATCCAGCCAAAATCCTTCCTCCGTAAAACCAGATTCAATAATGTATATGACCATCAGAAGAAAATATTCGAAAAAATTAAAAAAATTTGAAAAAATCTATTGACAAACTGCGATTTTATTAATATAATAGCACTTGCATTGACGAAGCGTGGCTCAGTTTGGTAGAGCGCTGCGTTCGGGACGCAGAGGTCGTGGGTTCGAATCCCGTCGCTTCGACTACGCATAGGAAGTCTGAAACCAATTGGTTTTCAGGCTTTCTTTTTGCTATTCTGGTAGTGATGCAACAGCAGAAAGGAAAAGAAAAGTTGACAGATCAGGAACGTTTTATGAAAGAAGCTATCCGTCAGGCGAAGAAGGCAGAAGCTCTGGAAGAAGTGCCAATCGGCTGTGTGATCGTGCATGAGGGTAAGATCATCGCACGTGGATATAACAGAAGAAATACGGATAAAAATACACTTTCCCATGCAGAGTTGAATGCAATCCGCAAAGCCAGTAAAAAACTTGGTGACTGGCGGCTGGAGGGATGCACTATGTATGTGACGCTGGAGCCATGTCAGATGTGCTCCGGGGCACTTGTCCAGTCCAGAATAGATGAAGTAGTGATCGGCTGTATGAATGCCAAAGCGGGCTGTGCAGGTTCTGTGATGAATCTTCTGCAGGTAGATGGATTTAATCATCAGGTAAAGATTACACAGGGAGTTCTGGAAGAGGAATGTTCTTCTATGTTATCTGAGTTTTTCAGAAAGCTTCGTGAAAAAAAGAAACAGGAAAAGGCAGCCCTTAAAGCTGCACAGGAGAATCCGGAGAGAGAATCGGAGCAATAAAAGTAAAAAACAGAAAACAAAAACAGAAAAACAAAAACAGGAAGAATCTTAAAGACAATAAAAGTAATAAAAGTAACAGAATTAATGTTACAGGTAGAAATAAAAAGAGGCGAATAAAAAGAATGAAAAAAGATACAACAAACGACATGACCGTCGGCAGTCCGGTGAGCCTGATAATAAAATTTATGATCCCAATGTGTCTGGGAAATCTTTTCCAGCAGTTTTATAATATTGCAGATTCCATTGTTGCCGGAAAATTTATCGGAGTAAATGCCCTTGCAGCTATCGGAAGCACTGGTTCACTGATGTTTTTTGTGACCGGCTGGCTGAATGGACTCAGCAGTGGATTTGCGATTATCGTAGCCCAGATGTTCGGAGCGAAAAAGTTTGACAGGATGCGCCATTATGTTGCCATGTCCATTTACCTTATGGCTGCATTTTCCATTGTTATGACAATAGGATTCAGTCTTGCGAACAAACCAATTCTGCATCTGATGAATTCGCCGGAAGAGGTATTTGGTGATGTAACTGCATATATGGGAATTATTTATGCAGGTCTTATTATCACAGGTGCATATAATGCACTTGCGGCTTTCCTGCGTGCGCTGGGTGACTCCAAGTCGCCATTGTATTTCCTGATCATTTCGGCTGTGATCAATGTTATTTTGGATGTAGTTTTTATTGTAGTCTTTGGAATGGGTGTAGAAGGATGCGGATATGCCACAGTGATCGCCCAGGGAATTTCGGCAGTGTGCTGCCTGATTTATATTGTAAAAAGATTTCCGATCCTTCATCTGGAACGGAAGGATTTTGAGATATGCTGGGACAGTTTCGGCAGACTTCTGAAGCTTGGAATTCCTATGGGACTGCAGTTTTCGATTACAGCAATCGGAACCATTATTGTACAGAGCGCGGTCAATATTTACGGACCTGTACATATGGCCGGATTCTCTGCTGCCGGTAAGATCCAGAATATTTTTGCCACAGTATTTACAGCCTTCGGTGCAACTATAGCAACCTATGTAGGTCAGAACAGGGGCGCAGGAAAAATGGATCGTGTGAAACAGGGAGTCCGTTACACGCAGATGATGGTCCTGGGATGGAGCGTTTTTGTTATGTTCCTGATGTTTTTCTTCGGAAAATATCTGACATATCTTTTCGTAGATCCATCGGAACAGGACGTAGTAAATGTGTCTGTTACTTATTTCCGGACAGTATTCTGGGCATATCCGTTTCTCGGAAGTATTTTCCTCTATCGAAATACTCTGCAGGGAATGGGATATGGACTTGTACCAATGCTTGGCGGGGTATTTGAACTGGTGGCGAGAACCGGAATTGTCGTATTGATTGCGGGACATACTTCCTTTGCCGGTGTCTGTATGGCTGACCCGACCGCATGGATCGCCGCACTGATCCCACTGATTCCTTATTATTTTCATGTGATGAAGAGATATAAGAACAAAAGTCAGGTACAGGTAGTAGAGGATTAATTATTCTTTATCTGATGGAAATTGTATAAGGCTCTTTCCCGTTTCTGTTAATATATGGACTTTTGTAAACCACAAAAAAAAATAAGAAAAGCATTCAGAAAATTATCAACAGATAAAATTCTGAATGCTTTTTTATATGATGAGCTGCATCATGAATATTCTTTTTTGCGCGCCGCACTTCGGAATGGTCCCACAGACGTTACCTCTACAGTTAACTCAGCCCAGGCACCCTTACGGCACACAAGAGCTTCTGCTTAGTGCTGCTACATTCCTGTCCTGACACGGTTCACAGATTCCTGTTGCGTAAGACCCAAACGTCAACGCCACTTATAGAGGGCAGCTCCACAGGATACAAGCCTCGGATTGGCATCACCCCTGCTGTAGCGGATTGCAGGTACAGGGCACCGCTATCTCCCCGGCTGCGCATTTCTGATTATATAGGCAGGAGGCTGTTTTGTCAATAGTGAATCATTATAGTAAAACTTATTACTGGGAACGGAGTGAACAGTAACGAACGGAGTGAACAGTAACTAAAACTTTTCTAACACTATTGTATGAAAACGATAAATATTATATAATAAACAGAAATAAACTATCTTTATTCTGGAAATGGATATGCCAGAGTACACAACATGTCTTGTATGTATGGATATGGATAATTCTTAAAACACAGAAATGGAGGATACTATCATGATTAAAAGAATAGGTATGCTTACCAGCGGTGGTGACTGTCAGGCTCTTAACGCTACCATGCGAGGAGTAGTAAAGGGACTGAGCAACAATTTGGATGAACTGGAAGTTTATGGATTTGATGATGGATATAAAGGACTGATCTATGGTAAATACCGTATGCTCACATCCAAAGATTTTTCCGGAATCCTTACACAGGGCGGCACAATCCTCGGAACATCCAGACAGCCATTCAAACTGATGCGTGTCCCGGATGAGAATGGCCTGGACAAGGTTGAAGCCATGAAGCAGACTTATTATAAACTCTGCCTGGACTGCCTTGTGATCCTTGGCGGAAATGGTACACAGAAGACAGCAAACCTTCTGAGAGAAGAAGGACTGAACATTATCCATCTTCCAAAGACTATTGATAATGACATCTATGGCACAGACATGACCTTTGGTTTCCAGAGTGCGGTAAACATTGCCACAAATGCCATTGACTGTATCCATACGACAGCATCCTCACATGGACGTGTATTTATCGTAGAGATCATGGGACACAAGGTAGGAAGTCTGACACTTCATGCAGGTGTTGCAGGTGGTGCGGATATCATCCTGATTCCTGAGATCCCATATGATATCAAAAAAGTTACCGCAGCGATCCAGAAACGTGCCAAAGCAGGCAAGCGTTTCACAATCCTTGCAGTTGCAGAAGGTGCGATTTCCAAAGAAGACGCAGAACTTCCTAAAAAGAAATACAAAGAGAAACTGGAAGCCCGAGCAAAGAAATATCCGTCCGTTTCCTATGAGATTGCTGACCAGATCTACAAAGAGATCGGAAGCGAAGTCCGCGTTACAGTTCCGGGACATACACAGAGAGGCGGAGAACCATGTCCGTATGACCGCGTTCTTTCCACAAGAATCGGTGCAGGTGCAGCGCAGGCGATCATGGATGGTGAATATGGCATCATGATCGGCGTGGTAAACGGCAAAATTAAACGTGTACCTCTTGAAGAGTGTGCAGGTAAGCTTAAGATGGTATCACCGAAAGATCAGCTTGTAGTTGCTGCCAAACAGATTGGTATCAGCTTTGGTGACTGATTAAGTGAAACAGTACTTGACTGACAGATACTTTTTCATATAAGATATGGATGTAAAAAAGACCGCCGCGGGAATTTTTTCCGCGGCGGCTGTGATAATAAGATAGAGATAACTATTTGGCGCGCTGCTGACAGTGGGGGTGCCAAATAGTTACGATAGGAGTTTACTCATGAGTTACACTGCTCTTTACAGAAAGTTCAGACCGGATAATTTCGCGGATGTCAAAGGTCAGGATCACATAGTGACTACTCTGACAAATCAGATTAAGCATAACCGTATCGGCCATGCGTATCTGTTCTGCGGCACCAGAGGAACCGGTAAAACAACAGTAGCCAAAATTCTGGCGAAGGCAGTCAACTGTGAGCATCCC
>OGFR01001176.1_pt1 | contig 13005 bp, 8 predicted proteins | sample 1571001 | NCBI WGS metagenome assembly OGFR01 (sample SAMEA2582064, study PRJEB24529) | metagenome | biome: Human gut stool | place: China | collected 2011 | reverse complement strand
GACAAAACTTATCGTTACTGGCGATTACATTTGATGATCACTAGCTATATCGGATATGCCGTTTTCTATTTTACTCGTAAAAGCTTTAACTTCGTTATGCCTGCCATGCTGACGGACTTAGGGCTACAAAAAGCCGATATCGGTATCATGGGTACTGCGTTTTATCTTACCTACGGTGTGTCAAAATTCTTATCGGGTGTACTTGGTGACCGTTCTAACCCTCGTTACTTTATGGGGATCGGTTTAATGATGACAGGTGTTGTCAACATTCTATTCGGTATGAGTTCATCCGTCTTTATGTTTATCACCCTTTGGATGATCAACGCCTTTTTCCAAGGTTGGGGATGGCCTCCATGTTCAAAAATCCTAAATACTTGGTACTCACGTAACGAGCGAGGATTATGGTGGGCGATTTGGAATACCTCACATAACTTAGGTGGTGCACTCATTCCAATTTTATCTGGTGCTGTCGCCCTTTATTGGGGATGGCGTTACGGTATGATCGTGCCAGGGATTATAGCCTGTGCCATTGGTTTCGCTCTTTGCTTCTTATTACGCGATCGCCCAACATCTATGGGACTTCCAACGGTTGGTGAATGGCGTAATGATATTGCTGAAAAAGAACATGAAAGTGAAGGTTTAGGTTTATCTAACTGGGAAATTCTTAAAATTTATGTGTTCAAAAACAGCATTATCTGGGCATTAGCATTCTCTTGGTGTTTTATTTATATTATCCGTACCGGTATCAACGACTGGGGTAACTTATATTTAACAGAAACCCACGGTTATGACTTGCTTAAAGCAAACTCAGCAGTTTCTTTCTTTGAAATTGGTGGATTCTTAGGGGCACTTTTTGCGGGCTGGGGCTCTGATAAGTTCTTCAACGGAAACCGTACCCAAATGAACATCATTTATGTGTTAGGTATTATTTCAACCTCCTTAGCATTATGGTTCATCCCAAGCGATAACTATTTTGTGATGTGTGGATTATTCTTCCTAATGGGATTCTTTATCTTTGGTCCGCAATTTCTTATCGCAATGGCTGCGGCTGAAAACTCTCACAAACATGCTTCAGGTTCTTCTACCGGTTTCGTTAGTCTCTTCGCCTATATTGGTGCGGCGGCTGCAGGTGCGCCATTAGCATGGATTATTCAATCTCTCCACTGGAACGGATTCTTTGGTAGCTTGTTTATTGTATCTCTTGCCTGTGCATTATTACTTATTTTCGTGTACTTCTTGCAACGTAAGAAAAATAAACTAAAAGCCTAATCTAGGCATATAAAAATCGAGCTAAAACAACCACTGTTTTAGCTCGATCTCTTTTGTTTTAAGTAGCCTTTACAAAATTATTCTAAGCGTTTAGCCATTTCTAACCAATCTGCTTTAAATTCACGACGCATATTATTGATTGCATCAATAATATCGTGGTGAACTAATTTTTCATTTTGAATACCCACACAGTAGCCTCCTTTACCTTGTAGCAATATATCTACCGCATATACGCCCATACGTGAAGCTAAAATACGGTCGAAGGCACAAGGTGAACCACCACGTTGAATATGGCCTAATACGGTTGCACGGGTTTCATGGCCTACGCGCGCTTCAATCTCACGCGCAAGAGAATGTACATCTGTAATTAATTCAGTAATCGCAATAATAGCATGACGTTTTCCGCGAATAATACTGCGTTCAATTTGACGAATTAACTCTTCACGATTAAATTCTACTTCAGATGCCACGATATATTCACAACCACCGGCAATACCTGCAGAAATGGTTAAGTCACTACAGTGACGCCCCATGATTTCCACGATAGAAATACGTTGGTGAGAACTTGAAGTGTCACGTAAACGGTCAATGGCATCCACTGCTGTTTGTAGCGCAGTTTCATAACCGATTGTGTAATCTGTTCCAGCCACATCGTTATCAATTGTGCCAGGGATACCTACGCAAGGGAAACCATGTTCTTCAGTAAGCAATTTAGCCCCCATGTAAGAACCGTCACCACCAATAACAACTAAGGCATCAATACCATGTGAACGTAAAATTTCTGCACATTTCTCACGTACGGCAGGATCCTTAAATTCAGGGAAACGAGCAGAACCTAAGAATGTACCACCACGGTTAATAATATCGGATACATTATAACGGTTTAACTGTTTGATTTTATTGTTATATAAGCCTTGATAACCGTCATAAATCCCAAATACTTCAAGCCCTTCTGCAAGAGCTGCACGAACAACGCCACGGATGGCAGCATTCATACCTGGTGCATCACCACCACTGGTTAATACAGCAATTTTTTTAATCATATTTACCTACTTTGAACTCTAAGAATAATTGGCGTCAAGATTACACCATCCATTATTTCTGCTCTAGAAAAATTTTTAAAATTTACGTGGAATTTGATCTAGTATAAGTTTTAGTGATGGAAATAACTTTCACATTTCCAAGAAAGATCCGCTTTTTGTAATGTCTTGCTTTCTTTCGCCACCAAATACTTTTGTAAGTTTTTCACAATTTTTACTTTGTTTAAACGCTGAAATTTCTTACCTTGTTCCACTTTTTGGGAATATTGATATTGCACAAAACCACAACGTGGCACATTTTTACCCTTAGCAATATCCACTTGCCAAGATGGATTTTGTTCTGTCGGAGCATAAATGACATAACCATTTAACTCAGTAGCGGGCTTTTTCGGATTCGTTGAATTCGCAAGAATTTTGAAATCTGTCACGCCTAAATTACGGTACACCTTCTCACGCAATGCCACACGTTGCTCAATAGAACGGGATAAATCACGATCAAGCAACACTTCAATTTGAGATTGCCAATTTTCTAAGGTATCTGGCTCTGCAAGATAAACATAACGCGCAATCGTATCCAAATCTTGGCTTGCTGTAAGTTTATAAGTTTTGCCGTTGTACTCAATTTTTTCAGGAGTTTGAAGCTGACTCACTTTTGCCGCACAACCTGAGAGTAAAAGCGCGGTCAATATAACCAGGATTTTATTCATTGATATCTCGCTTAAATACAAATTCTTTTTCAGTTGAGGATGTCGCATCAAACCAATAACCACCTAGGTCAAACTCTTTCAGTTGTTCAACACGTTCCAAACGATTTTGAATGATAAAAAGACACATTAAACCACGGGCTTTTTTCGCATAAAAGCTGACCACTTTGTATTTACCATTCTTATTATCTAAGAAAACAGGCTTCACAATCTGTGCATCTAATTGGTTTTCTTTTACTGATTTATAGTATTCATCAGAAGCTAAATTGATCAAAACACGATCGCCTTGCTCATCAAGTGCCTGTTGCACGGATTGAGTGATAATGTTCCCCCAAAATGCATAAAGATCTTTCCCTTTTGGATTCGCTAACTTCGTGCCCATTTCCAAGCGGTAAGGTTGCATTAAATCAAGGGGTTTAAGTAAGCCATATAAGCCAGAAAGCATACGTAAATGGCGTTGTGCGAATTGCACATCTTCATCAGATAAGCTATCCGCATCCAAACCGGTGTAAACATCACCTTTGAATGCCCAAATAGCTGCACGTGAATTTTTTTCGTTGTGAGATTTTGTCCATTCAGCAAAGCGAGCGGCATTTAAGCCCGCAAGTTTATCGCTGATAGACATTAAGGAAGAAAGATCTTGGGGAGATAATTGACGACAGATTTCAATCAGTTGCTCACTATAATCCGTCAAGTGCGGTTGAGAAACAGGCAGATTTCTGACCGCACTTTCAAAATCTAAGGTTTTTGCCGGGGAAATAATGGCTAACATAGGTTCTCCTTTCTAAAACTGAACCGTATCTTAGCACAGGATAGCCTCCTTACTCTACCCCGTTTACGCTATCCGCTTATAGAGTCCATTCTCATTGACGATTAAATCTTGTAACTCCAAATCTAACAACTGCACTAAAAGCAAATCCACCGGCAAATTCAATGCAACCGATAAATCATCAAGGCTTATCGGCGTATAACTGATATGCTGATAAAGTTCAGGATGACTCGGCTCCACCGTAGGTATTTTGGCTGTTAGTGGTTGAGCTATCGGCTTATTAATTTGCGTATTATGTACTGGCGGCTGAAAAGTAATACTATGATTGAGGCTATCTAAAATATCTTTGACATTTTCCACCAACATCGCCCCTTGCTTAATCAGTTTATGGCAGCCTTGACTGTATTCACTTTGAATATTCCCTGGTAAGGCAAAAATATCGCGATTTTGTTCTAAAGCATAACGCGCTGTAATCAATGAACCGCTTTTCTCTGTGGCTTCAATGACTAATGTTCCTAATGAAAGCCCGCTAATAATGCGATTACGACGAGGAAAATTTTCAGCAATCGGTGCTTGCGTAGGGATAAATTCAGAAACTAATGCCCCGTTATTTTCGATAATTTGCTCGGCTAATCGGCGATGTTTAGCGGGGTAAATGTGATCTAATCCGCTGCCCAATACGGCAATGGTCTGCCCTTGAATATCCACCACCGCCTGATGGCTAAATCCATCGATACCTACAGCCAACCCACTCGTCACCGTTAATCCTGCGAGAGAAAGCTCTGTCGCAAAATATTTTGCCCAATATTCCCCATAAGCGGAACAATAACGGCTTCCAACCATGGCGATTTGCTGAGCAGAAAGTGCGGTCAAATTGCCTTTCACAAATAACAAGGGCGGAAAACCACTAATTTGTTTGAGTAAAAAAGGATACTCATCTAAAAAACAGTGGATTAAATGATGACCTTCTTTTTCAGCCCAGTTCAAAGCGGGCTCAATAAATTTCATTTCCGGCTGAAACCAACGACGAATCTGCAACGCATCCCAGCCCATTTGTTGAAATGCCACTTCATCATAATTTAACAAGTCTTCTATATTCACATGGGCCAAAATTTGTTGAATCCGCACACTGCCCAATTTGGGCACTTGAGCTAATCGCAACAAAATCGACGTAAAATCGCTCATAATTCTCTCCTTTAAAAAGAAAATTATGGCGAGATTTGTCACAAAAAATGAAAAGTTTGTCTTAATTCTGCGATTCAGATCGCAAAAAGAGAAAAATTTTAGAAAAAATCGGCATACCAGAAACAAGGAATAAAACAGGACAAAAACAGCTTCTTAAAAGCTATTTTTAGAGATTAATTCTGAACAATGATTTATATTTAGAGAAATACACTTTTAAGGTTATGTAGAGATATTCATTTTAGATATAAATCACTGATAAATGATTTGACAGCAAAATTTTTATCCGTAATATGAACAGCGTTTTACAGAATTTTTTACAGGATTATCTTTTTATGTACCAAGCTGTTTCTTTATCTCTCAACCTCCTGCTCTCACATTCTTTGTGCGGCTAAGTTGTGGATAAAAAACACCTTTATGTAAAAAATCTATTATCAACCCGCACTTTTAAGATTGCGGGTTTTTTCGTTTTAAAATCACGGTAAAAATGACCGCACTTTGAGTGATAAAAGAAGGAAAACATTATGACAGATCGCGTTATTATTTTTGATACCACCTTGCGTGATGGCGAACAAGCGTTAAAAGCAAGCTTAACCGTTAAAGAGAAATTACAGATTGCTTTAGCACTTGAACGTCTCGGCGTGGATGTGATGGAAGTCGGTTTCCCGGTTTCTTCTCAAGGTGATTTTGAATCTGTTCAAACCATTGCACGCCATATCAAAAATAGTCGTGTTGCGGCACTTTCCCGTGCAGTAATTAAAGATATTGATGCTGCAGCTGAAGCCTTAAAAGTGGCAGAAGCGTTTCGTATCCATACATTTATTGCAGTTTCAGCATTACACGTTGAAGCCAAATTAAAACGTACCTTTGACGATGTGGTTGAAATGGCGGTGGCAGCAGTAAAACATGCACGTAATTATACTGACGATGTAGAATTTTCTTGCGAAGATGCGGGCCGTACCGGTATCGACAATATTTGTCGTATTGTTGAAGCCGCAATCAATGCGGGTGCAACAACTGTAAATATTCCTGACACTGTTGGTTTCTGCTTACCTAACCAATTCGGCAATATTATTGCTGAAGTACGTAACCGCGTACCAAATATCGATAAAGCGGTGATTTCCGTACATTGCCACAATGACTTGGGTATGGCAACGGCTAACTCCTTAACCGCTGTACAAAATGGTGCACGTCAAATTGAATGTACGATCAACGGCATTGGTGAACGCGCAGGCAACACCTCTCTTGAAGAAGTGGTAATGGCAATGAAAGTTCGTCAAGAATTTATGGGTGTGGATACACGTATCAATACACAAGAAATTCACCGTGTCAGCCAAATGGTGAGCCAACTTTGTAATATGCCAATCCAACCGAATAAAGCGATTGTAGGGTCAAATGCTTTCGCACATTCATCCGGTATTCACCAAGATGGTATGTTGAAAAACAAAAATACCTACGAAATCATGTCGCCAGAAACTATTGGCTTGAAAAAAGAAAAATTGAACTTAACCGCACGTTCTGGTCGCGCAGCGGTAAAAGGTCACATGGCGGATATGGGCTACACCGAACAAGATTACGATTTAGACAAATTGTATGAAGCCTTCTTAAAATTAGCAGACAAAAAAGGCCAAGTATTCGATTATGACTTAGAAGCTTTAGCCTTTATCGATATGCAACAAGGGGATGAGGATCGTTTAGTGTTAGATAAACTTTCTGCTCACTCTACTAAAGAATATCCAGCGACTGCGTTTGTTCAAGTGGAATTGGATGGTAAAAAATTAAGCACCTCTTCTATCGGTGGTAATGGTCCGGTTGATGCAGTTTACAATGCGATCTTGAATTTAACCGGCTTAGATATCAAAATGTCCCACTATAACTTAACTGCAAAAGGCGAAGGTGCTGAAGCGTTAGGTCAGGTGGATATCGTGGTTGAACACGAAGGGCGTAAATTCCACGGTGTTGGTTTAGCAACTGACATCGTTGAATCTTCCGCACTTGCTTTAGTTCATGCAATTAATGCCATTTACCGTGCACATAAAGTCGCCGATATTAAAAGCCACAAACATCATTAATCTATCTAATCTCCCCTTTACTTAAAGGGGAGAAAATGTGAAAAAAATTAACCGCACTTTGGTGTGACTGAAATAGGAAAAACAATATGCAATCATACAACATCGCTGTTCTACCGGGAGACGGTATAGGTCCAGAAGTGATGGCTGAAGCCATCAAAGTATTAAACAAAGTCCAAGAAAAATTCGGTTTTAAACTTAACTTCAATGAATTTTATGTAGGTGGTGCTGCAATTGATCATTGTGGTTGCCCATTACCAGCCGAAACCTTAAAAGGTTGTGATGATGCTGATGCGATTTTGTTTGGTTCTGTGGGTGGCCCAAAATGGACAAATTTACCACCGGATCAACAACCGGAACGCGGTGCATTATTACCATTGCGTAAACATTTCAAATTATTCTGTAATCTCCGTCCTGCAACTCTTTATAAAGGACTTGAAAAATTCTGTCCATTACGTGCCGATATTGCGGCAAAAGGATTTGATATGGTAGTTGTACGTGAATTAACGGGCGGAATTTATTTCGGTCAGCCTAAAGGCCGTGAAGGCGAAGGTGTGCAAACCAAAGCATTCGATACCGAAGTTTATTACAAATATGAAATCGAACGCATTGCGCGTGCGGCTTTTGATGCAGCAATGAAACGTCGTAAACACGTCACTTCTGTGGATAAAGCCAACGTATTACAAGCTTCAATCTTATGGCGTGAAACTGTGACTGAAGTGGCGAAAGATTACCCTGAAGTCACCTTAGATCATATTTATATCGACAACGCGACCATGCAATTAATCAAAGCGCCTGAGTCTTTCGATGTGCTCCTCTGCTCTAACATTTTCGGTGATATTATTTCTGATGAAGCGGCGATGATCACTGGTTCTATGGGGATGTTGCCATCTGCAAGCTTAAACGAAGAAGGTTTCGGTTTATATGAACCGGCTGGCGGTTCTGCACCGGATATCGCAGGCAATGGTATTGCTAACCCAATCGCACAAATTCTTTCTGCCGCGATGATGTTGCGTTACAGCTTCAACTTAAATGATGCCGCAGATGCGATTGAAAATGCCGTACAAAAAGTCTTAGCAAATGGTCACCGTACGGGAGATTTAGCCGATGACTCTGCCCCTGTTTCAACGGCAGAAATGGGTACATTAATCGCTAACGCAATCTAATAAAAACAATTAAAGTGCGGCTTAAAAACACCCTAAAATTTGACCGCACTTGCTACTCTAACGAATTGAGAAAAATTATGGCAAAAACTCTTTACGAAAAATTATTCGATGCCCACGTAGTATACGAAGCTGAAGGCGAAACGCCAATTTTGTATATTAACCGTCATTTAATCCATGAAGTAACCAGCCCACAAGCCTTTGATGGTTTACGTGTAGCAGGCCGCCAAGTACGTCAAGTCAGTAAAACTTTCGGTACCATGGATCACAGTATTTCTACCCAAGTACGTGATGTGAACAAACTTGAAGGCCAAGCGAAAATTCAAGTATTGGAACTTGAAAAAAACACAAAAGCGACCGGTATTCAATTATTCGACATGACCACAAAAGAACAAGGTATTGTGCATGTCATGGGGCCTGAACAAGGCTTAACCTTACCTGGTATGACTATTGTTTGTGGTGACTCCCATACTGCAACGCACGGGGCATTCGGTGCCTTAGCATTTGGTATTGGTACATCTGAAGTAGAACACGTATTAGCCACCCAAACCTTAAAACAAGCTCGTGCGAAAAATATGAAAATTGAAGTGCGTGGCAAGGTAGCACCTGGCATTACCGCAAAAGATATTATTCTTGCCATTATCGGTAAAACTACCATGGCAGGCGGTACAGGCCATGTGGTGGAATTCTGTGGTGAAGCTATTCGTGACCTTTCTATGGAAGGCCGTATGACTGTATGTAATATGGCGATTGAAATGGGTGCCAAAGCCGGCTTAATCGCACCAGATGAAACGACTTTCGAATACTTAAAAGGTCGTCCACATGCACCAAAAGGTAAAGATTGGGATGATGCCGTTGCTTATTGGAAAACCTTAAAATCCGATGACGATGCGAAATTTGACACAGTCATCACGTTAGAAGCCAAAGACATTTCACCACAGGTAACTTGGGGTACAAATCCAGGCCAAGTAATTGGCATCGATCAGCCAGTGCCAAATCCAGCAGAAATGACCGATCCGGTGACTCGTGCTTCAGCAGAAAAAGCGTTGAATTATATCGGTTTAGAACCGAATACCGATTTAAAAGACATTCCGGTGGATCAAGTGTTTATTGGCTCTTGCACCAATGCTCGTATCGAAGATTTACGTGCCGCAGCGGCGGTCATGAAGGGCCGTAAAAAAGCCGATAACGTAAAACGTATTTTAGTGGTGCCAGGTTCTGGTTTAGTGAAAGAACAAGCGGAAAAAGAAGGCTTGGATAAAATCTTTATCGAAGCGGGCGCTGAATGGCGTAACCCTGGTTGCTCAATGTGTTTAGGGATGAACGATGACCGTTTAGGTGAATGGGAACGCTGCGCTTCCACTTCAAACCGTAACTTTGAAGGTCGCCAAGGCCGTAATGGTCGCACTCACTTGGTGAGTCCAGCCATGGCAGCCGCAGCGGGAATGTTCGGTAAATTCGTTGATATTCGTGACGTAACATTAAACTAAGGAGCAGAAAATGGCAGGATTTAAACAACTTTCAGGCTTAGTAGTGCCATTGGATGCGGCAAACGTGGACACGGATGCGATTATTCCAAAACAATTTTTACAAGCCATTACCCGCGTAGGTTTCGGTAAACATTTATTCCATGAATGGCGTTATTTGGATGTAGAAGGCACTAAGCCAAACCCAGATTTCGTATTGAATTATCCACAATATCAAGGTGCGACCATTTTATTAGCGCGTAAAAACCTTGGCTGTGGTTCTTCTCGTGAACATGCACCTTGGGCATTAGCCGATTACGGTTTCAAAGTAATGATCGCACCAAGTTTTGCGGATATTTTCTATAATAACAGTTTAAACAACCACATGTTACCGATTCGTTTAAGCGAAGAGGAAGTGGAAGAGATCTTCCAATGGGTGTGGGCAAATGAAGGCAAACAAATCCATGTAGATTTAGAAGCGATGACGGTCACTGTAGGTGACAAAGTCTATCACTTTGAACTGGATGAATTCCGCCGTCATTGTTTGTTAAACGGCTTGGATAACATCGGTTTGACGTTACAACACGAAGATGCCATCAGTGAATACGAAAAAAATATTCCGGCATTTTTACGTTAATCTGTTTTTTTACTCGGACAGCAAATATTGCTAACCATTCGGCGGACAATTTGTCCGCCTTTCTTTTTGAAAACATTCCATTTTTTTTACCGCACTTTCTCCCCTTTTATTTGACACTCTGTGTGCTTATACCTATCATTCTCCGTAATATTGATTGATTTTAAAAAGAGCTGTCTATGTCACATAATCAAACCGAATTACTGAAAAAATCCCTCGCTGAACGCATCCTTATTTTAGACGGTGCGATGGGGACGATGATCCAAAAATACAAACTCACCGAGGCTGATTTTAGAGGCGAGCGTTTTAAAGAAAGTGCGGTTGATTTACGTGGCAATAATGACTTACTCACCTTGACCCAACCCCTGTTAATTTCTGCGATTCATGAAAAATACTTACAAGCGGGCGCCGATATTATTGAAACCAATACCTTTAGCTCTACCACCATTGCGCAAGCGGATTATGATTTACAGTCTATTGCCTACGAACTGAATTTTGCGGGGGCAAAACTAGCCCGTTTAGCTGCAGACAAATACAGCACACCAGAAAAACCTCGCTTTGTTGCAGGTGTATTAGGGCCAACTAACCGCACGGCCTCTATTTCTCCTGATGTAAACGACCCAGGTTTCCGTAATGTGACGTTTATGGAATTGGTGGATGCCTATGCCCAAGCAACCAAAGGCTTAATTGAAGGTGGTGCTGATTTGATCATGATCGAAACCATTTTCGACACGCTAAACGCAAAAGCCGCCATTTTCGCCATTGAAACCGTATTTGAAGAATTAGGTGTGGAATTGCCGATTATGATTTCCGGCACCATTACCGATGCTTCCGGCCGTACGCTTTCAGGGCAAACCACAGAAGCGTTCTACAACTCGCTTCGTCACGCTAAACCACTGACGTTCGGTTTGAACTGTGCGCTAGGTCCAAAAGAACTTCGCCAGTATGTTGAACAACTGTCTAAAATCAGCGAAACCTATGTGTCTGTCCACCCAAATGCGGGCTTACCCAATGCTTTTGGTGGCTACGATTTAGGAGCTGAAGAGATGGCTGCACACCTGAAAGAATGGGCAGAAAGTGGCTTTGTTAACATTGTCGGCGGTTGTTGTGGTACAACACCCGAACATATCAAAGCCTTTGCGGATGCCATGCAAGGTATTGCGCCGCGTAAATTGCCTGAAATTAAAACTGCGATGCGTTTATCCGGCTTAGAACCACTCAATATTGATGATGAAAGCCTATTCGTGAACGTGGGTGAACGTAATAATGTGACAGGTTCGGCGAAATTCAAACGCTTAATCAAAGAAGACAAATTTGCCGAAGCCATTGAAATTGCCATCGACCAAGTGGAAAACGGTGCACAAGTGATCGACGTCAATATGGACGAAGCCTTATTAGACGGCAAAAAATCCATGACCCGTTTCCTTAATATTATGGCGACCGAACCAGATGCGGCAAAAGTACCGGTGATGATCGACTCCTCCAAATGGGAAGTAATTGAAGCGGGCTTACAGTCGGTTCAAGGCAAACCGATTGTGAACTCAATCTCATTGAAAGAAGGCGAAGAAATCTTTATCGAACACGCTAAACTGGTGCGTAAATACGGTGCAGCTGTGGTGGTTATGGCGTTTGACGAAGTGGGCCAGGCCGATACCGAAGATCGCAAAGTTGAAATTTGTAGCCGAGCTTATGACATATTGGTGAACCACGTAGGCTTCCCGCCGGAAGACATCATTTTCGACCCGAATATTTTCGCCATCGGCACCGGGATTGAAGAACACAACAACTACGGCGTAGATTTCATTAACGCCACGGGCCGCATTAAACGTAGCCTTCCGCACGCCAAAATTTCCGGTGGTGTGTCAAACGTGTCCTTCTCTTTCCGTGGTAACAACGTGATGCGTGAGGCTATCCACGCAGTCTTCCTCTATCACGCCATCAAACAAGGTATGGATATGGGGATCGTGAATGCAGGACAGCTCGCGATTTATGACGATCTCGATCCTGAATTACGTGAAATCGTGGAAGATGCGGTACTAAATCGCAGCCCTGATGCCACCGAAAAACTGCTCGATATTGCAGAAAAATATCGTAATCAAGGCAACGATGAAAGTGCGGTCGATTCTGTGGCAGAATGGCGTACATGGCCGGTGGAAGAACGCTTAAAACACGCTCTCGTAAAAGGTATTACTACGCACATCATCGAAGACACCGAAGAGGCACGTCAAAAATTGCCAACGCCGTTAGAGGTAATTGAAGGTCCTCTCATGGCAGGCATGGACGTAGTGGGCGATCTGTTCGGCGACGGTAAAATGTTCCTCCCGCAAGTGGTGAAATCCGCACGCGTAATGAAACAATCCGTGGCGTATTTAGAGCCGTTTATCAATGCCACCAAACAAAAAGGCTCCAGCAACGGCAAAGTGGTGATCGCCACCGTGAAAGGTGACGTGCACGACATTGGCAAAAACATCGTGAGCGTCGTGTTGCAATGTAATAACTTTGAAGTGATTGACTTAGGTGTGATGGTACCGGCGGACAAAATCATTCAAACCGCTATTGATGAAAAAGCGGATCTTATTGGCTTGAGCGGTTTGATTACGCCATCTTTAGACGAAATGGAATACTTCCTCGGCGAAATGACCCGTTTGGGCTTGAACTTGCCTGTTTTAATCGGCGGTGCAACGACCTCCAAAGAACATACCGCCATTA
>OGFR01001162.1_pt1 | contig 13188 bp, 8 predicted proteins | sample 1571001 | NCBI WGS metagenome assembly OGFR01 (sample SAMEA2582064, study PRJEB24529) | metagenome | biome: Human gut stool | place: China | collected 2011 | reverse complement strand
CGGGGTGGAAAGATGATAACAGGATATTACTGCACGAATATTTTTTCTGAGCGAGCGAAAGAACTCATTGAATTTTATAGGGAGAATTTAACAATAGAATGTTTAAAGAAAAAAGGGATTTCCGTGTCGGAAGCCATTCGATATGATTGGGGTACTTATGAGGTCCGTTTTAACGATATTGACGGAAATGAGGTAGTGGTTGATCGTTGAGTTTGCATAATTGTCAGCCCAAGGGATACTGTCCCTGGGTGCAGATTGACATTTACTATAGTGCAGTTTTAGGCATGAGCTTTTAAGCCAGATCAGATAAGGGGTACAGAAGAATGGGAATATTTTCAAAGTTGTTTAAGAAGTCTGGTGTCAGTGAGAAAGAACCGGCACGGGAATCGTCTTCATCATTCAGCACACCAGTCGGAGAGGTGAACATCAGCGTTTCCGTGTCAACGCCGCAGTGCAATCCTGAAATTCCGCCGCTGCAGGGAGACTATGCAAAAGCCGTATTCCTATGGGCATTTTCCAGACCGCAGCCAATACGTGAGAACGGTAACTATGCCGCATATTTTCTGTACGAGTGTGGAATCAGGGATTGTGCCAAATATCATAAGAAGCTGACTGAGGAGGGCTATTTTATAGAGGCAAAATCGGGAGAGGCACTGGAATTGTTTAAACTGCCGGAGCTCAAGGACATGCTTAGGGAACTGAATCAGCCGGTGTCCGGAAAGAAGGCAGTTCTTATCGAGCGAATTCTTGAAAATGCTGAAGAAGGCTTCCTAAGAGCGCACGTTCCGGAAACGATATATAAGCTGTCCTCTGAGGGGACTGCATTCCTTCAGGAACACGACGCCTATGTACAAATCCACAAGAATAAGAACTGGGGTGTTTCCTGGCAGGAATATGATCGATATGCAAAGCCCGGACAGGACTATCTGACCACGATGTGGGTCATTTTTAATACTCAGTTGAAGAACTCAAAACCGGAAGAGTCCAGAAACCTGTACTATTATTTATATTCCATTTTGCTGGAACAGGGAAAGAGATCCGATGCACTGGAAATGCTTCTGAGGGTGCTGTATCTGGATATGAGCGGAATCCATGCAAAGGTTATGTTCGATCTGTACAGGCAGAAGGTTTATACGAAGAAACAGTTAAAGGAATATGCCGATACAATTGCTGCGCTTGCGCCAGGTATTGTTTATCCGTTGGAGAAGTTTAGGGACATTTATGATTCAGAGATGATTGATGTATTGTATATGTGGAAACTTCCAATACAGATTTGTGATAAGGAGTTGTTTCGAACAATTATTGAGAGTGCTGTGAGTGGTACTTATGATGAAGAACAGGCAAATAAAAAGCTTAGGGCAGCCTATAACAAATTTGTCGATAAGCTGTAATTACGATTGGGGGCTTGAAGGTGGAGTGGAGAACACTTTTTAAACAAAATATATTAAATGGGGCGGAGGATTATACCCGGAGCGACTCGGTTCAGGATTTAGCAATAGAAGAAAATCGGATTACAGCGAGAGTTATAGGCATAGAAAACTATAATGTGGAAATTGGACTGAGCGGTGATGCGGTTTCTTCCATGAAGTGCGGCTGTCCGTATGCAAAAGCGGGAAGCAGCTGTAAACATATGGCTGCCGTTCTGTTGGCATGGGATAACTGTATGAAGGCAAAAACTGAAGGTGAATCGGCAGCAGCCGCAGAATCGATTATTTCAAAAACAGTCACCGCTGAGCCCGTTCCAGCAGAGGAAGAAAACCAGACTGTTATAAAACCAGCGGATCATGGCCTGCAGCTAACCTGCAATATTGATGACGTGCTTAACTTTGCCATCATACATAATGGTGACCATATTGTCAGAGACATATGGGTTAAAAATGGTTCGGAGACCAACCTCAATCATCTGCTGCTTAAAATCACTTCCAGCAATGGGCTTACAGAGGATTTCAAACTGGGCATTGAGAAGATAAAATCTGGTGAGGAGCTTCATTTTAAGAACTTGAATGTGCTGATCAATGCAGAATATCTGGCATCTCTTACGGAACGCAGTTCCTGCCAGCTGATGACAGGCATATACTTTGAAGAAGAACTGTTGATTTCAGAGACAGTAAGCATTACAGTGCTGGCATTTGATCAGTGGCCTGGTCTGCAGTATACGCCGGAGCTGCTGGCTGCTTTTGCCATGCCAAATCACCCGGTTGTTACCAGTATGATCCAGCTTGCGGCGAAGTATCTGGAGAAATGGACCGGTGACCCGTCCCTGGCAGGATACCAGTTTGGAGATCCTAATAGGGTTAAAAATATGGCTGCCGCGGTTTATGCGGCGATTCAGCAGAAGAATATTACGTATGCGGAACCGCCTTCCAGCTTTGAAGCATTTGGGCAGAGAATCCGTTTGGCGGATGCTGTATTAGAACAGCACCTGGGAACCTGTATGGATATGACGCTGCTGTATGTGGCATGCCTGGAAGCAATGGGGTTAAACCCCATCATGGTTATGATGAAGGGACATATCTTCGCAGGTGTCTGGCTGATCGAGGAATCTTTTTCTGATATGATCATGGATGATCCCTCTCAGTTGGAAAAGCGGATGTCCAAGGGGATCTACGAGGTGGCTGTGGTGGAATGTACGGCCATGTGTGCCGGAAAAAGTAAAAGCTTTGACGATGCGGTAACCATGGCGGAACGAAATGTCTCGGACTATGGCCGTTTTGCTTTTGTCATCGATGTAAAACGCGCCAGAAGCATGGGAATTCGGCCTCTGCCGGTTCGTGTAAAGACAGCCAGTGGATTTGATGTACAGTATGAGGAAAGAAACGAAAAAGACGTTACGGACGCTTCCAAGACGAAAGTTGAAATATTTGATATTCCGGAATCTAGCAAGAAGGAACAGATCACGAAGCTGACGCAGTGGGAACACAAGCTGTTGGATTTAAGTCTGCGAAATATGCTGATTAATATGCGTATGACGAAGGCGGTCGTTCCGCTTTTGTCTTCAGATGTAAGTATTCTCGAGGATGCGCTGTCTGATGGTGAAGAATTTCAGGTTATGCCGCGGCCGGCAGAAATGTCGATTGCAGGGGAGGGCGGTGTTCCGGTTGAAGGCTTAAGCGAATTGGGGCCATTTGCAGAGTTCATTGCACTGGAGTGTAAGCATAAACGGCTGCATTCCCTCTATACGGAGAAGGAGCTGAATAGCTGCCTGACTAAAATGTACCGATCAGCCAAAACTTCTATGGAAGAGAATGGCGCAAGCACCTTATATCTGGCATTGGGATTGCTTCGGTGGTTTGAGAGCAAGAACAGTGCGGCGGCCAGATATGCTCCGATAGTGCTGGTTCCAATTGACATTATCCGGAAATCTGCCAGCAAAGGGTATGCTATGCACATGCGTGATGAAGATGCGCAGATCAATATCACGCTGCTGGAATTTTTGAAACAGAAGTTTGATACGCCGATTTATGGACTGAATCCGCCGCCTATGGATATGCATGGACTTGATTTGCCTAAAGTGTTCGCAATTATTCGGCATGCCGTGATGAACCTGCCGATGTGGGATGTGGTAGAGGCCGGATTTATCGGTAATTTTTCCTTCTCGCAGTTTGTCATGTGGAATGATATCCACAACAACAGCGAATTCCTGGAAAACAATAAAATCGTTCACAGTCTGATGACGGGTGCGGTGGACTGGGATTGTACGATTCCGGATGGTGTGGATACGGATGAGGCTTATTTGCCGGTAACCGTGGATTCTTCGCAGCTTCGTGCCATCAATATGGCGGCAGCGGATTTGAGCTTTGTTCTCCACGGGCCGCCTGGAACGGGAAAATCTCAGACAATCACAGCAATGGTGGCCAATGCCCTCACAAAGGGGAAGACGGTCCTTTTTGTGGCAGAGAAAATAGCGGCGCTGGAAGTCGTTCAGAGAAGACTTGCAGCTTTAGGTATTCAGGATTTTTGCCTGGAACTTCATTCCAATAAAGCAACGAAGAAGGCGGTATTGGATCAGCTGAGGCGAGGGCTTGAGATCGGCGTCTGGGGAATGAAGACGGATTATGATAAAAAGATTCAGGATATCCGTAAAATGCGCGCGGAGCTGGATGCTTATGTGAAAGCTTTGCACATGGAGAGGCCATTTGGAAAGAGCCTTCGTCAGCTGATGGATATTTATGAAATGATCCCTGAACTGAATAAGAGCGTCCGTTTTGATCATGCCTATGTGGGGACGCTTACCGAAAGTGATCTGGATCACCAGGCTTATAGTCTGGAACGCTTAATCGCGGCCGGAAAAGGAGTGGGACATCCGCATCATCATCCGCTCATGGCTATTCATAACACGGAGTATAGTCAGCGATTGAAGTTTGATTTGGAATCGGTTATTCGCGCATACGCAGAGGCGCTTAAAAAATTTCAGGCAGATGTGAACGGTTTTGCGGCGCTCATGGAGATTAAGGCTCCTGTTACGGAGGATGAATATAGAGACATCTGTAATTATGCACAGAGTGTCATTGCGGCGGAAGAGATACCTGCGTTCTTACGTCAGTCAAGTAATGTGGATCGAGAATTTGTGATGCCTGAAACTTATTTGACAAAACGGCAGGCATTTTCTGTCAGGCAGGCGGATTTTCCTTCAAAGTGGAATGAAAATTTCCTTCGTATGGATATGAAGCCGTATCGGGAAAAGTATGATCAGGCGAATAAGAAATTTTTCGGCAAGGGGAAGACACTGGCTTCGCTGACGGCGGAGCTGCAGGCATTTGCTGCATTTGCGGTAGAGACGGATCGTATCCCGGTTTATTTGACAGACATTACCATCTATCAGCAGGAAGTGCAGGAAATGTCGGCTGCTGAGGCAGAACTGTCATATGAATGGAAGCAGATTTTAAAAGTCTATGATACAGCGGACGCTTTACAATCTTACAAAGACCGAATAAAAAGTCAGCTGCAGATTATGTCACAGTTTTCGGAACAGATCCGAAAGTTTGAATCTGCAGGAACCTTGGAGTCCTGTATTCAAAAGGCAAAGGCCTTGGCTGCGCAGCAGGATGCCGTAAAGAAAACGGAGAATGAGACGACGGAACTTCTGGATCTGTCATTTGACCATTTTGAGGGAAACTATCTGGAAAGCAGGCTGAGGCTGTGCGTCTGCATACTCGAAAATGCCGCCTCCATCAAGGATTGGATCGTATATCATCAGTATGCCGCGGAGTGCAGGCAGAGAGGTCTGGGACCGATCTGCGATGCGTATGAAGCCGGCCTGCCGCATGACGAAGTCATGACCGTTTATCTGCGCTCGATCTACAGGGCCATTATTCTGTCCGTGATTGAAAAGGAACCGGTACTAAATGGATTTACGGGAATTGGCTTTAATGAAAAGATTGCGCAGTTTAAGAAAATGGATCAGGAATTCATGAATCTGACGAAAGATGAGATGTTCTATAAGCTGACACATCAGCTGCCCACATCTAACGACAGCGTGGAAGTCAGCAGAGAACTGAATCTGTTGAGAAGAGCAATCAGCAGCAACGGCAGAGGATTGTCCATCAGGACGCTGTTTGAGCAGATACCCAATGTGTTGACAAGGCTGTGCCCTTGTATGCTCATGAGTCCGATTTCTGCGGCTCAGTATTTGAAGGCAGAGAATGATCTGTTCGATATTGTGATTTTTGATGAGGCTTCACAGCTGCCCACCTGTAAAGCGGTGGGTGTGCTGGCCAGAGGAAAAAATGCGGTGATCGTCGGTGATCCGAACCAGATGCCGCCTACCAGCTTCTTTGCAGGCAATACGGTGGATGAAGATAACCTGGATATTGAAGATTTGGACAGTATTCTGGACGACTGCCTGGCCCTTGGGATGCCGTCTGCATATTTGCACTGGCACTACCGCAGCCGCCATGAGAGCCTGATCGCTTTCAGCAATCAGGAGTTCTATGAGAATTCGATGTTTACGTTCCCGTCCGTGAATGACAGGGAGAGGCGCGTGAGCCTCGTTAAGACAGACGGATTCTTCGATCGCGGAAAAGGGCGTGTCAATGAGACGGAAGCCAAGACGATTGTTGCGGAGATACGCAGAAGATATGAAGATCCGGAACTGAAAGATCAGACAGTTGGTGTGGTCACGTTTAATATCAGTCAGCAAACATTGATTGAGGATCTGCTGCAGGAGGAGTATCAGAAGGATGCCGCTTTTGATAAGTGGGCAAATGTTGGGGAAGAACCATTATTTGTCAAGAATCTGGAGAATGTTCAGGGAGATGAGCGCGATGTCATTCTGTTTTCCATCGCATTTGGACCGGATGCAGAAGGCAGGCTGTCGCTGAATTTTGGACCGTTGAATAAAGAGGGCGGCTGGAAGAGGCTGAATGTAGCGGTATCCCGTGCGAGAACCGAGATGGTGGTATTTACTGCTATGACTGCAGATATGATCGATCTTAAGAGAACGAAGTCGAAAGGGGTAGAAGCGCTTAAGGACTTTCTGGAGTTTGCACAAAAGGGCAGACTGCAGGGGGATTATATGGAAAACAGAATGGAGAAGGCACAGGGAATTATGGAGCATATCTGCCAGGCAGTTACGGCTGGTGGATATCAGTACCAGAAGGCGGTAGGCCATTCAAAATTTAAGGTGGATATCGCTGTGATTAATCCCTATAATCCGGAAGAGTATCTGATGGGAATCATCCTGGATGGAGAATCCTATCGCCAATCACAAAATACCAAGGATCGTGAGGTGGCTCAGGTCAGTGTTTTAAGCGGCCTGGGCTGGGAGCTGCACCGTATTTGGACGATGGATTGGTGGGATAATCGGGAGAAAGAGCTTGCCAAGCTGATGCAGAGCCTCGGCGAAAAGAAGGAAGAGGCGCGCCTGATGAATCAGCAGCACGCAAATGATTCCATGAAGGAGAACAAAGAACCTGCGGAAATGGTGAAGGAGCCGACGGAAACAGTCTGTGAGGCTGAGACGGAGAAAGGGACAGCAGAGGGAAATACCGAAATGGAGGAAATGGTCGAGGAGAAACCTGTAGATGAGGTGGCTCCGGTGCAGAATACAGACCATGCAGCCATGGGGTATTATGCGGCTCAGAATCCGTTTCCTGCCGCAGCGGCTGGTAAGGTAGCTTCTTGTAAAAATGAAGCTGTGGAATCAATTACACAAATGGATCCGGCAGAGATGGAATACCGCGCAGAGGAGTACACTTTTGCAGATGTTGAAGTGATGGATCTGTCTACCGCGGATTATATAAAGAAGGAGAGTCTGGCGCTGATCGCCGATAAAATGCAGCAGATTATTGATGCAGAAGCTCCGATTATGTATGACCGACTGGTGAAAAAAACACTGCGTGCATTCAATATAGCAAGGTCCAGCCCACAGACATTGGAAGCAACAGATAAAGCGCTTAAGAAGGTTTCAGCACGAATGAACAAGCAGGCCAGAGTGAAGTTCTACTGGCGCAAAGATCAGGATCCGGATCAATACAGAGTTTACAGAAGGGATATGAATTCCGGCGATAAGAGATCGGCGGACGAGATCTGCCAGCAGGAACTGAAGAATGCTGTCTGCATCGCACTGAAGGAAAAGGGGGCTCAGGATAAGGAGAGCCTTATGAAGAGCACGATCCGGACCATGGGATACGCCCGAAGCAGTACGGCGTTAGCAGCGGCTGCTGAAAAGGGGCTGAAATATGGGAGAAAAACAGGGGAGATTGTACAGGATGAGGAGAAGCGGTTTTTGCTGGGGGATTGACGAGTCGGCTTAAAGTGAAAGGTGCAGTACGCTGGAGGGCGGGTTATACCTTGACAGAGGAGCATGGTTGCCTGCTTTTGGGTAATTGGTTAATTGTTTGACATTTAGAAACGTGAATGTTTTTGAAAAAGATCAGGTGGAATTCTTTCGCTTGATCAAAAGTTTGGTTATGTATTCTCATGTGTTATTACAGGGGTTATTTGGAGTCTATGGCATATCCCGCTTTTTTTCATACCGGGGACGAATCACGGAGAGGGCTGATTGACTTTCGAATGTTTGCCGTTCAATGTGTGGCGCTCAGGTTTTTCTTAGGAGCAATCTGTAAAATATCTGGAAAAAGCAGTATCTTTATGTGTGTGCTGTTTCATACCGTTTTCAATGCCGCTTCCTATACCTTTGCGGCCATGACGATGACTTGGAAAGGAGCCATGGCAGCTGATGTTGTGATTGTTTTTGTTTCATTTGTAACAGTTTCATTTTACAATAGAAGATTTGGAAGAATTAGCTCTGGTTTAAATTGATATAAAACAGTGTGGGGAGAGGAAAACTGGAATTAATGGAGATGAGCGCGTGAAAAGAAAAACAAAAGTTATTATCATCATCATTGTTGTTTTGATTGTGCTGCTGATGCCTATTCGAACTATGTACAAAGACGGTGGGAGTGTTCGTTATAGTGCTATCTTGTACAATGTTACGAATTATCATCAATTAGATTTAGATTCTGAAACAGGATACAATGATGGGTGGGATATTAAGGTCATTGGGATTCCAATATACAATAATTTTGAATGACAAATCCTAGTTTAAGTCTGTTCACTAAATCACTATTTGGCTGATGCAGAGTATTTCATAAAAAATGAGTATTACGAAACATTTTGCAAAGATAGATGTGATAAATAAAGACGAGAGGATAATATTTATGAAATCAAAAGGAACTAAGCTTTATAATATTGGGTTTTCACCATTATTTTTGTATATTTTCCCGCAGCTATGGTTTATATCTCTTCCTGTTAATTTCATTATTGACAGTCTGGTGCTTTTGGTAGGATTTAAACTGTTTGGAAAAGAAAAGGTTTTATTTAATTACAGAAAGTCCATTTGGAAAACTTGGTTGTTTGGATATTTGGCGGATCTTATAGGTGCGGTAGTACAGTTTGAATTTGAAATGATTGCAGATATGGATTTTTACAGAGGTTCTGTAATGACAAATCCATTAGGCGGAATATTTCCGTTTTTCGCAACACTCGTTTCGGTGGCTGTCTCGGGAATCTTAATATATGTATTTAATCTGAAAATTTGTTTGAATACATCATTGTTAGAAGAGAAAAATAAAAAGAAAACTGCTTTACTTATAGCTCTTTGCACAGCCCCGTATATGTTCTTTATGCCGGTGATGTTTTAGCTAAAGTACAATTGGCCCTGACAATCTATTGTTCTGTCGCAGAGGAAGAATCAGCTTCCATTTCAAAAAATATCAGGTGGGGAAACCAAAAACGGATGCTGAATGGAACATGGCTTATCGGCGCAGCGGCATATGGCTATAGAAAAGACAACGAAGGAGAACTTATTCCATGGGGAAATTGTCAAAGCAGATGTTACCGTTGCTAAGAATTATCTGAGCGAAAAGGAAATGTCCTATTTACAGAGAATCGTTTCACTGTATCTCGACTATGCTGAGTTACAGGCGGAACGAAGAATACCAATGAGTATGGAGGACTGGGCAAAGCGTCTTGATGGTTTTCTAGAATTTAACGGGAATGAACTGCTGATGGGATCGGGAAAAGTCAGTGCAGAACAGGCAAAGCTTCATGCAGAGACTGAGTTTGAAAAATATCGTATTGTTCAGGATAGATTATTTATGTCAGACTATGATAAGTATTTGCTGGAATTAGAACATCAAGCGGAGCAAAGTGAGGTATAAAGATGATTATATTGTTTCCGCTTGGGGAGAATTGCGCCCTTCTGCCATCATTATTATCCCCTCAGCAAATGTGGAAACATATTGCTTGCTGTCGAAAAAATAAATTTCAATGGGACAAGAAAATACTGCATAAAAATATGAATATAGGATGTGATTGACAAAGCGTGTTTAAACATAAATAGTAACAATTCAACTTCTTGCCGAGTTCTAACTGCGTTTTCCAATTATACGGATTACAACCTCTGGATACTGCAAAGGTTGTGGGAATTGTGTCGAAAGTGAGAATATTTTATACAATGATATAACGTAATTAGAGGTTGAAGGATTTGGATAAATACTCTGTTGTGGAGAGAGATTGTTTATGCTCAAAAAGAAGAACGTCTTTCAGGCTTAAGCCCGGAAGCATTCTTCTTTTTTCGTTATCCCTTTATCTAAAAACAGGCTTTCCACCAGAAAATCTTACGCCACGCATACCAGTTCCTACAATCGTTTCAACTGAAATTATATGTTCCATTCTCACTATATCTTCATGTGACAAAGAGATATCGAGCGCCTCCATTGCATTTTTTAAATGGGCTGGCTTTGTGGTTCCAACCAGACACTGCATTTCTGGATTTTTTGAAAATGCCCAAGCATAGGCAAGTTGAGCAACAGTCGCATTTTTTTCATAGGCGAAGTTTTTTAATTGTTCCAGAACTAGCTGGTTTTTACTGAGATTTTCCGGAGCAAAACGGCCAAATTTTATGGAGGGCTGTGAAGTCCCACCAATGACGGTATCACTCAAAAGCCCATGTGATAAAAGGCCAAAGGTCAGTAAATTCACACCCAGATCCCGGGCTGCTGGAATTAAATCTTTTTCAATATCCCGGTCGATTATGGAATACTCTACTTCCACCGTATGGATTGGATGTACCATTGATGCACGTTTCAGTGTATCGGCATCTACTTCAGATAGCCCAATGTGGCCGATATATCCCTCCTTCACCAGTTCCGCTAAAGCGCCGACGGTTTCCTCAACCGGAATTGTCTCATCAAAGCGGGCAGGCTGGTAAAGGTCAATGTAGTCTACTCCCAGACGTCTCATAGAATAGGCAAGACGAGCCTTGATATGAAAAGTACTTGTATCCATGCCGTACATACGCCCTGATGGATCAGACAGCATGCCGAATTTGACCGACAGGAAATACCTGTCCCTTGAAACACCTTTTAGTGCCTGGCCAACAATCATTTCACTTTCCCCCATTCCATAGAATTCACCAGTATTAAATAGTGTAATTCCTTCGTCCAGCGCTGCATGGATCGTTTTAATGGAATCTTCTGGATTTCTTCTGACTGACATTCCCATACATCCAAGACCAATTTTTTCTGTTATATTATCCATTTTGTATACCTCACAGTTTTTATATTTTTGATTATAGCACCAGAGATTAGCAGTGTTCTGCTCAATTTCCTCCTGGCGCATTCTTAAACAGCAGCGTTTCCGCATTTTTATAAGCAATTTTTTCTCTTGCGTCCTCACTCAAATCCAGTTCCATCAGAAAATCCTTTCCATCCTCACGTCTTACATAAGGAAAGTCACACGACCACAGCACGTGGTCTGCCCCCATTTCTTCAATCGCCAGCATGGCTGTACTGCGGCTCATGATTCCACTGGGAGTAATATAAACATGTTCCTTATATATATCTGAAAATTTCCGGTCAAAACCAGTTATGGATTTGAAAAAATAGTCATCTAAACGGTCAAAATAATAGGGAACCAATTCCCCCCCAATGTCCGGTTATTACTTTCAGGTCTGGCAGCCTCTCGAAAATTCCAGACAAAAGCATCCTTATCATATGAATTCCTGCGTCTACATGCCAGCCATATCCGTAAGCGGAAAATACCGCTGATACATCTGCCGAAATGTTTTCTCCTCTGTAATAATAGTCAGACACTTTTTCATCTGGAAAACCGGGATGAAAATAGACTGGTACATTTAGCTGTGCTGCCTTTTCAAAAATTGGAAAGTATTCTGGTTCGTCAAAAAAACGTCCGCGATACACCCCATTCAAGGAGGCACCCACAAATCCCAGTTCCTTTACTGCACGGGTCAGTTCCTCGGCCGCCGCCTGTGGATTTCCTACCGGTAACACTGCAAATCCGGCAAACCGTGTTGGATGTTTCTGAATTGCGGCTGCGAGTTCATCATTCGCCTGTCTGCAAAGCAAAACAGCACTTTCGGGCGGCAAATCCATAGGACTGTTATTTCCATAGGAGATTACCTGAATATCTACGCCCTGTTTATCCATTGCAGCAAGACGCAGTTCTCCCAAATCACTGATTTCTCTGTTGCTTTCAAGAAAGTGCTGCAAGCCTTCCAGTCTGGCTCGAATCGCCGGACTGACAAGTTTCGTCATCACCTTCATATATTGCTCATTGACAGCTTTGGACATATAGTGTTCTTCTGTTGCAATCAATTTCATAGAAAAAGCCTCCTTTTGATATTTTCTGTACTAAGTCTATCAAAGGAAGGCTAAATATGATGTAACTACGGTTACATTCTAATCAAATAATGTATCAAAAGCATCCTGATCTGTGATTTGGACTTTATGACCATCGATTCGGATGATGCCATCTTTTTGCATCCGGCCCAGTTCCCGCGACAAAGACGGTCTTGCAATGTCCAGATAATCCGCAATTTCTTCTCTGGTTGAAGATAACGTTATATGGCCTTTTTCATCCTGTATGCTCAGCAAATAGTATGCGATACGTTTCCTGGCTGATGTGGTAGATAGAATTCTGACTTTCTGGCCGAGATAGTCAATCTTTTCTACTACATTCCCAATAATATTGTGTAAAAGCAGCAACTGTATATCCATATCAATAATTCCTTTTTGTACAAAAAGGCTGCTGTCAATTTCAATGACACGACTGTCTTCTAACGCTACCGCATAGTCCCACAGCAGTTTTGAGGGGGAGAATAGCCGCACGGTACCAATTAAGTCACCGGGAACATTATTGGTTTTGCTCAGACTGCGCTTGTGCTTTTGCTATTATCTTCCCGAAGGAAATTCGCCGCTGATCAGAAGATATAATTTCAATGGAGTTGTATTCGTCCAGAAAACAATATCGTTTCGTTTATATGCAGCGACCTTCATCACATTGCACCCAATCAGATATTCTAACTGTTCTCGGTTAAAGTCACTGAAAATGGGACATATATGCATTAATTCCAATAATGATTGATCCATGAGTCTCACCTGCTTTCTGGTTCTACAACTACATGCTGATAGGTTCTCCATTCCTCATTCTATCATAGAAGACTGAACAAGGAAAGCGGTGTTGAATCCCCTTTTGATGTTATAACCAACCAGCAGATGAAACAAAATTCTTCCATACAAGATACAAAATTCTTCCATACGTATTGAAAACTAAAATCACTATAATAAATCAAAAAAGAGTGAAGAGGTTTACATGAAAAAGTTAATGAACAGGATACTGGAAGCAGGTTTGATAATTGCAATGGCAATGCCGCCACTGCCGGCC
>OGFR01001153.1_pt1 | contig 13328 bp, 10 predicted proteins | sample 1571001 | NCBI WGS metagenome assembly OGFR01 (sample SAMEA2582064, study PRJEB24529) | metagenome | biome: Human gut stool | place: China | collected 2011 | reverse complement strand
TTTCATCGGGGTTCATACCGTGAAAATGATACTGCAAATCAGGGTAGAATAAGGTACTCATACCTAACGTATCAACCATCATATCATCTGTGCCTTGAATGCTAAAATATCGCACATTCACGGCATAATAAATAAAACGTGTTACAGCTTTATCTGGGTGATTTTCGATTGTTTCACGACTTAAGAACTTACGAGATGGTCCAAAAACAACAGCCTTGCAAGATGGATATAACTCTAATAGTGCATCTACATATTTTACGAGCATATCAGCCCGTTCTTTAGGCTCTAAACCTGATGCCAACATATCTGTAGCAAATACTCTATATTGGCACTCATCTAGCAACTCGTCTACATTTGGACAATCCCACACCTGACTACGCTCAAAATCATCTAGTACAGGTTTGTCGATTTTCTCACAATTCGTCACCATCAATGTCGGTGGAATATCAGCATCATTATCTTCATAATGAACCTTATAATTCTGAGGTGCAAAACCAGCAGACTCCGCTCCATAACTAAAGCAATCAACAGGTCCTAAATGCTTTGTAAACACCTCTACCATTGTATCGCGGTCAGGCATATCACACTGCCCTGGCATCAATAACTCAACGAAAAACAAACCGCCAGGACGAACAGAATCATCTGTTAAATCTTGTTTAAATACTTGGCTCATAGTCTCTCCTAATTTTTAACTGTTTTTTATGAAAGTATCAGTTTATACCATTTTACAATACCCTCAGGGATTAAACAACTATTTCCCTCTATTTTTTCTTTCACCCAACTATAAAGTTCATCCGGGGAAATACTATATATATTCTCTATATGAGTATTATCTTGAACCTTCCCTTCAGATGTAAATAAATATACTTCTTTATTCGGATGCTCTTTAATCAGCTCTATATAATCATTAGAGTTTAATTCTATATTCCCTTTTTTCACTTGTGGATATGCCAATTTGCCATTAAGTGGGTCAACTAACACACATTCATATAGCTCAGTCGCAATTTTATTCGTAGATGGGATTGTCACATAACCTTTACGATCATATAAATATAAGCATACTAAATCCTCACAATCATTTGGTGATAAACAATCATAAAATAATTGTTGTAAGAAATCTTCATTTGAAGTTTCTAACTCCAGTGATTTACCCCAAAATGCATATTCAGCATACTCAAACATATACCCTTTGTTTATACGTTGTATAGTTCGACCACGAATAAAAGCCGTTGCTACCGCACCAGGAACTTGGCTTTCATCACCAATCGGTTTCCAATTAATATCTGTAATTTGATTAGATGAATCATTTTCTAGTGCTTCAGTACTAAAATTATATTCATACTTTGAATTATTTCCAACATATCCTAAGTAGTATATACCATTATCTCGCATCCAAATATAGTCACCTTTCTCTATCCGTGCTAAAGTCTCTACAGCAACTATCTTCTTGCCAGGTTTTATATTAAATAAATTATATTCTTCAAGAACCTTATAATAAGTCTCTTTAGATTTAATGTCGTTTCTATCAGATTTAATTTTATCAAAAGCAAGTGCATTATACGCTTTTATTTGATCATCATTTATACTCCAACCAACAGCAGCAATAGCCTCATCTCTATAATACTTAGATACTTTTTTACCATCTTTACTATCTGTTCTTGTTTGTAATCTCCATACAGTTCCCATATTACACTCCTTAAAATTCCACATAATACACATCATTTACTTTATAGTATATCGGATGTTTATAAGTACTACAATTACGTAACCACTGTTTCATAAATAATAAATAATCTATATTTCTACTACATGTTAGCGTAATATCGATATACTGTGGCATCACGATTATATAATCTAAAGATAATGACTCATACTCAAGTTCAAACGTCTTATTATTCTCCAAGGTTTGTAGAAATCGCGCATATAAATAATCAATACTTTCAGAATGATTACCAAGTTTGCAATTTCCCATATCAAATAGGTTACGATAGGAAGTGTCCCCTGGTAGCACAGACATCCAATCTAAAGCATATTCTGATACACCGAACACCGTTTTTTCAGGATTAGGTCCATCTAAATCATCCTGTAACCAAGCAGATATTATTTGGTACATATTTAGTGTTTCATATTCGCTTACATCACTATAAAACTCACTTAGCCCCTCTAGGTCAATCTCTAAATTGGCAATACAACGATACATAGAAACTACCTCCTAAAGATCTCCAATCTTCTTATAGTAAAAGTATAACTATATCTATGTACCATTTTTATCTCATTAAGTTTTGACCCTGTATCTAAAATTAACACTAAATCATTTATAACTACAAAAAGACCCTCTCCATAAGTCCGAGAACTATGGAGAGGGTCTTTATATTATCTAATCAGCATAGGATGATGAGCCGATGGCGGAACTGTTACAGATTCCCCGGACTCTCAGCACTACTTAATTATAGAGGTTTACGAACCACGTCAAGGATAGAACCATCGCGGTATTCTACGATTGCCACGATATCTTCGTCTTTGTCGGATACAGGGATATCTTGTGGTTTACCTACTAACTCAAATGCTAATTGTTGTAATTCTTCAATTGTGTAGATAGGCAAGTTGCTATCTTTGAAGCGTTCAATCAAATCAGTACGAGCTGGGTTGATTGCGATACCGTATTCAGTAACGAGTACGTCAACGGAGGAGCCTGGTGTAATTACAGTAGCTACTTTGTCACGGATCATTGGCAAGCGGCCACGGATCAATGGGCAAGTAATAACTGTGCATTTAGCACCTGCTGCTGTATCGGAGTGACCGCCAGAAGCGCCCATCAATACACCGTTGGAGTCAGTCATTACGTTTACGTTGAAATCAAGGTCGATTTCAGTAGCACCAAGGAATACTACGTCTAGGTAGTTTGTAGTGCAGTCTGTCCATGGGTTAGCGTACATGGAAGCAGACATTTCGATATGTGCAGGGTTTTTATCCAAGGATGCAGCTGCAGTAGTATCGAATGTTTGAGTATCGTAAATGGCACGAATCAAACCTTCTTCAAGCATGCCAGTCAAGATACCAGTAGCACCACCGATAGCGAAGCCACCTACTTCACCGCGTTTGCGAAGTTTTTCAGCAATAAATTTCGCTACAGTCAATGGAGCACCACCAGCGCCCAATTGGAATACGAAACCATCTTTAATGATGCCAGCTTGGTCAAGGAATTCACCAGCTAATTCAGCAATTTTAATTTGGATAGGGTTTTTAGTGAAACCTACCGCACCAGAAGCGATACCTTCTGGATCACCAATGCTTTCAACCTCAACAACATAATCTACGTCAGTTTGAGGGATTGCATAGTTGTGTACATAGTCAACCAAGTTATCTGTGATAATAACAGTTGTATCTGCATAGTGGGAGTCAACTTTAGCATAGCCAAGCGCACCACATGCGGATTTACCCATACGACCAGTAGCATTACCACGTGGGTCAGCTGTAGGAGCAGCCATGAAAGCTACGTCGATATGAACTTCGCCAGATTCGATAGCACGAGCACGGCCACCGTGGGAACGAATCACTACAGGGCGTTTCAATACGCCTGGGTTTTGAGTCAAGAATTTACCAAGACGATCGCGCAAGCCAGATGTTTCAATAGCTGTTACAGTACCATCTTGAATCATTTCTACCAAGAATTCATGGCATGGGGACAAGGAAGAAGACGCAATTGTAATGTCTTTAATACCTTTTGCTTGAACGCGTTCCATAACCATTTTCATTACATAGTCGCCATTGCGCAAGTGATGATGGAAGGACAATGTCATGCCATCTTTTACGCCAGCTTTTTCGATTGCTTCATCAATAGAAGCAAGTACTTTATTAGTACCAACACGACTCATGTATACAGGTTTACCTGCGCGATGAGCTTTAGGTTCAATAGCGAATTCACCTTGATATACTTCGCGACCTTCTAGTGCTGGGATATTTGTTGGGATATCGCGACCTACTTTATTTAACATCGTATTCTGCTCCTTCCTCTAATTCAACTTTAATGCCTGCTGCACGTGCTTTATCAACTACGCGTTGTGCACGTACTACGATAGGACCATCGATCATTTTGCCATCTACGGAGATTACGCCTTTATTGTTGCGCAATGCATCTGCGTAGCTGTTCAATACCTTAACGGAGTGAGCGATTTCTTTTTCGTCAGGAGTGAATACTTCGTGGATAATTTTGATTTGGCTTGGGTGGATACAAGATTTGCCATCGTAACCCAAAGCTTTAATGAATTCAACTTCTTCGCGGAAGCCTTGTGGGTCTTTCACGTCGGAGAATACAGTATCAATTACGCGGATACCTGCTTCACGTGCTGCGTGAAGGATTGTTTGACGAGCGAACAATAATTCAACAGCTGGTTTATGCTTACCTGTACGAAGGTCAGCACGGTAGTCTTCAGCGCCAAGAGCGATAGCAACTACGCGAGGGCCGTGACAGATTTCGCGAACATTATACAAGCCACGAACTGATTCGATAGCTACGATAATATTGATAGTACCTTCTGGCCAGCCATTAGCTTTTTCTACTTCTTCAATTTTCTTCGCTACGATTTCAACTTCAGACACATCTTCAGTTTTAGGTAAACGAATCATATCAGGTTTAGCTGGAACGATTACATCAAGATCGTCATAACCATAAGGAGTTTGTGTAGGATGGTTGATACGAACAACTGTTTCTGCACGGAATTTACGAGATTTCAATGCTTCTGCAGTTAAAAGACGAGCTGTGTCTTTTTCTGTAATAGGCACGGAATCTTCGATATCGATCATGATGGAGTCAGCGCCGTGAATGTCAGCACTGTTAATCATTTTAGGTGTATTACCTGGTACGAACATCATGGAACGAGACAAGCGTTTTTTAGCAGCCTCTGTTAATGGGTTTGTTTTAACTTCTGGGAATGTTTTATCGTTAGCCATTATGCTTTGCTCCCCCTTTCCAATGCACCTAATACGCGAGCTTTAATTGTGTAATCCCAAGCATTTTTATCTTGTACGATTACTTTCACGCCATCAAAACCAGCTTCTTTCACTGTGTTCAAGATAACGGATTTAATTTGGTCGCCGTATTGGCGGATAACTTTGGATGTTAATTCAATTTCGATACCGCTAGCAATCGGTTCAACCGTTACTAATGCATCATTTTTTTCGTCGAAGCCAGCTTGTGCAGCTTTTACTAATTGTGCCATGTTGCATCCTTTCACTAATAAATATATCAAATGGCAAAGACCAGACGTGTCGCGAATGTCTGGTCCGTGCCGCTAAAACAATGTTGATTATAAAATTATATGGTGATTAAATCATACCGATGAAAGTCCACCAAGGAATACCTACTACGAAGAGTAGAATCCAACTCAATACTGCTAAGATAGCACCAGCAGTCCACCAGTCTTTCAAGTTATTGTAACCTGCAGAGTAGATGATTGGACCAGGGGATGCACCGTAGTGAGTTACGAGACCGCCAAATGCGTTTGTTGCAAGCAATACAAGACCAAACATAACTGGATTTACGCCTGCTGCCATACCTACAGTTAAGAATACTGGAAGCATAGATGCAATGTATGCAGTACTAGAAGCGAATAAGTAACGAATTACAACGCTAATAGCAGAAAGAATTAAGACAACTACGAGTGGAGATACATCGAGTGCCAAGTTTGCTTGCATATATGCTGCAAGCCAAGCAAAGAATTTAGCTTTTGTTAAAGCAGTGGATAAGCCAAGGATAGCACCGAACCAGATGAATGTGTTCCAAACAGCTTTAGTTTGAACCATGTCATCCCAAGTGATGATACCAGCGAAGAACACAATAGTCATAGCTACTAATGCTACTGCTGTTGGGCTCAAGTCAAAACCGATGGAAGGCAATGCCCAACCGATAAGAGCAAGAATAAATACAACAGCCAAGATTTTTTCAGACATTTTCATAGGTCCTAATTTAGCAAGACCATCAGCAGCTAATTTCTTATTATCAATTTTTACTGCTTCAGGACGGTCGATCCAGTAACCTACAAGTGGCACAAAGATCAACATTACAAGACCAGGAAGAGCTAAAGCCAAAGCCCATTCAGCCCAAGTCATGTTTAGACCTGTGATTTTAGTAACAAAGTCCAAAGCCAACACGTTAGGAGCCATAGCTGTTAAGAACATGAAGGATGTAATTTTTGTTACGAAATAGCCATTCATCAAGATGAAGGAACCACCGCGTTTAGCAGTATCGCCAGGATAGGAACCGATAGATTCAGCGATGGATAAGTTAATTGGATATACGATACCAGCCGCACGTGCTGTGTTAGAAGGTGTAGCTGGAGATAATACTAAATCAAGAAGTGCTGTTACATAACCAAGACGTAATACAGTAGAACCGAATGCGTTAATCAAATGGTAAGCAACGCGGTGACCAAGACCAGTTTTACCAAACGCAACGCTCAAGGAGAATGCAGCGATGATCATCCACAATGCAGTGGAGCCATAACCTACCAAGATATCTTTTGCATTGTCTAAGAATAATGCAGATGCAGATAATACAGCTAATAAAATAATTTGAATTGGGTATGGTTTTAAAATCAAACCTACGATACCTGCAATGTAGAAGCCTAAGAGGCGCCACGCCGTATCAGTGAGCCCATCTGGTGGAGTTGTAAACCAGAGGATAACAGGGATTAGCACAATAAGTGCTAGTTTTAAGAATCTTTCCATGTTTATTCCTTTCTTAAAAACATAGGCATATATATCATCCTAACACTACCCCAGAAATTCTTAATACGCGACTATCATCTATTGAACTCTAGGATTTTTTGTCTACACTCATTATATATGTTTAAAAGAAATATGAATAATAGATTACCTTTATAGGGGTTATAAAAACTTTTATATCTACTAATCATACTTTTTATGCATTTTGAGCATAGTTTTACAGTTCCAAATGAAAAAAATGCATGTATACGTCCCCAAAGGGGTGTATACATGCACTTACATGGTACTGCCTTTCTCTTTCGAGACACTTTTATTATTATCTATTATATCGAAAAAGTCCAATACTGAAACAGCATGGTTAAGTAACGTCCTATGCTTTATATTCTCTAAATATACTATTATCTACAACGGTATGTTCCTTGTAATAGTTACGGACATATTCAATAAAGGTTTTAACAACGATTAAATTTTCCGAATCTTTTGTGTACACCATATTGGTATCACGAGTGATATATTCACCATCTTTGCTACGCAATGGACTCACATAGATATCTTTATCCTTACAGGATCCAAGTCCCATATACGTCAAAATAGACCATCCTAGACCTGCGCGCACAAAGTGACGACACGTACTCATAGAATTTACGTCCATCGCCACACTTGGGGGTTCGTCAAAATGTTCTGCACACCAAGTTTCGATAATATTTGCCACCGATGCATCTGTTTGGTATTTAATGAACGGTACCTTTACTAAGGATTCAGGCGGCACTAATTCTTTATATACTAAACAATATGGCTCTGCAAGTAACAGTTCAGACTTACCAGACACGTCATAGCCACCACGAGCAAAGGCGACCATACAGTCACCAGTATTAAACATTTTTACCACTTGATGGCTGAAAGCAGTCTTCACTTGAATATGAACATCAGGATATTGTTCGCGGAAAGATCTCAATAAAGCCGGTAGTTCATAATCTGCAAAGTTGATAGATGATGCGATTTTCAAGGTCCCTTGAATCTTGCCAGAAGCGGAGTTCATAGCGTGCTCCAACGCCTCTTGTTCTTGCATCATTCGCTTGCAGTAATCATAGAAAATTTCGCCTTGTGCCGTGAGGGCAATCCCTTCAGCAGTCCGCAACAACAGAGAATGGCCCAAGGCTTTTTCCATATGACGCAACCGATAGCTCAACGCTGGTTGCGATAAAAATAATTTTTCAGCAGCCCTTGTAATATTGCCTTCATCTACAACAGTAACAAAGGTTTGCCATTCTCTATCGTCCATACAAACTCCTTTATTATCGCTTATTACCAAAGATGCGTAATAAGGATAAGAATAAGTTAATGAAATCTAAGTATAGGCTCAAAGCGCCTGTGATTTCAATGCGGTCTAAAATTGTTTCATCCTCCATGAGCGCCACTTGTGTCACATTATTTTTAATGCGGTTCACATCGATAGCTGTAAAGATAGAGAACACTACAACACCTACATAACCTAGAACTAAACTAACAGTATCACTAAAGCCACTGAGTACAGTCCAATTAAAGAAGCGGGCCCCCATCATCACCAAGGATACGATGATCATGCCGAATAATGCCGCCATCACATATGGTGTAAGGGATGATAAATTGCGTTTTGTAGTAGCCCCTACCACGGCAAAGCCAATGAAGAAAGCAAGCGTACCTATTAACGCCGGAATAACAACATCAAACACATTGTATCGCAACGATACCAAAGTCAATGTGAGTCCATTCAAAGCACTATAGAGAAAGAACATACCTCGTAACGTCATTACATTAGCAGAATATGCACGAGCACTAAAAAGGAACACCACACCTAGCTCTACTAATAAGATAATATTAAAATTTTGGTACGCAAAGCGTAACCAATTTGGATTCACTAATGCAGCAAAGCCAACACCGATAGTTGTAAGTAAACCTACAACCATCCATAAGAAAGAGCCTTTTAATCGTTGGGATACGATACTTTCAACCTGTGCAACCTCAGCTGCAGTAGGTCCTGTTACATTATATGGATTCATACTATCCCTCCTTATTTAATTATCACTCATAGAGATTATCGAGCATTTGCAATGCCCGCAAACACCTTGCCACGTTCGCCATCGATAGTCACTTCTTGACCTTCAAGGAGCACTTCATGAGCATTTTTAGCGCCTAAAATAACCGGAATACCATAGGTAATGCCCGCAATAGCGCTGTCAGATGTATAACCATCTTCTACGGCAATAATGCCACCTGCTCGTTTTGCAATAGCCATCAATTCAGGCTCCATTGTGCCTACCACAAGGATATCGCCATTCTTGAAGCTTTCATAATTACCTTTATGATTAGCCGCAATGTACACATTACCTGTAACGGATTTACGTAAAATACCATTACCAGACAAGAGTACTCGACCTGCAATGTGAACGCGAATCATGTTTGTAGTACCGGTTGCACCGGATGGCACACCAGCGGTAACAACTACGAGGTCGCCAGACTCGATGGCACCAATACCAAGCGCACCGGTAATGGCTTGTTTTACCATTTCATCGGAGTTGATGATTTCATGACCTTTAATAGCCTCTACGCCCCAGCATAATTGCATACGGCGAATAGTTTCCTCATGAGGTGTGACAGCGATGATTTTACAATCTGGACGATGACGAGCCACGCTAAGTGCGGTATGGCCAGATTCAGTACATGTCAAAATAGCTGCGGCCCCGAGATTTTGAGCTACGCGCACACTAGCCAAGCATACGGCGCTTGTGGTAGTCATTTCTTCATCCTCACGAGCGCGACTATAGCTATCGTAAATAGCAGCCTTTTCCGTTACTTCTGCAATGCGAGTCATGGTCGCAACAGCTTCTACAGGATAGGCTCCATTGGCTGTTTCGCCAGATAACATAATCGCATCGGTACCATCCAAAATGGCGTTAGCTACGTCACTTGCTTCCGCACGTGTTGGACGTGGATTTTGAATCATAGACTCGAGCATTTGTGTCGCCGTAATAACGGGTTTACCCAAGTTATTACATTTTTCAATCATCATCTTTTGAAGTACTGGCACTTCTTCAGCAGGGATTTCTACACCGAGATCGCCACGCGCAACCATGAGGCCGTCAGCTACTTCCAAGATTTCATCAATATTTTTAACGCCTTCTGCATTTTCAATTTTCGCGATAATCTTGATATCTTTTTTCTCAGACTCAAGAATGCGGCGAATAGCCACAATGTCTTTACCCCGTTGCATGAAGGATGCAGCTACAAAGTCTACCCCTTGTTGACAGCCAAAGCGTAAATCTGCTTCATCCTGTTCAGATACAGGTGGCAAGCTTAGTGCTACACCTGGTACGGCTACGCGCTTGCGGTTGCCGATTTCTCCGCTGTTTTGAACAGTTGTAATGATATTATTGCCTTCAATAGCATCGATGGTAAGTGTTACAAGCCCATCAGCCAAAAGGATTTTATCCCCTACGGACACATCGCCTGTAAGACCTTTGTGATTCACGGAGCTAAGCTCTTTTGTGCCTTCCACATCATCTGTAGTCAACGTAAATTGTTGGCCCGCTTCGAGGAATACCTTGCCCTCTTTAAATAGACCAAGACGCACCTCAGGGCCTTTTGTGTCGAGCAATAGTGCGATTGGTTTATTCACAATCATCGCCGCATCGCGCACCATTTGCATGCGTTCTGCCTGCTCTTCATGGGATCCGTGAGAGAAGTTAAAACGAGCTACGTTCATGCCCGCCCGCATCATATCTTCTAAGATACCAAATTTATCCGTTCCCGGACCTACAGTACATACGATCTTTGTACGTTTCATCTTTCCTCCTATGAAAGCACCTCCAAGATTGGATCTTTCATTTCTTATTATATCAATGTTGGTGAAAGCTATCTGTGCCCCACGCAACATATGTCTTTCTACACCGTTTATATGCTTATTGTATCAAGTATATGCTTATTACATATTGCACTTATATATGTTTATTACATGTCGCACATACTTGCGTTAACATTATATGTTTACTGTACCTCTACGGAGCCCTCGCCTAGAATAGATTCAATAGCCCTAATGGATTCATCACTAGGGTCAAAGCACATATTTGGGGGCAGATTAATCCGTTTTCGTTGACGGTGTAAATATAATGACGTTGGCACGGAGCCAGCGGTATTAGTCAATACACGTTTTAAGGCTTCGCTATTTTCTAGCGTATCATATTGGCTATAAATGTGGATTGCCACCTGTTTTGCCTGGCTATAGTTTACCTTTAGCGGCGTAATACGGTCTGCAATGATTTGCACGCCCTTTTCATCCGCATCAACACGACCTTTTACCTTAACAATCATATCGACCGCAAGGAATTGCTGACTTTGACTAAAGACCTTAGGGAATGCCACTACATTAGCCGCACCAGAATAATCTTCGATGCGAAGAATGGACATAACCTCATTACGCTTTGTCATGCGGTCCGATTTATTTTCGATGAGACCGCCAAAGGTAATGGTTTGACCATCGTATTGCTCTGGATTTTCTACGAGAGCGCCCAGTTCAAAGAGCCCTTCCAATTCTTTCGCATATCCTTGCAATGGATGCCCCGTAATGTAAAAGCCAGTATATTCCTTTTCATCCTTTAATTTATCGTCTTCTGATAAATCCTCTACATTGGGAACAGGGATGAAATCGACAGCTTCTTCCATATCGCCAAAGAGGTTCATGGTACCCATAGCAGCATCTTTTTGCTCTTTAGCACCAACGGCTTGTGCGCTTTCATACATATGCAACAATTGGTTACGATTTTCCTTGAAACCATCCATGGCGCCGCAGCGAATGAGACTTTCAAGCAATCGTTTATTAACGACCTTGTTGTCCACCCGTTTGCAAAAGTCCACGATATCCGTATACAGACCGTGCTCATTGCGCTCACGAATCAAGCGATCGATGGCATTATCCCCTACGTTCTTGATACCGCCAAGGCCGAAACGAATAGCATCGTCTTGTACGGCGAAGCTACGCTCAGAATAGTTAATATCTGGGCCTAGTACCTTAACATTGTGCTTCTTGCAGGCATTAATGTAGTAAGTCAATTTTTGCATGTTCTGCATGAAGCTAGTCATGGTTGCAGCCATAAACTCAGGGAAGTAGTGGGCTTTCAAATATGCCGTTTGGTACGCGATATACGCATACGCCGCACTATGCGATTTATTAAAGCCATAGCCTGCAAAGTATACAAGCAAGTCGAATACTTCGTTCGCCACGGATTCTTCTATACCATTGTTAATGGAGCCTTGAATAAAGGACTCCCGCTGTGCCTTTAGAACAGATTCCTTTTTCTTGCCCATGGCACGGCGCATCAAATCCGCTTGACCAAGGGAGAATCCCCCCATAGCGGAGGCAATTTGCATAACCTGTTCTTGATACAAGATTACACCAAAGGTATCTTTCAATATAGGTTCCAAAATTGGATGTAAGTAGGTAACCTCTTTTTTACCATGACGGCGGTCGATAAAATCCGCCACCATGCCAGAGCCTAATGGCCCTGGACGGTACAAAGCTACCAACGGGATTAAGTCCTCAAAATGCTCAGGCTTAAGATCCATAACAAGCTTCGTAATACCTTCTGACTCAAGCTGGAATACACCAGAGGTGTCGCCCTTTGTGAGGAGGTCGCAAGCCGCCTTATCATCGAGCGGGATAGCATCTAAATCGAGGTCAATGCCACGGTTAGCCTTGATGAGCTTTAAGGCATCCCCCATAACCGTTAAGGTGCGTAGGCCCAAGAAGTCCATCTTTAAGAGGCCTAATTCCTCGATGTTATCCTTATCGTATTGCGTAACAAAGCCTTCATCATTGGCATTTTGTACCGGTACGTGGTCATCTAGAGGGTCTGCAGAAATTACGACGCCCGCCGCATGAGTGGACGAATTACGCGCTATGCCTTCTAGCTTTTTACCAAAATCAAATAACTCTTTTACATTTGAATCCGATTCATACAGAGCCTTTAAGTCCTTGCCTTGTAACGCCTTATCTAAGGTAATACCCAATTCGTTAGGAATCATCTTAGCAATACGGTTTACCTCCGCTAGAGGTAAGTCGAGCACACGACCTACGTCACGGATAACGGCACGAGCAGCCTCTGTACCAAAGGTAATAATCTGAGACACACGAGCTTGGCCGTATTTTCTCGTTACATATTCGATGGCTTGACCACGCTTTTCGTAGCAAAAGTCAATATCGATATCAGGCATGCTTACCCGCTCAGGATTCAAGAACCGTTCAAAGAGCAAATCGTACTTTAATGGATCAAGACCTGTAATGCCTAATAGATAGGCTACTACGGACCCCGCCGCAGAGCCACGACCAGGACCTACCAAGATGTCGTGCTCACGGGCATAACGTACATAGTCCCATACGATGAGGAAGTAATCCTCAAAGCCCATCGTACCGATAACATCTAACTCGTAGTCTAAACGTTTTTGTAATTCTTCAGATGTTTCACCATAAAGGCGTGGAATTTCTCGTTCACAAACCTTACGTAAATAGGTCTTAGACGTTTCCCCTTCTGGCACATCAAAGTGCGGCAAGTGATGTTCGTCAAAATTAAACT
>OGFR01001128.1_pt1 | contig 13668 bp, 17 predicted proteins | sample 1571001 | NCBI WGS metagenome assembly OGFR01 (sample SAMEA2582064, study PRJEB24529) | metagenome | biome: Human gut stool | place: China | collected 2011 | reverse complement strand
AATTCACAAGGAGGTGAAATCACATGGCAGTAAAGATGAGATTAAGAAGAATGGGTGCTAAGAAAAAACCTTTCTATAGAGTCATTGTTGCAGATTCCAGATCCCCGAGAGATGGCAGATTCATCGCTGAGGTTGGTACTTACGATCCGAACCAGGAGCCGAGCGTTATCAAGTTTGACGAGGAGGCTACCAAGGAGTGGTTAGCAAACGGCGCACAGCCGACCGACCGTGTAGCAAAGCTTCTGAAGACCGCTGGCATTCAGTAATCTGAGAGGTGATCGCTATGAAAGAACTGGTTGAGGTTATTGCAAAAGCATTAGTTGACAATCCGGACGAGGTGGTTGTTACCGAGACCGAAAAGGAAAGCGGCACCTTTATTGAGCTAAAGGTTGCCCCATCTGATATGGGAAAGGTGATTGGCAAGCAGGGACGCATCGCGAAGGCGATCCGCTCCGTTGTCAAGGCAGCCGCTTCCAAAGAAGAAAAAAAGGTTGTTGTAGATATACAGTAGCCATCAGAAACTGTCGTCGGATTTTCCTGCGGCAGTTTTTCTTTTATAAAAATCTGGAGGAATGGAAGATGGAGGATACCTTAAGAGTCGGCGTGATCTCATCCACCCACGGTGTACGCGGTGAGGTCAAAGTATACCCTACGACCGATGATGTAAACCGTTTTAAAAAGCTGAAAACCGTCATCCTTGATACTGGCAGAGAGCAGATGACCCTGTCCATTGAGAGCGTCAAGTTCTTCAAAAACATGGTCATCCTGAAATTCAAGGAGTTTAACAATATCAACGAAATCGAAAAATACAAGGGAAAGGATCTGCTGATCCGCCGCGACCAGGCCGTGAAGCTGGCTCCAAACGAGAATTTTATCACCGATCTGATCGGTTTAAAAGTCGTGACCGATGAGGGAAAAGAGTTCGGTACCCTGACTGATGTCCTTCAGACTGGTGCCAACGATGTTTACGTTATCGAAAGTCTGGAAGGCAAAGAGTATCTGTTCCCGGCTATCCCGCAGTGCATTCTGGATGTAAACCTGGAGAGCCAGATGGTGACCGTCCATATCCTGGATGGCCTTCTGGACCTGTAATACGCTGAAATCAGGAGAAAGCAAAAGCATGAATTATCATATTTTAACATTGTTCCCGGAGATGGTGTTAGACGGCTTGAATACCAGCATCATCGGACGGGCAGCCGGAAAAGGCCTGCTTTCCATTGAGGCGGTCAATATCCGGGATTACACAAAAGAAAAGCACGGCCACGTGGATGATACCCCATATGGCGGCGGAGCAGGCATGGTGATGCAGGCGGCTCCGGTGTGTGATGCCTACGAGGCGCTTTGTGAGCGTATCGGCAAGCGTCCCCGCGTCCTTTACATGACTCCGCAGGGACAGACCTTCAACCAGAAGATTGCCGAGGAGCTGGCGCAGGAAGAAGATCTGGTCTTCCTTTGCGGGCATTATGAGGGCATTGATGAGCGCGCGTTAGAGCTCATCGTGACCGATTATCTTTCCGTGGGCGATTATGTCCTGACCGGCGGTGAGCTTCCGGCCATGGTCATGATCGACTGCATTTCCCGCCTGGTGCCGGGCGTTTTAAATAACGATGTTTCCGCGGAGATCGAGTCCTTCCACGACAATCTCCTTGAGTACCCGCAGTACACCCGCCCGGAGGTTTACCAGGGTATGCGCGTGCCGGAGGTGCTTCTTTCCGGACACCACAAAAACATTGAGACCTGGAGACGTCAGCAGTCTATCAGGCGGACCATGGAGAGACGGCCGGATCTTCTGGAAGAGGCAAATCTGTCGAAGAAAGAGCGCCAGTATCTGGCAGAGCTGATGGCAGAGAAAGAGGCACAGGAGAAGTAAATTCAGGGGAGTAAATTCAGCAAAATAGAGCTTGCAATTTATTTGTCCCTATGATATCATTATACCGTTGTGACTAGAAAAAGAGATGTTCCTCTGTTGCGGAAGAAGCATTAAAGAACATCAAACATATGAAGGAGGATCACACAAATGAACGAAATTATTAAGAACATTGAAGCAGCACAGTTAAAGGCTTCCGTACCGGAGTTTTCCGTAGGCGATACCGTTAAGGTCTACAACAAGATCAAAGAGGGTAACCGCGAGAGAATCCAGGTATTCGAGGGTACCGTAATCAAGAGACAGAACGGCGGCGCAAGAGAGACCTTCACCGTTCGTAAGAACTCCAACGGCATCGGCGTAGAGAAGACCTGGCCGGTTCATTCCCCGTTCGTAGACAACATTGAGGTTGTCAGAAGAGGTAAAGTAAGACGTGCAAAACTGAACTACTTAAGAGACAGAGTAGGTAAAGCTGCTAAGGTTAAAGAGTTAGTAAAATAATTTTGCGTGGAACAGGGGACAATGAAAATTGTCCCTTTCTGCGTATTATGCGCTCAGGACGCGCAGAACAGGAAAGTGGGGGAGTTGCAAGCAACTTCCCCCTTTTTGCCATGTGGAATGGTATTTACAGAAGGTGTTTTTGTCCGTGAGAACACACGGTAGAATGGAGCATAAACAGGTGGATTTTTATCTGAGTGATGAACAGAATATGATCCGGAAGATCTGCAGCTGGATTGTGGATGTGGTAGTGGCGCTGGCTTTTGCCTGGTTCTGTCTGGTGTTTTTTGGAACACAGATCACGGTGAACGGGCAGTCCATGTATCCTCTTTTAAATTCTGGTGACGTGGTTTTGATGAATCGGCTGACCTATGAGATCGGAAAGCCGGACCGCATGGATGTCGTAGTATTTGAGCGGGAGGATCAGAAAACCAACGTGAAGCGTGTTGTGGCCGTCCCCGGTGATGTGGTCCAGATCATAGACGGGAAATTGTATGTAAATCAGGAACAGATTTCCCTGCCGGGCAATCGGAAGATTTCTCTTTCCGGACTGGCGGAGAATCCGGTTCAATTAGAAGATAAAGAATATTTTCTGCTGGGAGATAATCCGGACAGCAGTGAAGACAGCCGGTTTGCCAACATCGGCAATGTCCGGGAGGACCAGATCATTGGAAAAGTGTGGCTGCGCATGTTTCCGCTGATCCATATCAGTCTGATCCGGTCCTGAGATGATAGATAATAATACGAAGATATAGGAGGAAATGTCGTGAATATACAGTGGTATCCAGGGCACATGACCAAAGCAAAGCGTGCCATGAAAGAAGACATCAAGCTGATCGACCTGATCATCGAAGTAGTTGACGCCCGTGTGCCGTTAGCAAGCCGCAACCCGGATATTGATGAGCTTGGAAAGGGAAAGGCAAGACTGATCCTGTTAAATAAGTCAGATCTGTCCAGCGAACGCTACAATGAGGCATGGACCAGCTGGTTTAAGGAAAAGGGATATTTTGTTGTGAAGATCAATTCCCGCAGCGGCGCCGGCATCAAGCAGATCAATGGAGTGGTTCAGGAAGCCTGCAAAGAAAAAATTGAGCGCGACCGCCGCAGAGGCATCATGAACCGACCGGTGCGCGCCATGGTGGTGGGAATCCCGAATGTTGGTAAATCTACTTTTATCAACTCTTTCGCGGGAAAGGCCTGCGCCAAAACCGGAAACAAGCCGGGCGTGACCAAGGGAAACCAGTGGATCCGGTTAAACAAGACTCTGGAGCTTCTGGATACCCCGGGTATCCTCTGGCCAAAATTTGAAGATCAGAGAGTGGGACTGCTGTTAGCCTTTATCGGTTCCATCAACGACGAAATCCTAAATAAAGACGAGCTGGCTCTGGAACTTCTGAAACTGCTTCAGGAGCATTATCCGGATGTATTGAAGGACCGCTATAAGATTGATGAGTCTTCTGAGGAAAACCTGCTGATCCAGGTGGCAAAGGTGCGGGGATGCCTGGCTAAGGGCGGTGAGCCGGATTACAGCCGTGCTGCAGCTTTGGTGATCGACGATTACCGCAGCGGAAAGCTGGGGCGCATTACACTGGAATTTCCTCCGGTGAAGAAAAATGATGGGGACAAAGTGGATTCCGTACAGGAATCAGGCGCTGCGGATCAGGGCAGCGAGAGCGGGGAGGCGTAAGCATGGCACTGAGAACCTTAACCGGAGAGAAGCTGGAAGCAGAGCGCGCCCGTCTGGCTCTGATGCGGGAGTACGAGGATACCTACGCAGCCTGCACCGCCATCTGCGGCATTGATGAGGCTGGCCGTGGCCCGTTAGCAGGTCCGGTGGTGGCCGGGGCAGCGATCCTGCCGGTGGATTGTGAGATCCTGTTTTTAAACGATTCCAAGAAGCTTTCCGAGAAGCGCAGGGAAGCCCTGTTTACAGAAATCAAGGAAAAGGCGGTTGCCTGGAGTGTTGGCATCGTGGGGCCGGATCTGATCGATGAGATCAATATTTTACAGGCCACCTATGAAGCCATGCGCCAGGCCATTGCCGGGCTTTCCGTGCAGCCGGATCTGCTGCTCAATGACGCGGTGACCATTCCGGGGGTGGAGATCAATCAGGTACCGATCATCAAGGGAGATGCCAAGAGTGTTTCCATTGCGGCAGCCAGTATTTTAGCAAAGGTGACCAGGGATCACATGATGGTTGAGTACGATACCTTATTTCCGGAATATGGCTTTGCCAAGCACAAGGGATATGGAACCGCAGCGCACATTGCGGCACTGAAAGAGTATGGGCCAACCCCGATCCATAGAAGAAGCTTCATTAAGAATTTTGTGTAAAAGCAGGATGGATGCAGAAAACGAATAGAGCAGGTTTCTGGAAAAACAGTGTGGTCAGAAGGCACAGGTGTGAATGGAATACAAAGAAAATAAACGGGAGACCGGAACCCGGAAAGAAGAGCTGGCGGCAGACTTTCTGACCCGCCGGGGTGTGAAAATTCTGGAGCGGAATTTTCGCTGCCGCCAGGGTGAGATCGACCTGATCGGAATGGACGGACAGTATCTGGTATTTGTCGAGGTAAAATACAGGAAAACAGCACGCAATGGTATGCCTGCGGAGGCGGTTGGCCATATCAAGCAGCAGCGGATACGCTATACGGCGCAGTTCTATCTGTACAGCCGACATTACCGCGAGGACATGCCGTGCCGTTTTGATGTGGTGAGTATACTGGGAGATCAGATTAACTGGATTCGGGACGCGTTCGCATAGGAACATTGACAATTGTGCTGAATATGCAGTTTAGTGCAGACATAGAAAATTCAGAACGAAAAGGAGAGGGTACAGATGGAACAGAAAGCATGGATCCGCAAGCAGAGCGGCATGACAACAGCAGGACAGACGGAAAGCTGCTGCATGGAGCGCGGTTTGGAAAAATCGGAAATTGAAATCCGTGAGAAAAACGGCGTTACCTATCTGTCCTTTCCGGCTTTGGATGCCACCGGTCTGGTAAGCCATGCCTTTTCCACCCGCCACGGAGGTGTCAGCGAGGGCGTGTTCTCTACCATGAACTTCAGCTTTACCCGGAGTGATGATCCGCAGCATGTAATGGAAAATTACCGCCGCATGGCAGCCGTTCTCGGAACCGATGCAGAGAAGATGGTGCTTTCCTACCAGACCCACACCACCAATGTCCGCAAGGTGACGGAGGAAGACGCGGGAAAGGGCATTGTAAAAGAGCGGGATTATCAGGATGTAGATGGCCTGATCACGGATATTCCGGGTATCACGCTGGTGACTTTTTACGCGGACTGTGTGCCACTGTATTTTGTGGATCCGGTCCACAGGGCTGTCGGACTGTCCCATTCCGGCTGGAGGGGCACAGTGCATCGCATGGGAAAAGCCACACTGGAGGCCATGAACCGGGAATACGGCACAGAACCGGCGGATGTCATTGCCTGCATTGGACCGAGCATCTGCCAGGACTGCTTTGAGGTAGGACCGGAGGTGGCTGCGGAATTTGCCGATGGCTTTGCAGAGCAGTACCATAACGATCTGTTTTACCAAAAGCCAGACGGAAAGTATCAGGTGGATCTGTGGCGGGCAAACCAGATCGTGCTCCGGGAAGCAGGAATCCCGGCAAATCAGATCCATACAACGGATATCTGTACCCGGTGCAACCCGTCACATCTGTTTTCTCACCGGATCATGGGAACGGAGCGGGGAAATCTGGCAGCGTTTCTGGCTCTCAGAGAGCAGGGATAAAATCATATTAGACAAAAAGAGCTTCGCACAGCACTTATATACGCTGCGTGAAGCTCTTTTTTGCGTCCCTATTAAAATTTACTGGATGGTCTGATAATAATCGTATCCGCCTGCCTGGTAGCGTTTTACCAGCTTCTGGATCTTTTCGGTCGGAGACAGGGCAGCTCCGATAGAAACGTCGTGGTTGAAGGAGTTAATGATGGCTGCAAGATATTTACTCATGTCAGCTTCCAGATACCACTCGCGGTCTAACAGTTCTTTCGGACGGTAGTTTAAGTTGGTGGTAATGACATAGTCGATGTAGCCATTCTGATAGTACTGGTCAAATTTTTCCAGACCAGCGGTGAACAGGCCGAAGGTGCAGCAGATGATAACTTTCTCTGCCTTGCGCTCCTTTAACTCTCTGGCGGTGTCTAACATGCTCTCGCCGGATGCGATCATATCGTCAATGATGAGAACGGTCTTTCCTTCTACGGAAGTACCCAAAAACTCGTGGGCAACGATCGGGTTGCGGCCGTCAATGACTCTGGAGTAGTCACGGCGCTTATAGAACATACCCATATCAACTCCGAGGTTGTTGGCCAGGTATACGGCACGGTTCATGGCACCCTCATCCGGGCTGATGATCATGAGATGATCCTTGTCGATCTTTAAGGAGGTGTCGTGGGTGAACAGAGCCTTTACAAACTGGTAAGTCGGCATGAAGTTATCGAAGCCGCTTAACGGAATGGCGTTCTGAACGCGCGGGTCATGGGCATCGAAGGTAATGATGTTGGAAACACCCATGGAGATCAGCTCCTCCAGTGCCATTGCACAGTCTAAGGACTCGCGCTTGGTACGCTTGTGCTGACGTCCTTCATATAAGAAAGGCATAACAACATTAACGCGGTGTGCGGTGGCTACGGAAGCACCGATGATGCGCTTTAAGTCCTGGAAATGGTCATCCGGGGACATGTGATTGGTGTAGCCGCAAACGCTGTATGGGATGCTGTAGTTGGTTACATCTACCATTGCAAACAGATCCGCGCCGCGGACAGATTCGTTAATAACGGCCTTTGCCTCACCGGAACCGAAACGCGGGCATTTGCAGTCAAGAAGATAGGAATCTACATCGTAGCCGCGGTAGTTTAAATCCTGCTGGCGGCGAAGCAGCTCCACGGTATCATTGCGGCGGAAGGTGACAATGTGATCGTTTACCTTGGTTGCCAGATCCTTGCAGCTTTCCAGGGCAGCGAGCTTTAACGGCGCTACCGGTAAAATGTCATTAAACACGTAGTTGTTAGCCATTGGTACATACTCCTTCAAGTAAAATAGTTCATTATAATCCAACATATTTATATCCTTAAAAAAAGCAAGCGTCAAGAGCCTTGGGGAATTTTGTAAAAAAAAACAAAAAAACAGGTAAATCCACCCAAAACCGGAGGCCGATTGCTTTGACAAAGAACAGGAATCTTGTTATGATGAAAAGAGTGCAGATTGACAGCCGGATGCACCAGGTCAAAGCAGGCCCTGAACATCTGCTGGAAAGGAATATCTATGAAGAAACAAAAAGGACATCTGATAAAATCCGTTGACCCGGGTTCCATTGCAGAGGAACTGGAGCTGGAGCCGGGAGACCGTTTACTTACGATCAATGGAAATGAAGTGGAAGATATCTTTGATTATGAATATTATGTAGACAGCGAAAGCATGGTCATGCTGGTGGAAAAGGCAGACGGCGAGCAGTGGGAGCTGGAAATAGAAAATGAGTACCAGGATCTTGGCATCACCTTTGAGAACGGACTTATGAGCGATTACAAGTCCTGCAGCAACAAATGCATTTTCTGTTTCATTGACCAGATGCCGCCGGGCATGCGCGAAACCCTCTATTTTAAGGACGATGATTCCCGTCTTTCCTTCCTTCAGGGAAACTATGTGACGCTGACCAACATGAAAGAGCATGACATCCAGCGTATCATTGATTTTAAGCTGGCGCCGATCAACATTTCGGTGCACACCACCAATCCGAAGCTGCGCTGCGAGATGCTCCACAACCGCTTTGCGGGAGAAGCATTAAAAAAGATCGACCGTCTTTGTGAGGCCGGCATACCCATGAACGGACAGATCGTGCTGTGCAAGGGCGTGAATGACCGGGAAGAGCTGGATCATACCATCCGGGACATGACCAAGTATCTTCCTTATATGCAGAGCGCTTCCGTAGTACCGGTGGGACTTTCCAAATACCGGGATGGTCTGTATCCGTTAAAGCCCTTTGAGAAGGAAGATGCAGAGAATGCCATTGATATCATTGAAAAATGGCAGAAAATCATATATGAGCAGTATGGCATGCACTTCATCCATGCCAGTGATGAATTCTATATTCTGGCAGAACGGGAGCTGCCGGAGACGGAGCGTTACGACGGATACCCGCAGCTGGAGAATGGCGTGGGCATGCTGCGTCTTCTCGACACCGAGGTAACAGAAGCGCTTGAGGCATTGCCGGAGGATCTTCCGGTGAAGCCGGAGGAGTTGTCCATTGCTACGGGCCGGCTGGCTTACCCTTATCTGAGAAAGCAGCTGGATAAGATCGAGGCAAAGTTTCCTCAGAAAAAGGTGCATCTGTACGCGATCCGCAATGACTTTTTCGGAGAAAGCATCACCGTGGCCGGTCTGATCACTGGACAGGATTTAAAGAAGCAGATGTCGGTGGTGCCGCTTGGCGAGCGTCTGCTGCTTCCAATCTGCATGTTTCGGAGTGGCGAGGAGGTATTTCTGGATGACCTCACCCGCGCCGATGTGCAAAACGCTTTACAAGTTCCGGTGAATATTGTAAAATCAAGCGGTCAGGATCTGGTGGATGCCGTTCTTGGCCTGGAAGAAGAACAAGATACCGTCTACGACGGATATGAATTAAAGGAGATCACACATGAGTAAACCAATCGTTGCCATTGTAGGGCGTCCGAACGTTGGAAAGTCTACCCTGTTCAATGTACTGGCAGGGGAGACCATCTCCATCGTAAAGGATACGCCGGGAGTTACCAGAGACCGTATTTATGCGGACTGCAACTGGCTGAACATGAACTTCACCCTGGTTGATACCGGTGGTATTGAGCCAGACAGCCGTGACATCATTTTGTCCCAGATGAGGGAGCAGGCACAGATTGCCATTGACACCGCAGATGTCATTATCTTCATCGTGGATGTACGTCAGGGTCTGCAGGATTCTGACTCCAAGGTTGCGGATATGCTCCGCAAATCCGGAAAGCCGGTGGTCCTCGCGGTAAACAAGGTGGACAGCATCCAGAAATTCGGAAACGATGTCTACGAGTTTTATAACCTGGGAATCGGCGATCCGATTCCGGTATCCGCGGCTTCCCGCCTGGGAATCGGTGACCTGTTAGACGAGGTGTCCAGGCATTTCACTCTGGAGCAGTTAGAGGAAGAGGAGGATGACCGTCCGAAGGTAGCCATTATCGGTAAGCCGAACGTAGGAAAGTCTTCTATTATTAATAAGCTGCTGGGTGAGAACCGTGTGATCGTTTCCAATATTGCAGGTACCACCCGTGATGCGGTCGATACCGAGGTCGTATACAACGGAACGGAGTATATCTTTATTGATACCGCCGGACTGCGTCGTAAAAGCAAGATCAAAGAGGATCTGGAACGCTACAGCATCATTCGTACCGTATCTGCCGTGGAGCGTGCGGATGTGGTCATTCTGGTCATTGACGCGACCGAGGGCGTGACGGAGCAGGACGCAAAGATTGCAGGCATCGCCCATGACAGGGGCAAGGGCATCATCGTTGCCGTCAACAAGTGGGATGCCATCGAGAAGAACGACAAGACCATCTACGAGTTCACCAAAAAGATCAAGGATACCCTGTCCTTCATGCAGTATGCTGAGATGGTATTTATCTCTGCCGTAACCGGACAGCGTATGAACAAGATGTTTGAGCTCATCGATATGGTGCGCGAGAACCAGACCATGCGTATCGCTACCGGCGTGCTCAATGAGATCATGACTGAGGCCGTTGCCATGCAGCAGCCGCCGTCTGACAAGGGCAAGCGTCTGAAGCTGTATTACATGACCCAGGTAGCGGTAAAGCCGCCGACCTTCGTGATTTTCGTAAATGACAAAGAGCTGATGCATTTCTCCTATGTGAGATACCTGGAAAACCGCATCCGCGAATCCTTCGGATTTAAGGGTACGGCTCTGAAATTCCTGATCCGCGAAAGGAATGGAAAGGAGGAGTAAATGGAACGAGTACTTTGTCTGGTAATGGGTTATGTGTTTGGTCTGTTTCAGACCGGCTATCTCTACAGCAGATCCAAGCATATGGATATCCGCAATTACGGAAGCAGAAACTCCGGCAGCACCAATGTCCTGCGTGTGATGGGCAAAAAGGCCGGACTGATCGTATTCCTGGGTGATGCAGGTAAGATGATCGCTGCATGCCTGATCACAAGGGTATTGTTTCGCAGCCAGCCCGAGCTTCTGTATGTATACCTGCTCTATACCGGCTTTGGCGTGATCCTGGGACACAATTTCCCTTTTTATATGGGATTTAAGGGTGGCAAGGGCATTGCGGCCTCCGCAGGGCTTCTGGCCTCCACAGACTGGCGTGTGATGCTGGTCTGTCTGGTGGTGTTTGTGGCTGCAGTAGCCATTACCCGCTATGTATCCCTGGGCTCCATCCTGGTGATGATCTGCTTTTTTATCGGTATGGTATTTTTCGCTGCCCGCGGTGATTTTGGCATCGCGGCGGCACATCTGACGGAATTCTATGTGCTGGCAGGCCTGATCTCCGCTATGGGGATCTGGCGCCATCATACCAACATCAAACGACTGTTAAGCGGCACGGAAAACAAGCTGGGTGCCAGAAAGGAATAGACCTATGGCAAATGTGAGTATAATCGGCGCAGGAAGCTGGGGCACCGCCCTTGCATTCCTGCTTCACGAGAACGGCCATCAGGTGACGGAATGGTCTGCCTTTGAAAAGGAGGCAGAAAGTCTGAGAACAGAGCATCGCTTAAAGACTCTTCCGGATCTGGTGCTTCCGGACGATATGGAATTCACCTCTGACCTGGAATGTGCCATGAAGGAGAAAGATCTTCTGGTGGTGGCGGTTCCTTCCATCTATGTGCGGGAGACTGCCCGGAAGATGAAGCCTTTCCTGAAAGAAGGACAGCTGGTGGTCAATGTGGCCAAGGGCATCGAGGAGGCAACCCTCATGACACTGACGGATATTCTGGAAGAAGAGCTTCCCGGTGCCGATGTGGCCGTTCTTTCCGGACCGAGCCATGCAGAAGAGGTGAGCCGGGGGCTTCCGACCACCTGTGTGGCCGGGGCAAGAACACGCAAAACTGCGGAGAAGATCCAGAATCTTTTCATGAGCCCGGTATTTCGGGTTTACATCAGCCCGGATATCCTGGGAATTGAGATTGGCGGGGCATTGAAAAATGTCATTGCCCTGGCAGCGGGAATCGCAGACGGACTTGGGTATGGCGACAACACCAAGGCAGCCCTCATTACCCGGGGCGTGGCGGAGATCAGCCGGCTTGGCATGGCCATGGGCGGAAAGCTGGAAACCTTTGCCGGCCTTACCGGGATCGGAGACCTGATCGTGACCTGTGCCAGCATGCACAGCCGCAACCGCCGTGCCGGAATCCTGATCGGAAAAGGCTATTCCATGAAGGAGGCTATGGACGAGGTGCAGATGGTGGTAGAGGGTGTCTATTCTGCCAAGGCCGGTCTGGCTCTTGCAAAAAAGTATCAGGTATCCATGCCGATCATCGAGGCTGTCAATGAAGTACTGTTTGACGGAAAGTCGGCGAAAGAGGCAGTTGCTGATCTGATGCTGCGGGACAAGAAAGTAGAAAGCGCAAATCTTCCGTGGTAGGAATTTTCAGAACTGAAAATTCCGTATGATAAAACAGAGGTTGTGGATTTTGCCAATTCGGAATGCGAAGCATTGGCAAAATCGTCTTGCTGTTGCGAAGAAACAGCAAAGAAAGCGCGAATCTACCGTGGTAGGAATTTTCTGAACTGAAAATTCTGTATGACTTTGCTTCAACTTCGCTTTAACGCAAGAAAGTTCTTGACAAGCGTTTTTCGGGCTACTATAATTAGCTCAGCTTTAAGGATACGGCTTCCTGAAGGTTCAGGGAGCCTGTTTTCATTTAAGAGGAGGAAACAATTATGAAGAAAAAACTGGTTAGTTTTGGTATGGCAGCTATGATGGCAGCATCCTTAGCAGCATGTGGCGGCAGCAAGCCGGCAGAGACTACCGCAGCAGCAGATAATGCTGAGACCACTGCAGCAGAGGGTGCAGAGACTGAGGCAGCAGCAGAAGGCGGCACATTAAAGGTAGGCATAATCGGACCGTTAACCGGTGCAGGCGCAGCTTATGGTAACGCAGTCGCAAACGGCGCAGAGCTGGCAGCAAAGGAGATCAACGAGGCTGGCGGTATCAACGGCATGATGATCGAGACTAAGGCTGAGGATGATGAGAATGATCCAGAGAAATCCATCAACGCATACAACACCTTAAAAGACTGGGGTATGCAGGTATTAGACGGTCCGACCACTTCCAAACCGTGTATCGCTGTAGGAGCAGAGGCTGAGTCTGATAACATGTTCCTGATCACTCCGTCCGGTTCCGCAGTTGAGTGCGTAGCAACTGACAACGCATTCCGCGTATGCTTCGCAGACCAGGATCAGGGTACCGCTTCCGCTAAGTATATTGGAGAGAACAAGCTGGCTACCAAGATCGCTATCATCTATGACAGCTCTACTGAGTATTCTTCTGGTATTCGTGAGGCATTTGTTGCTGAGGCAGCAAACCAGGGTCTGGAGATCGTAGCTGACGAGGCATTTACCGCAGACAGCAACACCGACTTCTCCGTACAGCTTGACAAGGCAAAAGACGCAGGCGCAGAGCTGGTATTCCTTCCGATCTACTATCAGGAGGCTTCCATCATCTTAAAGCAGGCAAGCGACAAAGAATTCGCACCGGTCTTCTTCGGCTGTGATGGTATGGATGGTATCCTTTCCGTAGAGAACTTTGATACTTCCCTGGCAGAGGGTCTGATGCTCTTAACTCCGTTCTCCACCACTGAGGAGAGCAGTAAGGCATTTACTGAGGCTTATGTAGCAGCTTACGGCATCGAGCCGAACCAGTTTGCTGCAGATTCCTACGATGCGATCTACGCAATCAAGGCAGCTGTTGAGAAGGCAGGCGTTACCGCTGATATGAGCGCTTCCGATATCTGTGACGCATTAAAGCCGGCTATGACCGAGATTTCCATCGATGGACTGACCGGTTCTGACATGGTTTGGAACGCAAACGGCGAGCCGAATAAAGCACCGAAGGCTGTGAAGATCGTAAACGGTGAGTACGAGATGCAGTAATTTTTCCGTGTATCCAACACGCAAACAGCAGGGAAACATCCGAAAGGGGATCGTCCGGCAGGGCGGTTCCCTTTTTTCGGCTTTCCGTAATTTGTGTTCACCTGGAGAGTTCGTGATATACGTGGAAAAACGACATGAAAAACGTGTCTTTGCCACGCG
>OGFR01001127.1_pt1 | contig 13686 bp, 12 predicted proteins | sample 1571001 | NCBI WGS metagenome assembly OGFR01 (sample SAMEA2582064, study PRJEB24529) | metagenome | biome: Human gut stool | place: China | collected 2011 | reverse complement strand
TATTGAAGATCTTGTAACCCGGGTTCGCGCGCTTCGCGGCAACGATGCGGTTCCAGAGCACCGGGTGGGCTTCCGCGGGGTTGTTGCCCCAGAGGACCAGGTTCTGCGTGATTTCCAGATCGTGATAGCAGGCGGACGGCTCGTCAACACCGAAGGTCTGATACATACCGACCACGGCGGAAGCCATGCACAGACGGGCGTTCGGGTCGATGTTATTCGAGCGGAAGCCAGCCTTCAGAAGTTTCACAACGGCGACGCCTTCCGGAATCGTGTACTGACCGGAACCGAAAATGCCGACGCCGGTCGGGCCGAGTTCCTGATAGGCCTTGCGCCAGTGCTTCTCGAGCTCGTCAAACGCTTCCTTCCAGGACACAGGCTCAAACTTGCCGTTCTTATCGAACTTGCCGTTCGTACGGCGCATCAGGGGCTGCGTGAGACGGTCCTTGCCGTAGATAATCTCAGAGTTGTAGTAGCCCTTCATGCAGGTGAGACCGCGATTCACTTCGCAGTCCGGATCACCCTTCGTGGCCACAATCTTGCCGTTCTTCGTACCGACCAGGAGGCCGCAGCCCGTGCCGCAGAAACGGCACACGCCCTTCGTCCACTTGATGCCCTGCTCAGCGGCAGCGGCTTCATTCGCGGCAATAACAGTGATCGGAATGCCTGCGATCTTGGCTGCGGAAGCAGCGACGCCAGCCTTCATCAGACGGCGACGGCTCACGCGGACCGCAGAAACCGGGTTCTGGTTCTCCATTTGCTTCTCCTCTTTATACCCCGCAGAGCGGCTTATTAAGTGTGTGCCGCTTTCTGTCGGGTGGCGTCCGCCAGAGAATGCTGCAGGAGTCTCCCGAACTCCTATTTCCCCGGGTTTCAGCCGTTGATAAAACTGCTTTAAATACTGCTTTGTAAATTACTGCTGTTCTTCTTCCGTATCTTCCAGGTTCGCGACCAGAGAGACATTCTGGATGCCGGGAAGCGTGATCAAATCCTTGAAGAGATCCGCCTCGCTCTGAATCGTTTCACCTTCAATCACGGCAATAAAGCGTTCGGCGTCAGGATCACGGTGATAAATCTCGAGACCCTTCCCTTCCACGCTTTGCACGGCTTTCTCCAGTTCTCCCGGATTTGCCGTGACGAGTACGCCTGAATAAAACATCTTTCTTTTGTTTCCTTCGTGTGAGATGAACACATCCGGCAGCCTTTATTCCTCGTGAGAAACCGAGGCGCTGCCACAGGGAAACTCTCCTGACAGAGCCCTTGTCCGAGCTCTACCCCGTAGTGAGGAGCTTCCTTAGCGCTGCGGACTTAAGCCGGCAGTCCTAAACAGACTCCCTACGGTAGGTTTATGAAAACTGTATTTTAAAGACAGTATTACTCCCTGAGTAGTCTCTCAGGGATTTCACTGAAGCGTATCGAAATTGATACTTTCTACCCTATATAGCTATCACAGTTAGGTTTTGGGATTAAAGTCTTATACGTTTCTTTATTCAATTTATTCATAGCGTTAATAAAAAAGGAGTCCCGAAGGACTCCTTTCCCCAGACCTGTCCGGTCTAATGAGCCGCCTCCCAATTCTCACCTACGCCGACCGACGCAATGAGGGGGACACGAAGTGTTGCAACTCCGTCCATGATTTCGGGAAGCTTCTCTTTCACGGTCTCCACTTCATCCTCCGGCACTTCAAGGACGAGTTCATCATGCACCTGAAGCACCATGCGGCTCTTAAGCCCTGAGGTTTCAAGCCACTTCTCAACCGCCACCATCGCCATTTTGATCAGATCGGCGGCCGTCCCCTGCATCGGGGCGTTAATGGCCTGGCGTTCCGCGCCGGCCCGGACCGCGGCCCGTGAGCTCGTGATATCCGGCAGCCAGAGACGCCGCCCAAAAGCCGTTTCCACGTATCCGCGTTCATGCGCGAGCTTCCGGGTCTTTTCCATATACTCACGCACCTTCGGGTAACGCGTGAAATACTGATCGATATAGCCCGCGGCCTCGCCCCGGCTGACACCGAGATTCTGCGCGAGGCCGAACGCGCTCATCCCGTAGATCAGGCCGAAATTGATCACCTTCGCCATCCGGCGCTGATCCGGCGTCACAGCGTCCGGCGCGACACCGAAAACTTCTGAAGCCGTGGCGCGGTGCACATCCATCCCGTGCCGGAAAGCCGAAATCAGCCCGGGATCTTCGGAAATATGCGCCATGATCCGAAGCTCGATCTGGGAATAGTCAGCCGAAATGATTTTGCAGCCCCTCGGAGCGATGAAAGCCTCGCGCACCTTGCGCCCTTCCTCAGTCCGGACCGGGATGTTCTGCAGATTTGGGTCCGAAGATGCCAGACGCCCGGTCACCGCGGTAGCCTGTCCGAACGTCGTGTGCACCCGGCCGTCTCCCTCGAACACCATCTTCGGGAGCTTATCGGTGTAGGTGCTCTTCAGTTTGCTGAGAGCTCGGTACTCAAGAATCGTCTTCGGAAGCGGATAAGTGAGCGCAAGTTCGGATAGCACATCCTCACCCGTTGAATAGCCGCCCGAAGCCGTTTTCTTGCCTGCCGGAATCGCAAGCTTCTCGAAAAGGATGTGAGAGAGCTGCTTAGGCGACCCGAGATTAAATTTTTCTCCCGCCTCACTCCAGGCTTTCTCTTCAAGCTTCTCAATCTCTTTCCCCAGCGCCTTGCTCTGACGGTGGAGCAGCTCTGTATCGATCAGCGTTCCGGTCCGCTCCATACGGAAGAGCACACGCTCGGTCGGAAGTTCGATCTCCTCATAAATGCTCGTAAGCTTCTGCCCCGGGTCTTCCGCGAGCTTCATCGTGAAGCGGGCATGAAGCGTCCGGATTGCCGCAGCCTGCTCGACACCGCACCGGGCGGCCTTTTCGGGTTCCACCTCGTGAGTCGCCTTTTTCGACGCGCCTTTTCCGAAAACTTCTTCAGTTCCCGGAATATCGCGGTGCAGCCAGCGAAGGCTCAGACGCTCAAGCTCATGGCGGTTATGCGATTCAAGCACGTAGTCTTCAAGCCTCGTGTCATCGAGCCTGCCGGCCCCTGGCGCGAGAAGACGGATCCCTTCATTCGCCATCACGTGAAGCACGAATTTGGCGCTGTGCGCGACTTTCCTCGCCTTTCCCTCGAGCCAGGGCTTCAGCCCCTCGATCACCGTCTGCTGCTCAGGAGTCCGGATTCCGGACTCGCCTGTCAGCGGCACATACCAGCTCCCCACGGGGCCCGCGCTGATCGCGAGTCCCGTCAGACGGGCGCGGAGCGGTTCCGTGCTGTCCGTAAAAATCTGCATCCCCGCGGGGATCACCGAACTCTCCGCGGCGGAGAGCGATTCAAGCGCTTCTCCGAGTGTCGGCTCATCCACAATCAGCTTATAGGCAACCGGGTCCTCAGCGGACGTCGGCGTGAGCGGCATCAGATCTGAATCCACCTTCGGAGGAAGCGCCGCGAAGAGATCCATCTGAGCCCCGGGCTGCGGCCCCTCTTCGCCCGGCTTCTTCACAGCCCGGGCGAGCTGCTTCTTCGCGCGGCTTCCGCCTGTCTTCATTTCCCAGCGGCGATAGAGCGCCTCAAGCGTCTCCTCATCCGGATCCCGGATCACGAGATCCGCTTCTGTCTTCACTTCCGGAATTTCAACCGCGGTACGGATTGTGACGAGATCGCGCGCTTTATCAAGGAACGGAAGTCCCTCACGCAGGTATTCGCCGATCTTCCCCTTCACTTCAGAGGCGTGCTCGCGGACACCATCAAGACTCCCGTACTCAGAGATCCACTTTGCCGCGGTCTTCGGACCGCACTTATTGATCCCGGGAACGTTATCGACCTTGTCTCCCATGAGCGCGAGGTAATCAATGATCCGGGAAGGGGGAACGCCGAATTTCGCGGTGACGCCCGCTTCATCGAGCACCTCGTGACTCATCGTATTGATCGTCACGATTTCGCCGTCCTCAACGAGCTGATTGAGATCCTTGTCTCCGGTCGCGATAAAGCTCTTGATGCCGCGGGCCTTCGCCCGGGTGGCAAGGGTTCCGATTACATCATCTGCCTCAACGCCTTCCTGAACGATGAGCTTCCAGCCCATCGCCACGACAAACTCCTGAATCGGACGGATCTGGCTCGCGAGATCATCCGGCATCGGCGGACGGTTCGCTTTGTACTCCGGGTAGATGTCAGATCGGAACGTCTTCCCCTTCGCGTCAAAAACACAGACGCCGAAGTCCGGCTTCACGATTGCCCGAACGGCTCCCAGCATTGAGACGAAACCCTTGATCGCCCCTGTCGGCTCTCCGGCACTCGTTCTGAGATCGGGCAGCGCGTGAAACGCCCGGAAAAGGTAATTCGATCCGTCTATTAATAGCAGCGTCTGTGACATGGTCTGTTCCTGTGAAACGGGATGCCCTGAAGATGGCGTCCGGGAACAACTCTAAACGGGTTTCCCGTTTTCTGCATTGCTTAGCCACGAAAAAGGCCATCCGGCTCTGTCATCCCCCGTGGAGCATGGCACAATAATCCTAAAAGCCGCGCACTATGCGGCGCACGAACAGCCGAGTTCCCCATTGGGCCCCCGGTGCATTTCAAACCCCAAGGAGGGATTTCATGCTTAAACAATTTGCCCTTGCGGTTATCGCATCCGCCGCTATCGCTCTTCCGGCGATCGCGGCTCCGGCCACTCCCGCCCCCTCCGCGGATGCCGCGGCCAAAACCGCGAATCCCGAGGACGCTAACCCCCTGCTTCCGACGAAAGCGGATATGGAAAAGGCCCGCGCTGAGCGCGAGGCTGGCAAGGCTCCTGAACCGCCTGCCAAAAACACTACGATTCAGCAGGTGCGCGATCAGAATAACCGTGTGGTCGAGTACATCGTGACTCCGGGTTCCACTCATATCCCGTATACGATTGAGAACCGTTCAGAGCGCCCCGCTGACGACACGCCGGGCGGCAACCCGAAGAGCACCACCGGCACGACCCGTCAGATTCATTTCGGCTGGTAGCCCCCTCTTTCACGGACAGACATCATGGCTGTATTTACTACCGTTCCTGAAATTTCCGCGAAAGACTTTATTTCGCGCTGGCCGGCCGGAGCCTTCCGCTCGATCACACCGATTGCGTCCGGCATCGAAAACACGAATTACTTCGTGGATACAGACACCGGCCGCTGGGTGCTGACGATTTTTGAGAAGCTCACGGATAAGACTCTTCCCTTCTATCTCTCGCTGATGGAGCACCTTGGTGAAAAAGGCTGCGCGGTCGCGCGCCCTCTCCGGACGAAGAACGGCGACCTTTTCGATCACTATGACGGAAAGCCCGCTATTCTCACGAACCGCCTGCCGGGAGAAGACGGCCGGGAAGTCACGGCTCCGACCTGTGCCTCGATGGGTGAAACGCTTGCCCGCATGCATCTCGCGGTTCAGGACTTCAAGCTCTGGCAGGAGAACCCACGGGGTCTTGCCTGGTGGATAGAAACCATCCCGAGAATTCTTCCCATTGTGCCGGCCGACATCCGAAGCGGGCTCGCCCACGAGCTTCAGGCTCAGATCGCCCTTCAGGGAGGAGAAGCTTGGAAAGCGCTTCCCGCCGGAGCCTGTCACTCAGACCTCTTCCGCAATAACGCGAAAGTCTCCGATATCGGTACCGGGCACGAGCGCGTTACCGGGGTTTTCGATTTCTTCTTCGCGGGCTGTGTCCCCTTCATTTATGACCTCGCGGTCACGATGAATGACTGGTGCACCGATATGAAGACCGGGGAATTCATTCCGGAACGCGAAAAGGCGTTTCTCGACGCGTACGCCTTCGTGCGTCCGCTCTCGGGACTCGAAAAGCAGATGTGGCGCGGGGCGCTCTGCGCCGCGGCATTCCGCTTCTGGGTGAGCCGTCTTTCTGACTTCTATGAACCGCGGGACGCCGCGCTTCTGAAGCCTCACGACCCGGAAGAGTTCCGCCGTATTCTCGTGAACCGCCAGGTCTGTGATCTTTACTGGCCTGAAGCCTCGACCGACTGAGCCCATGAGACTATTTGAACAAATCCGACTCGGCACGGGCTGGTTCCGCGACAGTCTGAAGACTGTCAGGCTGCAGCCCCTGTCCTTCACTGCTGTTGTCATCGCCTACGTTGGCATCATGGGGCTTCTTGGCCTGATCCCGATCGTAGGCATTGTGTTCGCGGGGTTCTTCTGGCCGTTCGGCACCATCATGATTGCCGGGGCGGGCCGCGATACGCTCGCGGGGAAAATTCCGAGCACGCGGCCGCTCGCCGAATCCTTCGCCAAACCGGATACGCGCCTGCGTCTCGTCCGGGCCGGCATTCTTTATTCGATCGTTCTCGTCACGGCAGCCGCGATCTGGCAGTTCCTCGGCGCGGATGAAATCGCGCAGTGGCAGATCACGAAAGATGACCGCGTGGTCTGGAGCTCCGCGCTTCAGCATATTCCGTACGGAGCCATCATCGCCTCCACGGCTTTCTACATTCCGTGCATGATGGCAATGTGGTTCACGCCGCTCCTCATCTATCTGAAGAATATGACGATCGGAAAGGCGCTTTTTTATTCGTTCACCGGCTGTCTTACCAATCTCGCGGCCGTGATCACGGCGCTCTTCCTTGCCTTCTTCACTTTCTCCGTGATGATCGGCTGCGCCTCGGTGCTGCTCGGTGTCATGGGAGCCGGATCCATCGCGATCTTTGTTCTCCTCCCGGTCACACTCCTCGGAACGGCAATTTTTTACGGTACCTACTACCCGATGTGGCGCTCCGTCTTCAGTGAGGTGTCTCACAGCGACACCGCGCCTGACTACGAGATGCCCACGCGGGTCTGATTCCGGCAATCTTCTGGAGATCATCCATGGCGTCTGTCAACCAGGGTACGGGGAGGAAATCCTCCCCCGCGTCCTTCACATCCATGACGCCGCCTGAAGCCCGGGCGGCATACGAGAAGCTGGCCGCCGCGACACCCAGGCGGGCAGAGGTGGAAACGGTCCGCGATATCGAGATCCCGGCAGAAACCGGTACCTTCCGTGGACGGCTTTACCGTCCGAAGGAAGCCCCGGTTCCGGGAGGCGCGGTGCTTTTCTTTCATGGCGGCGGCTGGGTAATCGGCTCTGTTGACACGCATGACGCTGCGGTCCGGAGTCTCGCGGCAGCCTCCGGGCTCACTGTAATCTCCGCTGACTACCGGCTGGGGCCCGAGTCCCCGATGCCGGCCGCGGCGGATGACGCGCTTGCGATCTTCCGCTTTATTCAGTCTCACGCGTCTGATTACGGCATCGATCCCGGAAAGCTCGCTCTTTCAGGTGACAGCGCCGGGGCGTCTCTTGCCGCCTCAACCGCGGTTGCCTCCGCTGACACTCCTCAGCGTCCGGCGGCCCTCCTTCTCTTCTATCCGTCGCTTGATCAGCGGCGGGAAGCGGAGTCACTCGCTTCGCGCCGGATTTTTTCCGAGGGCGGGCCGGTGACAAAATCGCTTTCTGACTGGTTTGCCTCGTACGCGCTGAAAGGCGTGAGACGGGACGACCCCCGGGTGTCCCCAATGGCCTCCCGGTCACTCGCGGGGCTGCCCCCCACAATGATCATCACCGCGGAACACGATATCCGTCACGACGAAGGAAGGCTTTTCGCGCAGAGGCTCGATGCCGCTCGCGTCCCGGTCATCTGGTGCAGTATCCAGGACGCCGCGCACGGGTTCCTTGAAAAGATCGGGAGCCACGCCGCGAAGGAAGCGCTTCAGGACGCCGCGTTCTTCCTGAAGCAGCGGCTCAGCACCCCATAAGCTTCACTCTGAAAAAAGTTCCGGCTGCGAAGGCGTGCCGCGTACGCCTTCGCTCCGTGACACCGATAACCCAACGAGCCGAACCCCCGACGCGGGAATCGTGACATCCGAAAGCAGCTCTTCAGAAAGCCGCCTTACCTCACGGGGATCCTGTATCGGGTGCCCCGCCATTTTCGATCGGGTAATCTGACGGAAATCCGCGAACTTCAGTTTCAGTGTCAGCGTGTCCCCGAGGAATCGGTTGCGGGCGAGCCGCCTCATGAGACTCATTTCCACCGGCAGCAGCTCCCGAAGCACGTCTTCCGCACTTCCCGCGTTCCACTCAAGCGTTGTCTCAGCGCCGACTGACTTCCGGTCACGGTTCGGGTTCACCGGCCGGGGATCAATTCCGCGCGCAAAGCTGTAATAGATTTCCCCTGCGGACCCGAAAAGCCGCACCAGTTCCGAGAGCGGCTGCCGCCGCAGTTCCTCTCCGGTTGAAATCCCAAGACCATGCATTTTTTTCGCGGTCGCGGGGCCGATTCCCCAGAAAGACTCAATCGGAAGCTGGTCAATAAAGCGCAGCGCATCTTCGGGCTTCACCTCAAAGAGTCCGTCAGGCTTCTTCCAGTCGCTCGCGATTTTCGCGAGGAACTTATTAAAGGAAACGCCGATCGACGCGACAAGCGAGAGTTCCTCTCGGATTTCACGCTTGATTCTGAGCGCAGCCTCTGTGCCGCTCGCGAACGGAATCGGGCTCTCCGTGATATCCAGAAACGCTTCATCGATCGAAATGGGCTGCACCAGCGGCGTGTAGCGGCGGAAAATAGCCTGGATCGCGCCCGACACTTCCTTATAGCGCTGCATATTCGGGTGGATGAAGATGAGATTCGGGCACAGCTCTTTTGCGCGGTAGGACGGCATTGCCGAGTGAACACCGTAACGCCTGGCTTCATAACTCGCGGTCGCAACCACTCCCCGCCCTTCTCCCCTGCCGACCGCTATCGGACGGCCCCGGAGTTCCGGATGGTCGCGCTGCTCGACAGACGCGTAGAACGCGTCCATGTCGACGTGGAGAATTCTTCTGTAAGCCATATGGAAAAAGAATACAACTGCCGTCCTGCTCAGCAGACTCCTTTAAGGTATCATGAGTGACCTTGCCCCGGGCTGCAACGCGGTGTCTTTTCAGCCCTTTTCAAGGGGCTCGCCGCATCACACACTAGCTGTCTCCCGGCAGGAGTCCGGATAATTCTCGCATGTCTTCAGAAAAACCATCGGCCAAACTTCATATTGATGATGAAATGAAGGGAACTGCCGACTTTCCTCTTTATGGCGAACGGATCGCTGACATCCTGCCGCCTGAGCACTTTCTCTGGCAGCTTCAGGGAAGTTTCCCCGGGTTCGATGATGAGCTTGCCGGGATGTACCGCTCGCAGAGGAGCCTGAAGCACATCTCGAAAGCGAGCTGGCCTGAAGACATACTGATTCCGGGCGACTTCTACATGCAGGGAATCGTGATTCCGCAGCTGCGCGGACTGCTCCCGCCGCTCTCCTCAAACCCCGAGGATCATCCCGAAACCGGCACCGTGGAGGTGCAGGAAGAGGGTGGGTTTGAAGGACAGGATGAGGAAGCTGCGGAGGATTTCGACCCGGAAACCAGTTTCCCGGAAGAAGGAGAAGAGGAAGAGTGGCAGGATCCAGTGAGCGGCGAAAATTTCGAGCAGGTTGTGTCGAGCATTCAGTCACGGCTCGCTGCCGGCAGCTGGGAAGTCTATAAGGACGTGATCGCGTACCCGCCGGAAGTTTTCCGTCAGATCGTGCGGGACGGAGAGGGGCTTACGGGATTCATCCCCAAGGCGCTCCTCAATAACCTTCACACACTCGCTTTCTGGCTCTCCTTCTCAGGACTTGATTTCGAGCTCCATGGTGAGCGGTGCCTCGGCTGCTTCATCTTCCGGGGGCAGAACATCGCGGGCGGCATGTCGCTTAACCTCGGCTTTGTAACGAAGAACTCATACTATGACTACGCGATCCCGCTCACCGTGCACGCGTCACTCGAATACATCATCGAGAGTTCCACGGAATTCATGGCTCAGGACCCAGCCACCGAACCTCCGATGAGCGAAAAGGAAAAGGCCTCCGTGAACGAGGATCTGAAAGATGCCTGGAAGCGGGTCTTCCCGGTGATCGTGCATCTCTTCACGCATTTCCCGGAAGACCTGTCGGTCCGCCGCCGCGGAAGCCCTTCACGCGCCATCATGAAACCTGAAGGGATGAACAGCCCCGTGGTGAACTATTGGAAGTGGGTTCCGGAAGAGGAGCGCTTCCGCCACGATCGGGTTCCGGCGCTGCTGAAGGGAAAACTCCGGAACGTATTCCTCCGCGAATTCGTCGAGGGGGAAAAGAACAGCCCGATTGAGGTGGCTCCTGAACCTGGTGTCCCGCCGACACTGAACTGAGAGTCCGGGAAAACGATTTTCAGGCAAAAATTTCGGGAGGCGACTTGATGTCGGCCTCCCGTTTTTTATCCCGATTCAGACTCAGCCTCGTGTCCGGGTCTTCATGAGACGCTGACGATCGCGTTCCCACTGCTTCTTCGATTCATCAGCGCGCTTCTCGAATTCACGCTTGCCTTTTGCAAGTGCGAGCGTCATCTTCACGCGGCCCCGGCTGAAATGAAGATCCAGCGGAATCAGCGAATAGCCCTGCCGCTCCACGCGGCCGATCAGGCGCATGATTTCGCGGCGATGCATCAGCACCTTGCGTGTACGGGTAGGATTCGCGCGCTCGTGCGTTGAGATTTCATCCGTCGGGTTCATGTGGGCGTTGCTCAGCCACAGCTCGCCGCCATACTCATAGACGTGGCTGTCGCCGATCTGCACACGGCCCGCGCGGACGCTCTTCACTTCCCAGCCTTTCAGAACCAGACCGCATTCAAACTTTTCTTCAATCGCATAGTTGAAATGCGCTTTTCGGTTGACGATATGTGGATTGTCAGATGGCACAGCTTTTACCCGAAGGAATATGTAAAAAAACACGTAGAATGACGGATCATTTTAGCAATGTATGGCGTGATACGTCCGGAGGTGAACTGATGACGGAAGAGCTGATTCGGATCCGCGTCTGCGGGATTGATAAAGATGGTGCGGGCCGCGAGTACAGCATCACGGTTCCATCCGGATCAACCGCGATGGAGGCCGCACTGGAAGGGGCCCGGTAGTTTGGGCTTCAGATGCCGGAAGAGGCCGCGCTGTCGCTCTGGGGACGCCGTGCGGATCCTTCGGCCCCGCTTTCAGACGGCGACCGCGTCGAAATCACGCTCCCTCTCACCATTGACCCGAATGACGCCCGACGGCTCCGGGCGGCCCGAGCGGGACACCGGGCGGCTTTTGCCCAGGGCCGTCACGGCGGAAAGCACCGGCTCGCCTGAAGCAGGGACCCTAGATTTCCTTTCCGGCAAACTGAGCCTCATAGAGTTCAGCGTAGCGGCCCCGCTGCTTCAGCAGCTCCTCATGCGTTCCGGACTCAGCGATTCGCCCCGAATCCATGACTACCACAAGATCCGCGTCCTCAATCGTTGAAAGGCGGTGCGCGATCACAATACTCGTGCGGCGCTCCATCACGCGCTGCATCGCACGCTGAATCGATTTTTCAGTCCGGGTATCCACGCTCGATGTGGCCTCATCCAGAATCAGAATATCCGGATTCGCGACAAATGCCCGGGCAATAGCGAGCAGCTGCCGCTCACCCGCGCTGAGCGTCACGCCGCCTCGGCCGATTCTGGCATCGAGCCCGCCCGGAAGCGCCCGGATCAGATCATCACAGTGACTCATCTCGGCTGCCCGCATCAGCTCCTCATCCGTCGCGTCACGTTTCCCGTAGGAGAGGTTATTGCGGACCGTATCTGAAAAAAGCACGGTATCCTGCAGCACAACGGCAATCCGCCGCCTCAGGCTCTGACGCGAATACCCGCGGATATCGTGACCTCCGACCAGGATCGAACCGCTGTCCGGCTCATAGAACCGGAGAAGGAGGTTGGAGAGCGTCGTCTTGCCGCTTCCCGTCGCGCCGACAAGGGCGACCTTCTTTCCAGCCGGCACTCTGAGACTGAGATCATGTATCACCGAGTGCCCCGGCTCGTAGGAGAAGTTCACATGCCGGAACTCAACTTCTGAACCTGAAATAACGGGCGCTTCCACGCCGTCCTTCGGCTCAGGCTTCTGATCAAGAATATAGAAAACGCGCTCCGCCCCGGCCACCGCGGTCTGGAGCTGCCCATACACCATGGAGAGCTCATTCACCGGGCGGCTGAACTGTCTCACATACATAAGAAACGCGGCAATCACGCCCACGGTGATGACGCCCTTGAACGCGAGCCATCCGCCGAAGGCCGCCACGATGACAAAGCTGATATTCCCGATCGCGTTCATCACCGGTCCGAAGATTCCGCTCAGGGTTTCGGTCCGGACCCCGGCCTTTGTCAGACGTTCAGACGTCTCTTCAAACGACCGGATAACGGAAGCCTCCCGCCCGTAGGCCGAGACCGTACGGAAACCGGCTACCGTTTCTTCCACGGTGCCATTCAGGGTTCCAAGCTCCTTCTGCCGGCTTCTTGAATTCCGGCGGACCGGTTTGGAGAGAAGACTGGTCGAGAGCACCGTCAGCAGTACGCTCACAAAGCTGAGAAGCGCGAGCTGCCAGCAGAACCAGAGCATCACGGCCGCTGTTCCGGTAATCATGAGAATTCCGGAAATGAAGGTCGGCAGCGACATAGAGACGGTGGACGAAATGTTATCGATGTCGTTTGTCATCCGGCTCATCAGGTCGCCGTGGGAGTGGCGGTCAATGAAGGCGATCGGCAGCGTGATCGTCTGACTGAAGAGATCCCGCCTCAGACGCTTGATGAGACGCTGCCCCAGCTTCGCGCAGAACCACCCCTGCATGGTCTGCAGCACGCTGTAGAAGACGGAGAGCCCGGCAAAGAGCGCGAGAATCCGGAGGAGACTCCCTTCCCTCTCCCCCGCGATGATGTCAACCGCGTGACTCTGAAGCGCCGGGATAATCAGCGCGCAGGCGGTTCCCATCAGCACCACCGCGAGAATCACGGTGAGCAGCATCTTCTCGTGACCGAAGAACTTCAAAAGCCGGATCAGGGATTCACGGCCGTGCTCCGCTTTCTCATGCTCAGCGAACCAGGAACCCCGGCGTGAGCTGCCCGAATTCTTCTTTTCCATTTCACGCCCTCCCCGACTGAGAGGCCGCGATTTCCTGATACGCGGCGCAGTTTTGGAGGAGTTCATCGTGAGTCCCGACTCCGGCTATCCGCCCCTTCTCAAGCACAATGATCCGGTCCGCCCGCCGCGCCGTGGAAATCCGCTGAGCAACGACGATCTTCGTAACACCCGGGGCGAACCTAGACAGGGCGCTGAAAAACGCGGCCTCGGTTTTGGTGTCAAGAGCGCTTGTCGCGTCATCCAGAATGAGAATTTCAGCGGGCTTAAGAATCGCCCGCGCCAGTGCGATCCTCTGCCTCTGGCCTCCGGAGAGACTGGTGCCGCCCTCAGTCAGCAGCGTATCGTAGCCTTCCGGCAGCTTCGCGATAAATTCATCCGCCTGCGCGGCCGCGGCCGCCGCGCGGATTTCCTCGTCCGTCGCGTCAGGCTTCCCCCAGGAGATGTTTTCTCTCACCGTCGCGCTGAAGAGCTCACTCTTCTGAAGCGCGAAGGAGACTTTCCCGAGAAGCGCCTCGCGGCTATAAGATCTGACATCCAGCCCGTCAATCAGCACGGTTCCGGCATCCGGGTCATAAAAACGGGGTATCAGCCCCGCAAACGCGGTTTTCCCGCATCCCGTCGCCCCCATGACGGCAACGGTTTCTCCGCTCCGAATCCGAAGCGAGACACCGGAAAAGATGGGAGACAGATCGGAAGAGCGTCGTGTAGGGAAAGAGTGTA
>OGFR01001124.1_pt1 | contig 13709 bp, 8 predicted proteins | sample 1571001 | NCBI WGS metagenome assembly OGFR01 (sample SAMEA2582064, study PRJEB24529) | metagenome | biome: Human gut stool | place: China | collected 2011 | reverse complement strand
AGATCAGGTAACTGTATTCTGGGATTTCTCAGACGTAACTGTTCCAACAAAAAACGTTAACGACATGATCCTTGCCCTTAACGATGACAGTACGAAAGAGCAGATCAAAGTAGCGAGAGAGGCTTACGATAAATTAGACGAAACTCACAAGGCAATCTTTAACAAGGATACACTCAGAAAGCTTCTTGCAGCAGAGACTGGTTCAGGTAATTCTATTGAAAAAGCTATGGCAGCCATTGATGCGATCCCAGCAGCGGATAAGCTGACAATGGATGACAAGGCGGCTGTAGAGAAAGCAAGAACTCTTTATGATTCACTGAATGATGAAGAGAAATCTGTAATTACAAATTACTCTAAGCTGACTGAAGCAGAGGCTAAGATCAGAGAACTTGAGAAACAGCAGGAGCAGAAAGATAAGGATAAGAAAGTAGCAGAGAAGGTTATCGCTGATATTGATGCGCTTCCTTCTTCTTCTGAACTGACTCTTGATCCGTATGTTCTGCAGCTTCTTGACCGCGTACAGGCAGAGTACAATGCTCTTACGGATGCGCAGAAGGCTCTGGTTACGAATTACAGTACGTTACAGTATCTGAGAAATCTGATCCCTGATCTGAAGGCTGCGGCTGCAGTTGTTGATAAGATCAAGGCGATCGGTGAGGTTACTTCCGATAATTATCTGAAGAAACAGGCTCTTGTAGTGGAAGCCAGAACGGCTTATGATGCCCTGACAGCAGATCAGAAGAAGCGTGTGACAAACTATGCAGAGCTTGAAAAAGCAGAACTGTTTATCAGCAGACAGAGTACAGATGAGAAGGTTGCTTATGTGATCTCCTTTATCGATGAACTGAATATCACTACTTCATCTTCAGGTGCTCTTTCTGACGGACCTCTGAGACTGACAGAGAAGAATAACAATGTTCCGACAGAGAAAATCTGGAATGACTGGAAGGCTTATGTGGTAAATGCAAGAGCATTGTATGATACGCTTGATGACCAGCAGAAAGCCCAGGTTACAAATACAGCTTCTCTGGAGAAAGCAGAAGGTTATATTTACCAGCTGAAAGCCGATGCGCTCAAGGCAATGCTTAAAGCACTCCCGGATGCGCAGACAGTACGAGGATATGAGGCACCTCAGCCGACTACAGTTCCATCAGCACAGGAGGCAGCTTCTGTTGAAGAGGAACAGGCGGTACCGGCACAGTCTGAGGGATCTGATTTCTCAGATGGAAGTGCGGACGCATTCAGCAGTGATGAAGTTGATGAGCAGGCAGCTGAGACAGTGGATATCCCTCAGGCAGAATCAGCTGAAGATACTGAAGATGTCCAGACAGATGTTGATTTCTCCTCTGATGAAGAAGTTCCGGCAGCAGGTGATACCTCTAAGCGTGAACTTACAGAAGCAGAGCTGAAACAGATTGCAGAAGCCAAGAATGCTTATGACAGATTAACAGAAACAGAAGAGAAGAAATTCAGAAGCGAGAACACCGCACTGGTTGAGAATATGGAGAAGCTTCTTGCCATGGCACTGACTTATGAGAAAGGCCAGAGTGCATATCAGCAGTTCTTCGCAGATGAAGCAGCACAGATTTATGCAACAGTAAAAGATCACCCGGTAGACAGAGATTCCTACGCAGATGTTAAGGCTTTCCTTGACCGTTATGCTAAGGATTATCAGGGACAGGAAGATGCCATGGCAGGCCTGAAAGTCAAAGTCGGCAGTCAGGAGATGACTTTTGCAGAGGTTATCGCAGCACTGACGGCACAGGCTGACAAGGCAGGTAAGGACATTTCAGATGCACAGCAGGCAGATGAGTGGATCAGCAATCTTCCGACTGCTGTTACCAAAGAGAACATTGCAAATGTAGAAGCAGAGCTTGCAGCACTTCAGAAGCTGATCGACGGCATGAGTGTGGAAGGCAAGTCCTACATGTGGAATGCGAAGCAGTTAGAGCTGATCAAGACGATCGTGGCAGATTACCACATTGAACTTGCGGGTAAACAGGGTGCATTTAAGGCAGATATGCCTGCAGATCTTCAGACAAAGGCAATCAACTATAAGACTGTCCAGATCAGCTGGAGCAGCGTGGATAACGCAGACGGATACATGGTATACCGCAGAACTGCAGACAGCGGATGGAAGAAGATCGCATCCCGGGTAACAGACATTTCCTATAAGGATCAGAAAGCAGTTACAGGAACAACCTATTATTATACTGTTAAGGCGTACTCTTACGCATGGGGCGAGATGACTGTAAGCAGCTATGACAAAGATGGTGTTGCAGGAAAAGCCAGACTTGGCAAAGTAAAGATTGCTACGGCAAATTCTGAAAGCTACAGTACGATCCGCGTAACATGGAATAAGGTTTCCGGTGCAAATGGCTATAAGGTATACCGTTCTACTTCAAAGGATGGCAAATATGCAGCCATTGGTTCTACTGCAAAGAACAGCGCAGTTACTTTCCTTGATAAGAAAGCAGTTACCGGTAAGACTTATTATTACAAAGTACGTGCTTACCGCAATGTAAGCGGAAAGAAAGTATACGGAAGCTATTCAGCAACAGAGAAAGCAAAGGCAGTACTTTCTGCTCCGACCCTGTCCGCAGGCTCAACTTCAAAGACAGCAGTGCTTGAATGGAGTAAGGTAGAGGGTGCCGATGGCTATCAGGTATATGCCAGCGATTCCCAAAATGGTACCTATACCCGCATAAAGATCACCAAAGGTACAGGTGCGACAGACGAGAGCCTCCTCACCGGAAAGACCCGTTACTATAAAGTACGTGCTTACAGAAAAGTAAACGGAAAAGCAGTTTATGGCTCTTTCTCAAAGATTAAAAAAGTAACTGTTAAATAATAAAATCAGTATGCAGTGTGTTATCAACACACTGCATACCCCAAAAGAAGATAAGAGAATGAAAAAAGCATTTATAATTATAATTTTATGTATGATTTTGCAAATTTTTACAGTTACTGTATATGCAAATGATAGCAATGTAAATATTGTAAGCGCTGATAATTATGAATCACGGGAATTTAATCAATGGAAGCGCGCTAAGTATAATTTTTCATTTAATGTATCTACCGAAAAGAAAACTATAAAGGCATTATGTAGTGCTGTGTTAACTGCAACTGGAACAGCAATTACAGCTATGTATGGTTCAAAATTGCGCGTGATTATATCAATATATTCAGATTCAGCAAGAACAAAATTAGTTTCTGAATATAAAATGTCTACAGATTCCTATCCTGTATAATTTATATATATGAATAAAATAAAAATATTTTTGCTGACTATTTCATTAATGTTTTTGGCGAGCCTGGCAGCTATATTTATATCAAGAGAATTTATATTCCACAATAAAATTTCAGATTTGAGCTGCCTGTTAAACATATGGAAAGATACTTATGGATGGAATTTTCTGATAAATGTAATAATCGCTCTGATAATTGCTGCAAAATTTGGAAAGAATGATACAAAAAAATAAGGCAGATGTCCTTTCTACCTGCTATATGACAGGGGGAGAGTCATCTGTCATTTTGTAATTTCAGGAATTGCGGGTGCTATTTTACCCGGATGTAATTTTTTAGATTAAAAACGCGGAGGAAACAAATGAATAAACAATGGATGGCACTGCTTCTCAGTACAGGAATTGCTGTGACCGCATGTCCTGTACCCGCAGCCCAGATGCCACCGGCTGAGCAGATACACGGGGAGGCAGAAGAAACTTCTGTCCCTGTACAGCATGATGATTCTGACGACAGAGAAACTGCGAATGAATTCCAGTCTGACACCGAACCATCTCAGTCAGAGACAGACGATGGCGCGGCCGGAAATGAAGAAGAAAATAATGAAGCCGGTGAAGAAAAGCTGGATATACCAGCCATGATTTCCTGTATTCAGGAAGCAGCGGCACTCGAAGAAATTGATCTGTCCTCAGAAACGGTCTCGAAGTTCTTTCTTGCCAGTGACACCTATGACAGTCTGACAGAAGAGGAGCAGGCAGAAATTGATGCCGGAGTCAAAGAGGCTCTTGAAACTGTCCGAAACCGTATTGCGGCACTGATTTCTTCTGACAGTGGAGTGACCGCCACGGGAAATCCCTGGTATGTGCAGACCCATGTGCAGGAGAACCCGGATCAGGAACAGACTATACAGGAGCTCTCCGAAGCATATCCGGGGACTCTTCCACAGCTTCTTTATGATATAAATATTTCCTATACGGATATCCGTACAGGAGAAAGCTATCAGCCAATGACGATGATCTCTCTGACCTTTCCTGTTCCGGATGGCTATGAGAGTCTGACGAAGCCGAGGATCCTTAGAAGTACCGGGGATTCGTTTATGGAACTGACTCCTCAGACGACAGAAGATAACTGTTTCTATCTGGATAGTGCCAGAACTTTAAACCATCTGATCATTGCTGACTTTCCCGCAGGACTTCAGGGAATCTCTCTTAACAGTAAATCCGTTAAGATCAACCGGGGGCAGAAATACACCCTGAAGGTGGTTCCGATACCGGAATCGGTTACGGAAGAGTATACAGTGACATGGAAAAGCAGTGACACTTCTGTTGCGAAAGTAAGCAAAAAGGGAGTTGTCACAGCAGTAAAGAATGGCAAAGCTACGATTACCGCTTCTGTAACACAACACCCGGAAATGACGGCCTCCTGTAAGGTAACGGTCATGCAGGGAGCAAATGCCCTGAAGAAATCGGTCAGTCAGGTTATGGCAGAGACCAGCGCCTATATGCGTGCAACAGATACCAATCCTTCTGTTGGCAGCGAATGGTATGTGCTTGGACTGGCGAGAGGCGGTTTAAGCCTGAAGGAGAAATATTTCTCTACCTATTATAATCACACGGCAAATTATATCGAGGAAAAGAAGGGAATCCTTACCAATACTTCCAAATATACAGAGTATTCCAAGAGAATCCTGGTCCTGACCTCAGAGGGGAAGGATGCCCGCAATGTGGGTGGTTACAATCTATTTCAATATATCTCTGATTTCAGCCTTGTGAAGGAACAGGGATTAAACGGTCCGATCTGGGCACTCCTTGCCCTTAACTGCCACCCGGAATATTCTTTCCCGGAGAACCCGTCTGCGAAGGAGCAGAATTCGGAATCTGCGCTGGTGAATTTCCTGCTGCAGAGTGAACTCCCGGGTGGCGGATGGACGCTGATGGGAAGTAATGCGGATTCTGATATTACCGGCATGACACTGCAGGCGCTGGCACCGTATTATCATAAATCAGGTTATGAGAATGTGACTGCTGCCATTGACAGAGGGCTGAATAAATTGTCGGAAATGCAGAACGACAGCGGTGGATATTCCACGATGGGTGTGGAGACAGAGGAGTCCTGTGCACAGATCATCACGGCTTTATGCAGCCTTGGGATTGACCCGGAGACGGATTCGCGTTTCATCAAGGGCGGCCACTGGACAATAGAGAATCTTCTTTCCTATCATATCGATGGAAGTGGATTTATGCATGTAAAGGCAGGTGCCGGAAATAACGGAGGTGCGGCAGCAGGTACTCTGGACGGGATGGCTACGGAGCAGGGATATTACGCACTGGTTGCCTACCAGCGCCTGAAGGATGGCAAGACGAGCCTTTATGATATGTCAGATGTGAGTATCAAAAAAGGTGGCAAGGGAGATGGTTCCGGTACCGGTCTGAAAGAACCCACGCCGATTCCTACCCCGACGCCGGTTCCTGCCACAACACCGTCAGGCGGCAATACGAAAACGCCGGGTGGATCCGGGAAATCTCTGGGTGGTAAGTCTTCCGGCAGCAAAAGCTCCACGGGTTCCGAAAGCTCAGGAAAGGATAGTGGCTCCGGTTCAAAGGATTCTAAAAACAGTAAATCAAAGAACAGTAAGTCATCAAAGGATAAGAATTCCGGCGGCTGGGATTTCGAAGCAGAGCCTTATACAGAGTCGGAAGAGACTTCACAGATGGATACCGGTGAGGATGGATATCAGGAAACTGCCGGGGAGAGTGGAACCGGAAGTCTGACCTCAAAGAAGAAAGAATATGGTATGATCTTTGGTTTTGCGGCAGGCGGTGCTCTGGCGGGAGGACTGGCAGGCAGCGGCATTAAGGCCGGAGTGAGGGCTCTTATTAAGAAGCGGAGGAAGAAGAAATGAGGATAAAGAAAAAGGGACTTGCCCTGTGGCTTGCACTGTTTCTGGGGGTAAGTTCGCTCTCAGGTTGTGGCGGCGGGGATGACGGCATGACACAGCTTTCCGAAAAAGGAGCTGAGATCTTAAACAGCACGGAGGAAGACTCTGATACAGATGTGGAACCTTTGAAGCAGAAAACAAAGCTTCCTGAGGACGGAATCATCACCCAGGCACAGATGGAAACGATCGCCGGAAAGGACGAAAAGTATTATTTTACCGGAAAAACGGACAGCGGGATCAGTTATAAATGGACTTACAATGGAAGCCAGATTCAGAATCCGGTGGAGCAAAAACTTCTGGTACAGTGCAGTGAAGATGGAACAGAAGAGGTAAAGAAGCTTGCCAATGATGCGCCTTATGCGTTGAAAGTCACACTGGAGAAGATGAATCTGGCAGCGCCTGCGAAGCTGACCCTGAATCTGAAAGAAAAATGGGACGCGGATAAGGTTCTTTACTGTCTGGAAGAAGATGGAAAGCTTTATCAGCTTGATACTGCAAAGATTACTACCAGAGAAACCGGAAAGAAAAAAACAGAGCGCACAACACTTACCTTTAACGTGACTAAGACAGGAGGAGATTTCTATCTGATCGGCGGTTCTACCACAGGTGAATCTACGGATGAATCCGATGACAAATCCAAGGGCACTGCTGATAATAAGGATACACAAAACGGTGAAAATTCCACTGGAAGTTCTGGCGGTCAGTCCAGCACAGATGGAAATACCAGTTCCGGACAGACAGACTCTTCCGGCGATGGAACAGGCAATACAGACACTTCCGGTGGCGATGACAGCTCAGATACAGCCATGACCTGTACTTTCTCTATCGAGTGTTCTACGATCCTGAATAACTGGGATGATCTGAAAGAGTCCAAGGCAGAATTTGTGCCTGCGGACGGCTGGATCCTGTATCCTTCGGAGGTGGAGTTCTATGAGGGGGAGACGGTATTTGATGTGCTGAAGCGTGTATGTAATCAGGCCGGTATTCAGATGGAGTCGGAGTGGACACCTATGTATAACAGTTATTATGTATCCGGTATCAATAACCTGTATGAGTTTGACTGTGGCAAGGATTCCGGATGGATGTACTGTGTCAACGGCTGGTATCCGAATTATGGCTGCTCGAAATATACGCTGGAGGACGGCGATACGGTAGAATGGCGTTATACCTGCAATCTTGGCAGGGATGTGGGGGATCAGTATTATGACTGATGCTTTTTCCAGGTGCCATCCTGTTTTAAATTTCTTTTATTTTGCCGTGGTGCTGGGGTTTACCATGTTTATCCAGCACCCGGTTTACCTGGCAGTCTCTTTTGTGGCTGCCACAGCTTACTCCATGTGGCTTAACGGAGTAAAGAAGGTTCTGAAAATCAATTTTCTTCTGACGCTACCGAGTCTCCTTATCGTGGCACTCTTAAACCCGATGTTTAACCATTATGGAGTCACACCGCTTCTTTATATAGAAAGCAGCGGAAACTGGGTTACGCTGGAGGCAATGGTATATGGAATCGTTCTGGGATGTGTACTTTTTATTATGATTTTGTGGTTCTCCTGCTATAACCAGATCATGACAAGTGATAAATTTATCTATCTTTTTGGCAGGATTATCCCTGCGATGTCTCTGATGCTGTCTATGGCGCTTCGGTTTGTGCCTCACTTTATGGCCCAGCTGAAGGTGATCCGCAATGGACAGAAATGCGTGGGGATGGATGTGAGCAATGGCAAATGGTTTAAGAAGATCCGTTATGCGTTAAATATGGTGTCCATTCTTGTCACATGGGCACTGGAAAATGCGATTGAGACGGCTGATTCCATGAAAAGCCGCGGCTATGGGTTAAGAGGACGTACGGCTTTTTCTATTTACCGTTTTAACAGAAGGGATAAACTACTGGGAACTATGCTTGTCGGGCTTTGTGTGATTTTCGGATATGGATGTTACCGGGGAGCTGCTTTTGCACAGTACAATCCCAGAATCCTGCTTGCCGGTTTTACTGTTTTCGGAAGGGTTCCGAAGCAGTCGTGCAGTCCGCTGCTGGCTGCTGTCACATTTGTCAGCTTTGGCGTGTTCTGTTTTCTGCCGCTGATTCTGGATCTGTGTGAGGAATCTGCCATGAAGAAAAGCAGAAGCCACGTACAGGGAGAGATGGCAGTGACCTACAGAAAGATTTATGAAGATATGGAAGGAGAAGCGAGATGAAGATAATAGAAGTGAGAGATTTTTCCTTCCGTTATGCGAATGGCAGCAGGGAGTCACTGTCTCATGTGTCACTGGATGTGGAGGAGGGTACCTTTAATGTGCTGTGCGGTAAGAGTGGCTGTGGCAAGAGTACGCTGCTTCGCCAGCTGAAGTCGGATCTGGCTCCTTTTGGCAGCAGTTCCGGGAAAATCTGTTATTATGGGCGGGATTTAAAGGAAGTCGGCCACCGGCAGCAGAGCCAGGAAATCGGCTATGTACTGCAAAATCCTGAAAATCAGATCGTGACAGATAAGGTGTGGCATGAGCTTGCATTTGGTCTGGAAAGTCTGGGATATGATACGCCTACGATCCGTCTGAGAGTGGCAGAGATGGCGAGCTATTTCGGGATTCATCAGTGGTTTTATAAGAATGTCTCGGAGCTGTCCGGAGGGCAGAAGCAGCTTTTAAACCTGGCGGCGATCATGGCTATGCACCCGAAACTTCTGATTCTGGATGAGCCGACTTCTCAGCTTGATCCGATCGCGGCTTCTGATTTTCTGGAAACGGTGAGAAAGATTAACCGGGATATCGGCACTACCATAATTCTGACGGAGCACCGGCTGCAGGATGTCATTCCGTGGGCGGACAGGGTATATGTGATGGATAAGGGCAGTCTGCTCACGCAGGGGGCGCCACGGGAGATCGGTGAGTTCCTGAAGAGGGAACATCATGGAATGTTTCTGTCTATGCCGGTTCCCATGCAGATTTATGCAGAGGTAGAAAATAATCTGCCATGTCCGCTGACTGTAAAAGAGGGAAGGAACTGGATCACACAGGTGATGGCAGCAACTTCTGATACAGTTTCTGTTTGTGAAGAAAGTTATTTTTGTAAAAATAAACAAAAACTGCAAAAAAAGCTGAATACAGTCAGAGATAAACTGCTGTCTGGTTCCAAAAGTTCTATGCCACCGGCTATTGAGGTAAAGGATGTGTGGTTTCGTTATGAAAAAGACGGAAAGGATGTTGTGCAGGATCTGAACCTGGAAGTAAAGCAGGGAGAATTTTATGCGCTTGTCGGTGGAAACGGAACGGGGAAAAGTACGACCTTATCGCTGATCAGTCGTGTTCGTGCTCCCTACAGGGGCAAGATTTTCCTGAATGGGACTGATATCCGCAGATATACGGATACCCAGCTTTACAGAGGGTATCTGGGCGTGCTGCCGCAGAATCCCCAGAGCATGTTTATCAAGAAGACAGTCAGGGAGGATCTGTATTCTATCATCGGTGGGGCAAAGGAGAAGAAATCTCCCGAATACACTGCCAATATGAGGAAGGCAGAGGCAATCGAAGGAATCGTAAGCCTGACCAGACTGGAAGGGCTGCTTGACCGTCATCCGTATGATTTAAGTGGTGGAGAACAGCAGCGTCTTGCACTGGCTAAGGTTCTGCTGTTACAGCCAAGGCTTCTTCTGATGGATGAACCAACGAAGGGGCTGGATGCAGAATATAAACAGGAACTGGGAGACATTTTAAAGAAGCTCAAAGCTCACGGGATCACTATCTTTATGATCTCGCATGATGTGGAGTTTGTCGCAGAATATGCAGACAGGGTCGGCCTGTTCTTTCAGGGAAATGTGGTGACGTGTAAGAGTGCAAGGGATTTCTTTGCGGGAAACAGCTTTTATACGACTGCTGCAAATCGCATGGCAAGGCATTATTTTCCTGATGCTGTTACCGGAAAGGAGGTGGCTGCGTGCTTGAAGGCAAGGCTTTAGACCAGTTTATGGACCGTTTCTTCGGGGATTCCTGTGCACAGAGCCTGCCCGGGGAAGAGGAATCCGGACAGGAATTAGAGGAATATGAACTGAAAGAGGATGGAATCATTATCCAGCCGATCCATAAAGGAAAGATTGAGAAGCGTACCTGGATTGGTCTGATTATGTTTCTGGCTTTTGTTCCGCTGGTGCTTTTTATCCTGGTTCATAAGTTTCATGGTAAGCATGATGTAGTGATCAGTCTTTTAATACTTGCCTATGCCACGATCCCGTTCTTTATGGTATTTGAGGGCCGGCATCCACAGGCAAGAGAGATTATGGTCATTGCCGTAATGGCGGCCCTTGGGGTCGCAGGCAGGAGTGCTTTCTTTATGATCGGAAGCTTTAAGCCGATTGCGGCCATCGTGATCATTACCGGGGTTTCCTTAGGTGGTGAGGCGGGGTTTCTGTGTGCCTGTCTGATCATGATGATCTCAAATATGTTTTTCGGGCAGGGACCGTGGACACCCTGGCAGATGTTTTCCTATGGAATGATCGGATATCTGGCAGGAATCCTTTTTCAGAAAGGGATTCTCAAAGCCAGGAAGGTGGATCTGTGTATTTACGGATTCTTAAGTGTATTTCTGATCTTCGGCGGGATCATGAATCCGGCATCTATTCTGATGGCATACGGATACATCACAAAGAAGAGCCTGATCGCGTTTTATATCTCAGGTGCACCGGTAGATCTGGTGCAGGCAACTTCTACGGTAATCTTCCTGTGGATCCTAAGCAGGCCACTGCTGGAGAAACTGGAAAGAGTAAAAAGAAAATACGGGCTGCTGCAGCGGCCCGAAAATAAGGAGGAAAATGAATATGACAAAGAATAAGCTATGGCAGGCCATTAAGGGGCTGACTCTTGCAGCCGGAATGGCAGTGGGGATTTTTGCGCTGGGACAGACCGATGTTCTGGCAGATACCCTGACGCTGACTGTGGAGAAGAACACGATCGGCCAGGGTATGATCCTGGATCCTGTACAGGTGGAATTTGCGAAAGGAGAAACCTGTGCAGATGTTCTGCTCCGCGGGTTAAGTGAGAACGGGATTACGCCGCTTTATGACACAAATACAAGTTATGGTTTCTACTTAAGGGGAATTGCCAACTGTGACAGTGGAAGCCTGAATCCACCGGCATGTATCCAGAAGGTTCTCTCCGAGACTTCCACCTGGACCGGTGATGCCTATAAGCTTACTGATAACAAATATGCACCGGATCTGACAGAATTTTCCTACTGCTCCGCATCCGGATGGACGTATACTCTGGATAATGTATTTATGGGTGTCGGAATGGGTGCGAGTCATCCGTCAGACGGAAGTGTCCTGCGTGTTATGTTTGCCCTTTGCGGCGGTACGGACATTACAGGATGTGACCCGTATAATAATAACAGGCAGATTTTTGAGGCGGCAGATAAGAGCGAACTTATCCGCATGATGGGAAAGGCAAATGCAGAGCGTTCCAGATGGTCCCAGGTCAGCGGATTCTCCGGTGCATATGCCGAAGCGGACAGTGCGCTGACTACGCTGGATGCGTCTGCAAACAGAGTTTATGAAGCGGTTCAGCTGCTTAAAAGTATTGAGTCAAAGCTTCCGGTAGCACCGAAGCTGATCAGCTTAAATGCTTCTGATCTGACTCTTACAAAGGGAGACAGCTATACACTGACTTATACGATTGTTCCGTCTGATGCGGTGGGAACTGTAAGCTGGACTTCTTCCAACAATTCTGTTGCAAGTGTAAACGGTGGTGTGGTAACAGCAGTGGGAGAAGGTTCTGCGGTGATTACTGCGAGAGTTTCCGGAAGTGTCTATGCGACCTGCAATATTTCCGTTTCTTCCAGACCGGTCAGTGTGACAGGGGTGAGTATTTCTCCGTCCAGCCTGAATCTCTCAACGAAAAGCGGTACCAGGACACTGGATTACACGATCACGCCAAACGGCGCAAAACCGTCCTCTTTGTACTGGGAATCTTCCAACTCTTCTGTAGTAACCGTAGATGGCTCCGGCAAGGTAACTCCTGTGGGTGCCGGTTCTGCAGATATTACACTGACTACGGACAATGGAACGAAAGGCACCTGCCACGTGACTGTTACAGCACCGGCACAGAGCATTGCTTTGAGTGACAAAACGCTGACTCTGGCAATTGATCAGGGAACTTATACCCTGACCTGGACATTCAGTCCGAAGGGAAGCGGCGGGGAACTGGTATGGACCTCTGATAATGCAGGCGTTGCCAAAGTAGACCAGAAGGGTGTTATCACACCTGTTTCTGTAGGAGAAACCGATATCCGTGTAAAAACAGATCAGAATGTAACCGCAGTGTGCCATGTAGTTGTAAAGGGTACTGCGAAAGACCTCTTTGCAGCAGGAATGCCAGAGATCACAACCTGCAAGGCGGCAGGAAATACAGTTCTTCTTACTTGGAATAAATATGAAAATGCAGATTCTTACATTATTTTAAGACGTAAGATGGGTGAAAGCAAATTCGCAAAGATTGCTACGGTCAAAGACCTCTCCTATACAGATACAGCGGTTTCTCCGTCAACTCCTTATTATTACAGTGTACAGGCTGTTTCCACCAAATGGGGCGGTGCTATTAAAAGCAGTTATGACAAAAACTTCTCTGTAACAACCAATGGAATTGCACCGACACCAACTCCGGCACAGACAGCAAAACCGAAAACCCCGGCTGTCACAGTAACTGCCGGTAAGAAACAGGCTACACTGAAATGGAAAAAGGTAAGCGGTGCCAAAGGGTATGTAGTATACCGTGCCACATCCAAATCCGGTAAATATAAGGCAGTATCAACGATTAAAAAGGGAAGCACTGTTTCTTATATAAATAAGAAGCTTACGTCTAAGAAAACATACTATTACAAGGTGCGGGCATATCGTACCGAAAACGGTAAAAGAATATACAGCAGCTATTCTAAAGCAAAGAGCGCTAAGATCAAATAATATAAATTCACACAAGTCCAGTGTGTTAGAAAGCATATTGCTGTGAACAGAAACGATGTTAGAGCGTGTTTGAAAAATTAAAAATATAGGATTGTGCTATTTAAGAAAATATGTTATATAATACAATATATAGAGAGTTAATTCTCTATTCGCATGATGAGATGAGTGACGGTTCTGACTCATCGGTAAAATAAATATAACCGAGCGAAGAGTATAACGAGAGGGAGTTCATTTTCCCTCTCGTTTATATGTATATAAGGAGAAGAAAATTGGAAATTGACTATGCTGTTTATAGCCTTTCAGATGAATTTTACGAGAAATATCCGAATCCGCCATATAAAGAACTTTTAAAGAAAAAGGAAAGAAGATATGCTTGTTTACTTATTCAAAGTCATTATGGATATTTTATATGCATTCCATATAGAACAGAGATTTCCCATAAATATGCATATCACTTTCGCAAATCGTCTCGTTCGCAAAAACATAGATCAGGACTTGATTATACTAAAATTGCTATTATAAAAGACATTTCGTAACTATTCAGCAGTCTACTATCCCGCGAGGTGTTTTGGCATGAACATGCCAAA
>OGFR01001108.1_pt1 | contig 13857 bp, 7 predicted proteins | sample 1571001 | NCBI WGS metagenome assembly OGFR01 (sample SAMEA2582064, study PRJEB24529) | metagenome | biome: Human gut stool | place: China | collected 2011 | reverse complement strand
TCCAGTAATATTGTATGCATTAAAAGATCCTTTAGATTCTTTCGATACAATTAATTTAACTAAAGGTGTTTCAAACCAATCAAATTCATTTTTTTCTGTATCAATTATATCTACAGGCTTCCCATTACTTTCACTACGCTCCTGAATAACCTGTTCTTTCTCTTTTTTATCTTCAACCGTTGGTTTAGCTTTCGTTTTCTCTTCTACTTTTTTTTCTGCCACTGGAATAGATTTCTTTTTATTATCTATCGACTTATTATTGGTTGATGCTTTGCTTTCTGATTGTTTGGATTCGGAGCTTGGAGTTGTTTTTGTCGATGTTGGTTTAGTCGTTGTTTTCTGCTTTCTCGTTCCCTTTGGAAAATAGATTTTTTGCCCCGATAAACTACTTAAAGGAGTCGCTTCATCCAAGCCATTTTCCCAAATCAACGCATATCTATTTACGCCAGCCTCTTTCTCTATTACTTCCCAAGTATCTCCCGGCTCCACAATATGATAAGGTCGCTTATATGTTTCCGGTTCGCCTTTTTCGTTTGGAATTGTTCGTGGTTTAATCTCATAAATGTTATATGCTCTTAATCTAACAAGCCGCTTTCCTTTTATCCAAGTAAATTCTGGAATCTCAGAATGCTCTGTTTTAGGATATTGTTCGTTCCAAAAAACAACTTTTATACGTAATTCTTTTCCTTCTTGTTCAACTAAACTAGGTGGAAAGACTATACGCCCATTTTCATCTGCTTGCCAAGGAGACTCACTGGTAGGTAACCCATTTATTGATATTTCAGCCTTACAATAAGCCAGAGGCTCATTATTTGCTCCTAGAAACTCGATTTCATAACCCATCGGCTGATTTTTATTATTCATATTCCTATCAATCCCAATCTAAAATCTGTGCACTACCCACCAATACTTTTAAAGCATCTTCAGTTTCACGATAAATACGTGGTGTTCTAGCGATATCATCTAAAAGACCATTGGTCACAACCTCTCCTTGACTATCCAAAATAGTGTAAGGCACTTTTTTCTCATTACAACGTCCATAAATATCATAAACATCTAATCTTGTTGAATAATAAGTATTTGGTGTAATCGAATCATTTACTGTTGTTTCAAACGGACTTACCCCATCAGCCGCGCCCGCATCTTCCGTAAGTGGTCCCTCAACATACACATTCCCAATCAGCGTAATCCCTTCTTGGTTTAACACGATTTCACCGGCAGGGCCTTGAATATGAACTTCGTCATAGCCTTCTAAATCAAACTGTTCACAAACTTGTTCAAAAAGCTCACCCGCAACCCAGCTGCCATTTTGGGCAATTTCAATAGTTAAATCCTGTCCGACTTTGATGAGGCTATCAGCATGGACGTTAACTCGACGGTTATTATTCACATTCAGAATATCGTCTTTTTCTATTTTCGTGATTCGATTACGTCCAATACTGCGTATTTGGTCTCGATTGATAGTCAAGTCTTCATCTTGTCCAACCGTTTCCATTCGGTCATTGCCTATATGGATTGTTTCATTGCGGCCTACTTGCTCCGTGCGGTCATGCCCCACTTGGGTCGTTTCATCATGTTTCACAATATGATTAAGGTCTTTCTCTGCATGAATAAAGACTTCTTCATGACCCATTTCATCTTCAAAACGCAATTCGTTAAAACCATTGCCTTTATGGGTTTTGGATTTAATCGTCATGCGAGTTTTATGTTTGGGAAGCTCGTAAGGGGGCTCTGTGGTACTGTGATAGGTACGCCCTACCACAATCGGTTGGTCCGGGTCACCATTTAGATATTTCACCAGCACTTCATGACCAATGCGCGGAATCATCATATTACCGTATTGTGCGCCCGCCCAACCTTGCACCACGCGCACCCAACAAGAGCTGTGCTCATCAAAGTTGCCTAATCTATCCCAAGGAAATTGCAGTTTTACTCTTCCCCATTCATCACAATAGATTTCTTCCCCTTCGGGGCCTGTAACATGGGCAACTTGTGTACCACGAATAATCGGGCGAGGTTTTAATGGACTACGCCAAGGTTTGTTGTGTGGAATCAGGAAAAGTGTGTTTTCATAGCGGTTGCCTTCTTCTCCCGCTTCTTCATCTAAGCTACCTGTTTGTTTACCCGAATGCTCTACTCGCACCACTAGCCACTCTTGATTGAAGGCTGAATTAGCATGCCCTTCTAAAGTAAAACCATAGCCCGGTACAACGCGCATATCATCGCCCACTGCATTCGCCGTTTCAGAAAGTGCCAGTTCTGATTCTAAGCGATAAAGACTGAACGGATTGCCTTGTTCATCTTTCTTATATCGTCCCGGATAGTCATATTTTTCATAAACTGTCGCTGAATTGACCGCACTTTTAGACGTATCACTATCAGTAATCCCGGATGCCTGTGAATGATGTTGATGTTCGAGGTTGTAATTCGGATTTAAAAAGGTGTAATCTCGTAAGGTATAGTGAAGTGATTATTAGTTTTTAAAAGAACAAAAAATAACCGCACGTTGCAAAGTGCGGTTAACAAATTATTTAATTTAGATCGACAGAATCAGCTTTGATCCACATGTTGATTTCTTTTTTTCCTTTGTAGTTAATAAAATACCATGATTGTTTCTTATTATCGATAAATTTATCAATAATATTAATCAAATCACCTTTAACTAAATATAATCGGCTTTCTGTACCTGGAAACTTGTATAAATATGATTTACCTATTATCTTATGACTATTCTCACTACAGGGGAAAGAAAAATTTACTCCACCATCGAAATTAGAGCATAAGTTTTCAAATAAAATATTCTTATTAGGCCTTTTAGATTTAATTTCTTTTTTTGCTGTATATCCATTATCTCCCTGGCAAATTGAGCCATTAACACCAATTTCAGTTAAATTAGGGCGACATTCCTGATCTAATATGTTCTCAGCTACCTCAGAATACTCTCCAGTTATAAATTTATATTCACGCGAAAGAGACTCACCATCAGTATTTCTATACGTATCAATATCCTGTCTAATCAATACAAGCTCTCCATTTATAACCTTAAAATAACTAATTAGAGAAGTTCTCAATGCTGTTCCACGAATCGAATGAATTTCAATCACATCATCCTTCATAGAAATATAATCTTCAGAATACTGATTAGAATTATTATTCATAGGCAACTGAATCATTGGATTTTCCATGTATAAATAGAGTTGGTTATTATCTCTCTTTTTTAATATTAATGTTTTTACATAAGTATTTTCTTTATTATGAAAGTATGCAAATGTTATAATTTCATTATTCCCGTCATTATCAACATCAAAGTAACTTATATCGCTATCTTCATACATCCAATTTGTACCCTTTAACAATTTAGATATTTCTACTTTTAAAGATAAATTATTATGATTATTTGACTCTGAAGGATAACAATTATTAATTGATAAAAGTAAAATAAAAATCATACTAATAGTTTTCAAATACATAATATGTCCCCTTTATGTTTCCATAACCAATAAATTCATCATATCTTTGAGAATAACTATCTGTACCTATATTTATAACAGCTGTTATTTCATCAACAACAGCCCTAGAACTGCCTTTGTCAGCCATATCATATAATTTACCGTTCAACCAAAACCAAATTGCAGATCTGACAACATATTTAGGATCTTCGCCTAATAATTCTGGATTTTCAACAAAATCAACGCCATCATTTCCCCAAATTTTAGGATAATCCTTATTAAATTTTGTATAGTTTGTTCTTCCTGTTACTTGTTTAAGACCTCTCCCTCTATATTTATAACCATCGCCTTGGTTTATGTTACCTAACCTATACTTAGGAGGTCTATTTTCATCAGCATATGCTTTATTGGCAATAGCTACCTCATTATACGCATCTAGCTTTGCCTCATGGGGGCGTTTACTGTAATAACCAAAACTTTTAATTAAAGCTTTTTCTCCATATTTTAAATTTTCTATAAATCTAAACTTAGGACCAGCTTCAATTTTCACCTGTGCAAAAAAATGAGCCTTTCTTAAAGGAGTATCCAGCTTATATCCTTCTAAATCACTATTTAATTCATCTATTACCAACTGGATTCTTTGTTTGACCTCTGATGAGCTATTTCCTTCTGGAAAAATTTGTAGCATTTGCTCCATAGTTATAAGATCTCCAGCTTTTCTAAATAACTGAATTGCCAACGGATGCAGATAATACGCCTGCTTATCCGTGTTAAATCCATCCACCTCTAACTTTATCGATAGGTCAGCTATCCGTTTCTCTATTCTCTTCGCAGTCTCTTCTTTTCCATTTGCACGGTAAACACCACAGGTTTGACTAAAATCCGCTGCTCTGGTCTTCTTCCATTCGCTGTCATGTTTGGCAACAATTCCCGTCAATCTTCTTTGTTGTACCGGGCTTAATAATAAATCCTTCAGCTTACCTGCTTCAAATGAGACCGCCGCATTTTTATCCTTCTCTAAATCCAACTCGTCCATAATCGATTTAAACATCGGGTCTAATTCATTTTTCTGCTCAATCGTCAATTTTTTCAAAATAATACATAAAAAACAACCGCACATTACAAATGTGCGGTTAATTAATTATTTATATTAAACGACATAAAATCATCTTGATTTTAATTGAAAAACCTATTAAATAAAAAAATAACAAAGTCAACAATAAAAGTAAACACAAGATAAATAAAAATATATGAAAATACATTAATCCAGAAATAATCATTTAGCATATTTTTATAAATTGACATTGGATAATTATTTATATACACATCAAAAAGAGTGAATAAAAATATAAAAATCATAAAAAATAAATTACTCTTCCAATATTTCTTTAGGAACATATGTATCTCCATTCTTTCTATTTAAATGAATTTCTATCTTTAATTTATCTTTAAAAGCTAAATTTACTATCTTCTTACATATATTTATCCAGCTAGCGTTTGAAATATGATCATCATAATCATCATTCACACTAGCCTGCTTAGCATTATCCGCAGAAGAGTATACATTTTCTTTGGGTATATATCCAAAACATCCATAAGATCCGCCTAGATGATCATACCCCAAAACACTATATGTCCCTCCTATGTGAATTTCATCGCCCGCTGCATTCGCCGTTTCAGAAACTGCTAGTTCTGACTCTAAACGATAAAAACTGAACGGATTGCCTTGTTCATCTTTCTTATATCGTCCCGGATAGTCATATTTTTCATAAACTGTCGCTGAATTGACCGCACTTTTAGACGTATCACTATCAGTAATCCCGGATGCCTGTGAATGATGTTGATGTTCGAGGTTGTAATTCGGATTTAAAAAGGTGTAATCTCGTAAGGTTTGGCGGGTTGTCGTCACCTTACGGCAATAGTCGAATCGCCAAAGGCAAGCAAATGAACGGTCCCCTGCGGGCTTCGCATTATAGGTTAATGTGCCAAGAATCGGAGAAGCGATACTTTGATGGCCAAAACGCAACTCATGGCTGTCTGCTCGATGGTCAAAGTAATAATACCAGCCTTCTTCCGCGGCTAAGCGTTCAATAAAGGCTAAATCTGTTTCACGATATTGCACACAATATTCACGCTCCCAATCTGAAGGTAAAGGCTCAAAGGAAACCTTTTCTACGCGATTCTTTTGCAATAAAGTGCGGATGATTTTTTCGCTGTTTTGATACTGGAAGATTCGGCTATCAGATTGAAATGCTGCTCGCGCGAGAGCCGGCTCTACCACCATTTGATAATGCGTACGGACAAACCCTGTTTTCCCCAAACCGAAACTGGTCACAATCCCATTCAAATAACGAACCGGTTGTTCTCCTTGCCAAAAAGTAAAGGTCACGGATTGATCCATTAATGCTGAAAATGAAATATTCGGATCAAAACTTGATAACATAAGCTCTAACCGAAATGGTTCTGAAAGCCCTTCAGTCAGCTTAAAACTGATCACATCAAAAATATGTTTTTCACCGGCATCAAGGGTGTAACGGTAGTCGGATTGAACAGCCATGATTGTCCTTTGTTTAACGCATAAAATATCGCTTAGTATAATGTAATTTCATCTATTTCTAAATAGTAAAAATAGTTGTAGTAAATTTCTATATAAAAAAATAAAATACCTAAGTTTATTTATCTTTCAAATGCTTTATTAAACATAAGGATCTCAAATAATGATCAAAATTAACTTAGCCGCGACATTAGGTGCATTAAATGACGTTTCTAAATTAATGTTAGAAGAATCTGCCGCTTATGCAATTAGTTGTGGTGAATCGGAAGTGCTTCCAGCCCATTTATTACTCAAATCATTGGAAAACCCATTCTCAGACGTTCGCTTTATTTTAAATAAACTTAACATTTCTCACGAAGAATTGACCGCACTTTTACTCAGCAAAACGCAAACATCTCACACCAATATTGACTCTGTACCAAGCTTCTCGCCATTATTGATTGAAATGTTGCAAGAAGCATGGTTACTCGGATCACTTGAATTTGAACAAACACAAATTCGCAGTGCAAGCATTTTCTTAGCATTGGTATTGAATGCATCGCGCTATTTGCCAACTGCTGTTGCGAGCTACTTAAATCAAATTAACAAAGAAACATTACGCCAATCTTTACTGGTATTCGCTAAAGGCTCTGCTGAATCACAAACCACACAAGAAAATACTGCTACACCTTCAGCCGTACATACAGACCAATCTGATTTAGCACGTTTTGCTGAAAATTTAACCGCCAAAGCCTCTGCAGGTAATATTGATCCCGTTCTCGCTCGTGACAAAGAAATTGATCTCATGATCGATATTCTTTCACGCAGAAGAAAAAACAATCCGATTGTAGTTGGTGATGCGGGTGTCGGTAAAAGTGCATTAATTGAAGGATTAGCATTACGCATCGTCAATAAACAAGTTCCTCCACATTTACAAAATGTTGAACTTTGGAGCCTAGATCTTGCCGCTTTACAATCTGGCGCATCAATCAAAGGGGAATTTGAAAAACGCTTAAAATCGGTGATTGATTTTGTAAAAAATAGCACAACGCCAATTGTTCTTTTTATTGATGAAGCCCATACACTTATTGGTGCGGGTGGCAGCGAAGGTGGCAACGATGCAGCCAACCTTTTAAAACCGGCTCTTGCTCGAGGTGAGCTTCGCACAATTGCAGCCACGACTTGGTCTGAATATAAAAAATATGTAGAACGCGACCCTGCGCTATCCCGTCGCTTCCAATTAGTGAAAGTGGACGAACCATCTATTGAAGAAAGTATTGTTATTCTACGTGGTTTAAAACCACTCTACGAAAAAGCGCATGGTGTTTATATCACAGGTGAAGCACTTGAAACAGTAACAAAGTTATCTGCGCGTTATATTGCGGCGAAAAAGCTACCGGATAAAGCCATCGATATTTTAGACACGGCTTGCGCTCGCGTTTCTACAGCAAAAGACACGCCACCAAAACGCTTAAGCTACTTAGATAATAAGATCCATGAAATCAATGTTGCCATTGCTGAATTTGATCGTGATTATCAGCTAGGTGAAACAGTTGATAATACAGTGAAAACAAAACTAGAAAATCAACTCACTGAATTAGCCGAAGAAAAAAATGTGCTTTCTTCTCGATTTGAATCTCAAAAAGCATTAGTGGAAGAAATTTTATCCTTACGAACCAAGCTCTCTGATTCTGAAACAGAATATACCGAAGAAGAACGTCAAGAATTGATCGCACAATTACAAGCGAAAAAAGCGGAATATGAAGCAATCAAACCTGAAGAATGTTTAATTCATGCTGAAGTGGGAAGCAAACAAATTACTGCAGTAATTGCTGATTTAACAGGTATTCCTGTAAATAGCATGACAGGTGATGAACTTACAAAACTCACTGAGCTTCCTGATATTCTTAACGACAACATTAAAGGTCAATCTCAAGCCATTGAGCAAATTCACAAAAACTTGCTTACTGCTATGGCAGATTTACGCCGTGCCGGCACACCATTGGGCGCATTATTACTTGTTGGACCAAGTGGTGTAGGTAAAACTGAAACGGCAATTCAAATTGCCGAACATATCTTTGGTGGCAAACAATTCCTGACTACCATTAATATGTCTGAATACCAAGAAAAACATACTGTTTCACGTTTAATTGGTTCGCCTCCAGGTTATGTGGGCTATGGTGAAGGTGGTTTACTGACTGAAGCTATTCGCCAAAAACCTTATTCTATCGTGCTATTAGATGAAGTAGAAAAAGCCCATCCAGATGTGCTTAACTTGTTCTATCAAGCTTTTGATAAAGGCGAACTTGCAGATGGGGAAGGGCGTTTAATTGACTGTAAAAATATTCTCTTTATGCTCACCTCAAACTGTGGTTTTGATGCTGCAAATGATCAGTTTGCCGTGAAAAGTGATGAAGAGTTGCGTCGTTCGCTTCTCACATTCTTCAAACCGGCGTTACTGGCTCGCATGCAAATTGTGCAATATCACTATTTAACGACAGATGTAATGCAACGCATTGTAAAAGCAAAATTAGCGAAATTAGAGAAATTAATCGCTGAGCGTTATAAAGCGACCGTTACTATCGCAGAAAACATTCTTAAACACATTGAACAACAATGTGAAGCTGATACAAATGGTGCACGTTTGGTCGATGCGATTCTTGAAGGGCAACTTTTACCACCACTTTCCTTAGCTTTGCTTCAACGCATCGCTCGTGGTGAGAAAATGTCAAATATCACAATCAATTTTGAAGAGGGTGAATACCAAGTTGATATTGCGTAATTCATGATGAAAAACATCTAAGAACTTGACCGCACTTTGACTTTCATTCACAAAGTGCGGTCATCTTTTAGGTTAATTTTTTGAGATTTATTTATGGAAAAATCCCTTTGGCTTGCTACTGCTTATATACAAAAAGCCGAACAATTAGACCAATTTGTTGCATTGGCCGCTTTTGCTACAACTGCTGAGGAATTTGAACAGCGTTCACGGGTTCACTTTGCACAAAAAGCCCACTTTCGCTTTCAACTCGCACCTATTCCCGCTCACGTATTCTTTCAACGTCATGGACGAACCTATTTACTACATCAGGCATCAACACTCAGAGAAGATGAAATACGCGTAATTCCTTTAAGTGATGAAATGCCACAGCCTGCTATTGAAGAAAATATTGAATATCTACACTGCCACAAGATCGATAATGTCGAGCCACTCGATGCGCAATTTGACCGAATGCCGGCTCTTTTTGCACCCGAGGACATCGCACTGTTATTATGGCCTGACTTTCCTATTCCACCTAATCAATTAGATTTTGAAAAGAGAAATGAATCGGCGCACACTCGCAATTCAGCGCCTCAAATCGATAAAAATATGCAGCAACGCCATCTTGAACACTACACGAATAATAGCGATACATCACCTACACTCAAAGTCTATTTCGTTTTAGATGCCAAAAAAATACCTTTTTTGAATACGCTCTCCTTAAAAGGCAAAATGAAAAGCTTATTTCAAGGGAAATTTGGTGAAGATACTGAAAAAGTTGCACCCTATTTAATTGAAGTAATTCGTGATGAAAACCATATTCATACCGGTGAAATGATGGGATTATTCAGCTTAAAATCAGCACAACATCATTTTAACTGGGAAGATAACCTCGGTATTTTTATCCATTCCTACGCTGATTTTGAAACGGTCTATCAACATCTACGTAAATTTCCTATGCTACAGGATGAACGTGGAAAATGGTTTTTCTTCCGTTTTTACGATCCCAAAGTCTTACATGACTATCTAGCAATAATTGCCAAACGCCCAGCCAAACTAAATAAGTTTTTTGGTTATGATAACAACATTATTTATGCCTTTGGCTTAGGGCTAGGAAGCCGTTTCTATTACTACACCTTAAAAACCTTGCCCGAAGAAACGCTTCCATCTCCAATCGTGATGACTGATTGGGAAATAGACGGATTTAAAACGCATAAGTGGTTAGAAACCAAGGAATATTTAATGGAATATACTCTACAGGAATATCCGCAACTTTACTCGGAGGAAAATAAACATGAATTATGCCAAAACTTGGAAGAAGGCTATAAAAAAGGTTACACTTACGAAATTTCAATATTGCAGTATGCTTTAGCCAAACAAAGTGCGGTCAAAAATGGAATAGATTTTATTGCATTAGAAGAACAAGTTACAAAAAACAATACCGCACCACTAGAACGAGCTATCAAATTGTGTTCATTGTTAAATATAGAATAAAAATTAGAGTACTCAACCATGTCTGAAAACAAACAGCTCAAGAAACCGGCAGCAACAGAGGCTGACGGAGTCATTGCCCCATGCCAAGAAGGCATTCGGGTTTATCCAACAAGATTCGCCCTGACCGATAAGGCATTTGAAAACATAAAAAGTAAAGGGGAAATGCCACCACTTCCGAAGAATGCATCTGGCGATGAGAATTATGATGTGCGCCGTTTACGTGATGGTTATGTGTATATTTTAGCGGTGAATGCCGAAGTTAAAGGATGTTTTGAAATTAGCGCAGAAGCGGCCAATGGTCAGGCTTGGTATATTTACCGCTATCGTTCAAAAGATGTGGATTTTAACCAAGGAAACCAAGCGTTCGGAATAAACTACTCCTTTAGTCTATTTAATGATTACGAAGCCGGTTATACAAACAAAGTCATTTTACCAACGCCTTATATTGAGCTTAATAAAGCCATTGAAAGTGCATATATGATGTTTACCGATGTAGACCTACCCATGAATTTGCTAAGAAAAATCGAAACCGATCCCTTAGTGAGAAATCATTGGATGCGCAATGTTCAGCTAAAAAATCCGCAATATGGCCACCTTACAGCAAACGGTTAAAGATTTTTCGCCACAAACCAAAATGATGACTGACCAGGCGTTAACCTCAAATGCCTATCGCTTTACCCCGATAGGTAAACCGACAGGCTGGGAAGAGATAAAAAATCAACTCATGCATAGCCAAAACGGTGTGATTGTAGCTTTAGAAGACCCTGTAGGAACAGCAAGAGATTTGTCAGGATATCATTTATATCTGACAACAGAGCGAGATAACGTATTAGCGAAATATGAATATGCTATTTCGACCGCCCGCATTCTTGATGCTCACGCACTACATAAATATAAAGAAGAGGTCAAGTCTGCTCGGGATAGCCTTGAAATGTCGAATGCAGAATTGCGCGACCAAGGTTTACGGACCATTGAACCGGCCCCCATCAAATTCTCCCAACTATATCAAAAGGTCTTTTCTGATTATATTAACTCGGAGCATTTAAAAGCTAATGGCGACGCCGATGTACTGAATGTGTTAAAAGCGGAATTACAATTGGAAGATGATCTGCCGGGCGTCAATGCGATTAATAAAATGGCGTATATTCCGACCCGTTTCGGGCTGTCTTTTAAACATCTCGTTAGTGCACACAGTAATTTTATTTGTGCGCATAGGGATAAACTCGCTAAGCTTTATAGCTTATATACAAGCAATCCCCTAGACGGCACAGCAGCAAAAGCCTGGTGCTGTTATATGCATGGTTTTCTGCATGGATTGGATATTTCACCTTACGGTCGTAACGCTTTAATTGCTGCCTTACCGATTGAAGATGCGGACGCATATAAAGCTCCGCCTTATGCACAGCAAGCTACGCCGGCGGTGGAGTCTCTGAAAAAATATTTATCGGATTTCACCAAAGCCTTAGGCGCGCTTGAAAAAGTGGCGAAGACAGGCTATCTCAACATGGCAACCTATGATTTAGTCATTGAACTGGTGATTGATAAAATCTATGTGCGTTATGCGAGTAGTAGCCATAAGGGGTATGTTGGAAAACTATTTAGTGTGCCACAAACCATTCAGTCAACATATCAAGCCAAATTAAGCACCAAAGAGATTGAGAAAATCCTACCGACACATCGAAGCCAAGCCGCGGTACCTAAGCATGTAAAAAGGCTACAAGAGAACATTCGCTCGCTGAAAGTAGAGTATGCACCAAGACAATATGGCTTATTTCAAATCACGGAAGGATTGGCAGGATTAAATAAAGCCTTGAGTGCTTCCGTTGTGTTGGGCTTTTTTGTACAAAACAAAGCCGAAACAGAATTAGGAAAACTAGGTAATGATCCGTTTTTAGCCTCTATGCAAGTGATTGCCGGCATGTATGCACCGAAAGGCGGTTTAGAGCAACACACTTCCCAAGCATTAACGGAACTTGAGCAGTTAACCTCTCGCAAGAATCTGCAACAAAGCAAATGGATAAGTTATTTTAAACAAAAAGGTGCCGGTTCGGCATTGACCCGTATCCGAAATGCGATTATCAATGTTAATACGGGATTGGCCGGGGTCGGTGCGATGTTTGAATATTTTAACTGGGTGGAGGCCGATTATAAAAGCGATGAAGTGGGCAAAACCGCAGCCTTATTAAGCATGGGAGGCGGATTAGCCATTGAAGGCGCAATCGGCTCATTAGGTATGTTGGCGGGTTCGTCCTTGTCTGCCGGTACACTGACATTACTCACCGGCCTATCCTATGCCACTTTAGGCATTGGGATTGTGCTGATTACCATTGCAATTATTTATAACTATTTTGCCCCGGAAGATATTGAATTGTGGGCTACGAATGGCTTTTGGGGTAAGAGTCCTAAGTATTGGGGAGGACCTAATCAGGAAAAAGCCTATGAATGGCTTGAGAAAAGACCCGAACAATTCAAACAAGGTATATTTGATATTAGCCAATTCCACTATATTCAGGGTCAATTAGATATAACCAAAGAAGTAAAATATTATCGCATTGAAATGCAACGTTACTTAAAATCTGTAGCTGAAGTAGTTATCACCTTAGATTCGGCTAATCCACGAAAAATACTGGTTAATTACCCTGGCATTTACACTGAGCATGATGCCCAGGAAATAAAGATTAAGACAATGGTGGGATATAAAGATAATAAAGGAAGTCTGTACTATCAAAGTAACGATGATCGATTTGAACTTTTACTCAATAAATTAGATGTCATTAAAAAATTAGAAATGGAAGGTGTTGCAAGTTTAACTATTCTCAATGAAAAATTACCTTACTTATATACAATTAATGGTAATCATGCTATGGGAATAGGGGAAGTTTCTTATGATGAATTATCAAGCATTGAATTGAGTGTTAGCATACCTAACTATCAAGGAAATAAATATTATAAGACATCAAAACAAACCAAACTAAGATTAAAAAATTCGAAGAAGGAATAGAATATGCCAGAGCAACAAAAAGAAAAAGATTTGATTGATAAAATAAGTGGATTTTTTATTAATAAACATAAAGACATTGCCTACTCTATTCGTAAACGGGGTGAGGATGAAATTGAAATTCGAGATTCGATTTTTGATGGATATGCCCGAGGATTTATTCGCTTTGTTTTAGTTGGTATGGCTTTTATTGGCATACTTGATACGGGAGTTCCTTTTTATAGAGAATATCAAAATGCAAAACAAAATTATGAATCGGTATTCGAATCAGATAAATTCTTACAACCTATGTATAAGGAACAAGTGGAATTTATGAATAATCCCGAAATGATAAAAAAATATAACCTTTCACCATATAAGGAAACATATGAAGAGTTTAAAGAATCCTACTTTAAGAAATATCAAAAATATTATAAATATGCACCATTATATCTTTGCTTTTACTGTATTTTCTTCATTGGGGCATTCTTTGCCTTTTTCCTCCCCCGCCCACGCGGTTTTCGTGTCAACCGTAAAAAACGGGTGATTTATTGGCAAACTATCTTTGGTAGCCATGCCATCGCTTTCGTACCGGAACAAGGTGACCCGCTAGGCGGAATTAATTACAGCCGTTTCGGCTTGT
>OGFR01001092.1_pt1 | contig 14126 bp, 16 predicted proteins | sample 1571001 | NCBI WGS metagenome assembly OGFR01 (sample SAMEA2582064, study PRJEB24529) | metagenome | biome: Human gut stool | place: China | collected 2011 | reverse complement strand
GTAAACCAGAATCACAAAAATATCATTCCGTTTACCATACAGAAAAATATAACGTTTCGTTATGACAGAAAGTGAGGAGTTTTTCAATGAAATTTATATATCCTGCGGTTTTCCGCAAAAATGAAGAAGGCAGATATAAAGCATTTTTTCCGGATCTTGCCTGTTGTGAAGCTGAAGGCGACACTCTCGACGATGCGATCGATAATGCAAACGAGGCTGCTTATAACTGGATTTATGCAGAAGTAATGGAAGATGAAATGGATCTCCCTGCAATTTCCGATGAATCCGATCTGGATCTGCTGGAGGGAGATATTGTAAGAAATATTCAGGTCAATATCCGTATGTATGACGGATGGGATGAGTAACCACTACCCGCAACGACAAATTACAGAAATTCAGCTCCGTTATGTTACAATAAATCAAACATTAACGGAGCTTTTTTATTATTTAAATCTGCTCAGACGCACTTCGGTGTACTATCTGCAAAACGATTTTTTTCTCTCGTTTTGCACTTCAAAAAAGGAGGTTTTACTATGAACACAAAAAAGTTCAAAAAGTTCTTTGTGAGTATTGCACTCAGTGCTGTTCTCACGTTATCGTCCGCTTCCTCTGTATTCGCAGCCACAGCACAGCTGGTACCCGCTGAACAAACTGCGAAACTGACTCAAAGTAACGATTCTGATGCCCCTGCCATTGAATCATCTGATGCACAGAATGCCTGCGCTTCTCTTACCGCCCAGCCAGGGATCAGCCAGACAGCAGCTTCCGAGAATTCTGTAACTATTCAGTGGAACCCTGTTACCAATACTTCCAAATATGCTGTCAATATCAGCCCTTTAAGTTCCTCTTCTTATCGTTTTCTCGGCTATATTGGCAATACCCACAATAAAGCTAAGATCAATAAGCTAAAAGCAGGAACTGCTTACGTTATTAAAATCACAGCACTGAATTCATCCGGCATTGCGATTTCTTCCCGTACTGTGGGATGTACCACGCTTTATTCAAAGGTAAAGATTAAATCTTCCTATGCATCAACCGGCAGATATACCTTCAATATGCAGACTGTAAACCCTTCAAACTCCATTACAGGTTATAAGGTTGTATACCAGAGTTCTGCAGCCCACAAACTTATAACTAAATATTTTAATACCAGATATTCCTTTACCATTCCAATATCCGGCAATACATTTTATCAGGTGAAGATTTACCCTTACCTGGTTCTGGGAAATAAACGGTATGTAAGTTCAACCTCTACGGACAGATATATTTCCAATGTCATCACTCTTCAGAAAGCAGGCAACACAAACAGCTCCATGAGCGTAAAATGGAACAGAACTGCCGGTGCAGACAATTACAGTATTTACATAAAATATCCGGGAAGCAGTTCTTTCAAAAAAGTAAAAACAACAACTTCCAATTTCTTTACACTCACCGGAATGAAAAAGAATACCAAGTACGGCATTAAGGTAATTGCCAATAAAAAAGTGAAAAACAAAGTATGGCATTCTGATTCCAAAGCCTATAATATGTCCTTAGTCTGACCATAGTTATCCATAGCAATTGCATAAATCCGGCTACGTTATCAATGACGTAGCCAAAATTTTATATTGACTTTCCCATATCTGAGTGATACACTGATTGTAATTGAGACAAGGGGTGCTTGTGTAAACAGGCTGAGAGTAAGCTGTATCGCTTTAACCCATTACCTGATTTGGATAATGCCAACGTAGGGAAAGTTATAGTTCTTCCACACTGCAATATGCTTGTTGGCGTATTGCAGTTTTCCTTTTACTCTGAACGGACATATCATATTATCTCCCCCCTGTTTTAATTGTGGACAAACAGTCAGGCAAATGATTTCACACGCCTGAAAGGCAATAAAATATTGCCACGACAGACCGGGGGCACCACTCTCTGTCACACCAGTAGTTTACTTAAAAACTTACGAATATGCGCAGGTGCAAGTCCCTGCTGTATGCAGGAGGCGCAGTTCATTTAATATTGCTGTTTATCTATTACTATGTGCAGCAATTAAGAGCCCACAGTGCAGGGCAAGGAGGAAAAAATGACACAGTATACAACGCAGATGGACGCGGCACGTCAGGGAATCATCACACCACAGATGGAAATCGTAGCAGAAAAAGAACACTTTGACGTGGAAGAATTAAGAGAACTGATTGCAAAAGGACAGGTAATTATTCCCTGCAACAAAAATCACAAGAGCATCAGTCCGAGCGGTGTCGGTGCAAAGCTGACCACCAAGATCAATGTAAATTTAGGTGTTTCCAGAGACTGGAAAGACGTTGATATGGAATATGAAAAGGTACATTCAGCAGTAGAAATGGGTGCAGAAGCCATCATGGATCTCAGCTCCTACGGAGATACCAGAAGCTTCCGCCGCAAACTTACATCCGAATGTCCGGCAATGATCGGTACTGTTCCGATCTACGACGCAGTAGTATATTATCACAAAGCACTTGGCAAGATTACTTCTGAAGAGTGGATTGATATCGTACGTATGCATGCAGAAGACGGCGTGGATTTTATGACTATCCACTGCGGTATGAATCGTGCAACCGCAGCACGTTTCAAACAGAATAAACGTCTCATGAACATTGTTTCCAGAGGTGGTTCTATTATGTTCGCATGGATGGAAATGACAGGAAAAGAGAACCCGTTCTATGAACATTTTGATGAAATTCTTGATATCTGCAGAGAGTATGATATCACTTTAAGTCTGGGAGATGCATGTCGTCCCGGATGTATTGCAGATGCAACTGATACTGCACAGATTGAAGAGCTGATCACTCTCGGTGAGCTTACCAAACGTGCATGGGAAAAGGATGTTCAGGTTATGATCGAGGGACCCGGCCACATGCCGCTGAACCAGATTGCAGCTAATATGGAAATCCAGAAAACTCTTTGCCATGGCGCTCCTTTCTATGTACTTGGACCGCTTGTAACAGATGTTGCTCCCGGATATGACCACATTACTTCCGCAATCGGCGGTGCGATTGCTGCTTATTCAGGTGCTGCTTTCCTCTGCTATGTAACACCTGCAGAACATCTTCGTCTGCCAAATGCAGCTGATGTAAAAGAGGGAATTATCGCTGCCAAAATTGCTGCTCATGCTGCTGATATTGCCAAAGGAGTTCCCGGTGCCGCAGAATGGGATTATAAGATGAGCGAAGCGAGAAAACGTCTTGACTGGGAAGAAATGTTCAAACTCAGCATGGATCCTGAGAAAGCAAGACGCTACCGCGCAGAGGCCAAACCTGAGAAAGAAGACACCTGCAGTATGTGCGGAAACTTCTGTGCCGTAAAGAATACAAACCGTATTCTGGATGGTGAAATTGTTACTATTTTTGATGAATGATGCTTTTATAAAAGCCGTATTTCAACATGTTTGATTGTTGAAATACGGCTTTTTATTTACTATATCTTCATCATATCTGACATAATACATCCACCGGCTGAACCATGTTCCATAATCTCATTTAACTGTCCTGTTCCCGGATGTATCCCTCCTATGGCATATACAGGAATCTTTACTGCTTTACAGACATTCTCCAGAAATTCCAGTCCTCTGGGTGGAAGTCCTTTTTTACAGTCAGTTGTATAAATATGTCCTGCCGTAAGATAATCAGCTCCCAGACTTTCTGCTTTCAATGCATCTTCTACGGAGTGGACCGAACTTCCGATCTGTCGGAAACCTCCAAGCTTTCCCTCATATTTTTCCAACAGAAATATTGGCAGATGAATGTATGGATGATGCAGTTTTTCTGCTACGTTTACATAGGTATGTAATATGCAGGGAACCTGATATCCCTTACAGATTTCCAGTATCTGCTCTGCCAGACGAGAATATTCTTCCTCCGGCAGATCCTTTTCCCTCAGAATAACCGCCTTCGGATGAAGGCTGCATACACGCTCGATCTGTTCTGCAAAGGGACGTTGACACAGGGAGCGGTTGGTCACTGCAATTACATTTTTATAAGGATTTTTCTGCATTTTAGAGGTACACATAATCATTCATAACCGGCTGAAGATCATGATCCAAAAGTGCCTTATAGACTTCATCTACAGACCTTCCGTCTGAAATCTCAAACTGGTCATCTCCTTTATCTTCGATATCCTCCACATGACTTCCGATTCCTGTGCTGACTCCTGCTGAAATCTTTGTCGCAGCAATTCCAACCAGGTTATCGCGGACACGCTCACACTCTCTGGTAGATACCGTAATGCTTGCAAATGGCATAAACAGACGATAGGCGCAGACCACCTGAAGCAGCTGTGGTTCATGTACATCCATAGGATTAATACGGTCATTATTGATGATCGGACGAAGTCTCGGACATGAAAATGCAATCTCTGCATGAGGATATTTTCTCTGCAGAAGATATGCATGATACCCGGTGGCAAAGGCATCCTTACGGAAATCATCCAGTCCCAGAAGTGCAGCAAATCCTACTCCTCGCATACCACCTTTTAAAGCACGTTCCTGTGCGTTCAGACGATAAGGAAATATACGCTTGTGACCTGCAAGATGCAGAGTTTCATACTTATCTGAATTATAAGTCTCCTGGAATACCGTTACATAATCAGCTCCGCACTCATGGAGATGTGCATACTCATCTGAATTCATAGGATAAACTTCAAGTCCGATTACTTTGAAATATTTTCTGGCGATCTTACATGCTTCCCCGATATATTTTACATCAGATTTCGCTCTGCTCTCTCCTGTAAGAATCAGGATTTCCTGCAGTCCTGTCTTTGCAATTGCAGCCATTTCCTTATCAATCTCTTCTGCGTTCAGCTTTGCTCTGCGGATCTTATTATGGCAGTTAAATCCGCAGTAAATACAGTAATTTTCACAGTAATTTGCAATATAAATAGGGGTAAACATATACACACTGTTCCCAAAATGTTTCCTGGTTTCTTTCTTCGCAGCCTGCGCGATTTCCTCCAGAAGAGGCAATGCAGCCGGAGACAGCAGTGCCTGAAAATCCTCTGGTGTACGGTTATCATGAGCAAGTGCCCTGCGTACATCTGCTTCTGTATATTTATCATAATCGTAAGCATTCATGGCAGAAATAACCTGATCCATCACGTCTGATTCTTCCAGTACTTCCATTCCCGGAAGATATTTCATATGATCGATCCTGTTCTTTTTCATATCCTCCAGAATCACTTCATTGACAATACTTTCATTGAAATGTTCCCCATGTTCCATATTTTTTTCTGTTGTTTCCATTGATGTTTTCTCCTCTTTATTACCATTTGGCAACTTTCGTTTTCCTATAAATTAATACCTACTCCGCAGTTATAGCAATCCTCTAAAATAATGCATCTTAGAATGATTTTTTATTTATTACTCATGAAGAAAACCAGTCAGTGGAGAGGATGCGCTTGCACCTTTTTCCAGGGTTCTTCCCAGTCCGGCAAGGTATGCACTTCGTCCTGCTTCAATAGCTTTTTTAAATGCTTCAGCCATTATCTGCACATCACCTGCTGTGGCAATCGCAGTATTTGCCATAACTGCAGATGCCCCCATCTCCATGGCTTCACACGCCTGAGAAGGACGTCCGATTCCTGCATCTACAATGATCGGGAGCTCAATTTCGTCAATCAAAATCTGGATAAATTCCTTAGTGCACAGACCTTTATTAGAGCCGATCGGAGAACCCAGCGGCATGATGCAGGCAGCTCCGGCATTTACCAGATCTCTGGCTGCATTCAGATCCGGGTACATATAAGGCATTACTACAAATCCTTCTTTTGCAAGAATTTCTGTAGCTTTAACAGTTTCATAGTTATCCGGAAGCAGATATTTTGAATCATGGATCACTTCGATCTTTACGAAATCACCGCATCCGATTTCTCTGGAAAGCCTGGCAATACGAACTGCTTCTTCTGCATTTCTGGCACCTGAAGTATTAGGAAGAAGAGTAACATTTTTCGGAATATAGTCCAGAATATTTGCCAGTCCACCTTCATTGGCACGACGCAGAGCCAGAGTAATGATCTGCGCATCTGCCTTTTCAATACATGCTTTCACCAGATCCAGAGAAAATTTTCCGGATCCCAGAATAAAACGGGAAGTAAATTCATGACCTCCCAGAATCAGTTTGTCTTCATTATTTGTACTCATAATTTAAGTCCTTCTTTCGTATATTATAATGTGATATCAGGATATTCCTGTTTATCTTCCACCTCCCATGAAGCTGACTATTTCCAGTATGTCATTTTCATGTAAAACAGTAGTGCTGTACTCGGCTTTTGACAGAATTCTTTCATTTAATTCTACTGCGATCTGGCTGGGCACATAGCTGTTTTCCTCCAAATATTGCCCTATTGTAAGAGTATTCTGCAATTCTTTTGTTTTTCCATTAACAGTAATAAGCATACTTTCTCCTTTCCGGGAAAAGAAGGTCCGGCCTCTACAACATAAAAAAGAGTCCACAAAAGAATACACCCGCGGTGGTGCACCCCTTCATGAACTCTGTTCACTCTCATCTTTCCCAATATTCATCTGTTATAATGTAAATTTCCCTGTAAGCCCCCGGTTTTCTCTCACTTATTACAGATTGATTACCGGACAGCTGAATTTCTTCAAATGCATGAGATAAATAAAAAGGAGATGCCAGTCATCTCCCTTTAAAATCATATCTTATAGGTTCCTACGTTGGCATTATCCAAATCAGGTATATGGGTCGAAGTTGATGACTTCCTCTCAGCCTGCACTCACAAGCTCCCCTTTCTTTACATGGGTAAAGTATAATCTTTTATCCCATGTGTGTCAAGACCATATTTCTACATCCTCAGTTTCTTATGAAACTCCCGCATCGTATCCTTCTTGCAGAAGATAAACAGTGCAGCCAATGTCAGAAAACTGATTCCGGCACAGATTACTGAAGGTACGGCAAACTGCACGATTCCAGTCCATACCAATATCATCGGAATCAATCCTGCAATTCCGGCCTGTACAAGATAAAACAGATATTCTTCCCTTTCCAGACGGTTTATTTTCGCGATCACAGGAACAGAAAACTGCACTGCCAATATCCCGAAAGGAATCACAAAATCCACAGACCAGCCCTTCCATCCGGTAAACCGGTCCCATAGGATCGCAATTACTGATATGAGTAAAAGCTGCCACATTTCATTCTTCAGAATATTCCTGCGTTTAAAATATGCTACCATAACTACCAGCCACGCACAGGCACAGCCTGCTCCTGCAAACCAGAACCAGTCCAGTGATCCGGCTGTCATGAAATTGATCATTCCGCAGATTACCGCAATCGCAAGACACAGAAAACTAAAGGTCTGAACCACTTTCTGGTTTTCTTTTTTCTCCAGTTTCTGTCTCTCTCCATATCCTGGAAATTCATTTTTTAATTCTCTGTGTGAAACGTTTTCTTCACTCAGCATTCTCTGGAAATTTCTCTGGATGCTGTCATCCGGTATCTTGGAGGTGAATCCCAGAACCATCTCATCTCCGTAAGAGCAGGAACACATCTGAAGAGAATTGGTGCTTGCAAAAATTCCGAAATGCTGAATATATTCTTTATACTCTTCCGGAAAGCGGATAATTCCAATGTTGGAATAAACTGCTGTGATGCTTCTGCTTCCCAGGTTTGCTCCGATCATCAGAAAGTATTTCTTGATTTCCAGCGGTACAACACGTACCAGTGGATTCTTTTCGATGCGCACATATCCGCTCATATGCATGGCGATTTTTTCTTTTGCCAGTTCCTGTTCAAACTGCCGTTTCACATCTGCCAGAACTTCTTCAAAAGTTGTTGTATCTGAAAAAGTATAACCAACCTCGATCCATCCAAAGAAGTTGGTCATGGACTGAGATGGAAAATAGTTTCTCAGATTTACCGGGATCATCAAAGCTATGGGGCGTTTCTGCTGATTCTTCGGTACTTCTTCCCGAATGGAACACAGCATCATGGCGGTCAGCAGGATCGTGATGGAGACACCATAGGAACGGGCTCTCTGGTGGATATCTTTTACAGAAAGAACCACTTCTGTAATGTGCATATCTGAATGAACCAGCTTCTCCCCTTTCAGCTTTACCGCTGCTTTTTTCTTTTCTTTGTCCTTCGGTATATCTGAGGAATAATACTGGGAAAAGCTGTCTTCTTCTTTGTCTCCGTGCGTGATTTCTTCTGCATTTTCTATCCTTGGAAGATTGCTTTCCGGATGTGCAAGGATCAGGTAATTCTGTACCAGTTCCTGGAGAAAATGCATAGCTCCTGTACCGTCTGTCAGTGCATGAAATACTTCAAAATTGATTCTGTTTTTATCATAGCTGACCTGAAACAAAAGGGATTTTTTATCCGGAATATACAAACGGCTGCATGGCGGCTCTGTCTCCTGTTTTACAACGGCTCTCAGACTTCTGTGCTCCAGATAAAACCAGAACAGACCTTTTCTCAGAACTGCCTGAAACAGCGGATATTTTTCCATTGCCTGATCCAGTGCGCTTTGCAGGATTTCCCCGTCAACCTTTTCTTTTAGCTGACAGTAGAACCGAAAGACTCTGGTATCGTCTTTTCCTGTCACCAGAGGAAATGCCAGTGCCGCATTATCCAGTTTTCTCCATTTCGAATATCCTGTATCCATAGTTTCCCTGCTTTCTTTTTCATCTTGCATATTTTATATCTTTGATACTCCCTCATAGATAAAACAGAAAACTGCCCTGCCCTCTATAACTGCTGTCTGAATAAACAGAAAGTGTAATCAGAGTATCTTTTCATAACTCTTGTTCAAAAATTCGTTGATATATTTAAAACTCTCCTGTACATGCAGAAACTTGATTCCCAGCGCGAAAAATCCATGGAAGGCACCATGAATCCTGTGGAGTTTTACATGATTTCCGGCTTCTTCCAGGTTCTTTGCATATGCTTCCCCTTCATCCCTGAGAGGGTCATATTCTGCTGTGAGGACCAGAGTTTCCGGTAAATCTTTCAGATTATTTTCCAGAATCGGAGCAAAATATGGATTTTGTCTGTCCTCTTCGGTTCTCTGGTATAAGGTAAGATAATCTTCCATTTTTACTGCTGTCAGGAGATAATCGCTTCCATTTTCGTGTACGGATGGATAAGGAGATTCTTCTGTATAACAGTTTCCAAGTGCCGGATAGATGAGAATCTGGCGTTTGGGTGTGAAGTCGCCTCTGTCTCTTGCCATCAGGCATACGGCTGCTGTCAGGTTTCCACCTGCACTGTCACCCACGATCGTGATTTTCTCAGGGTCTGTATTTAAGATCAGCTCATTCGAGTAGAGAGCTTTTGCTGCCGCATAGCAGTCCTCCAGGGGAACCGGGAATTTGTGTTCCGGAGCAAGCCTGTATTCTACGGAAACTACAATATGTGCTGTTGCCTGTGCCATTCTGGAGCAGACACGGTCATAATTTTCCACGCTTTCCGTTACCCAGCCACCGCCATGAAAAAACAGCAGGATTGGAAATATATTGCCCTCTACAATCCCTGCCTGCATTGCTTCCTCTGTCGGGAAATACAGGCGGATCGGCACGGCATGATCTCCGTTATAAACTTTCGCATCCAGCTTTTTTACAAAAATCCGCATAGCATCCAGTTGTTTCAGATCTGCCAGTTTTCTGGAAGAATCCACTTCTATATTTCCATACGACAGTGTATGCAGAATTGTTTTCATTGTCTTTGATATCAATATTTCTTATTTCCTTTCTGACTATATAAGCATTTATTTATTATCCGGTAACGCCCGTTGCGTCACTATAAGCAGGCATAAAAATCCTTTGTCCTATAGCACACAACCAGGCGGATCATTTCACATACTGCTTATACTTAATGACGTTCATCCTCATTGCTGTACATTTCACAGAATCTTGCAGCAAATGCAGGTGGTTCATCATGTACATATAAATGGGAAATGTCTCCAAATGCACTGACACGGAAGCTTGCGATTCCTTCCCGTCTTTCTTCTGTGTTTACGGTTGTCACAGAGCTTGGCGCCGCACACAGTCCATGCCAGAGTACCATAGGAGATACGCTCATCAGATGACTGAGAAGTACACATTCCAGTCCGAAATGGCAGAAGAATACCAGTGTGTCATCGTTTGCCTTTGTAACTCTGTAATAGTGTCCTTCACGGACATATCCATACTCAGCCAGAAGTTGATCAAATTTTCCGGTTACATAATCATAATAGCCTTTGGCGTCTGATTTCTGTAATCTTTCGTTTTCAAACCAGTGATCATACTGATAAAATCTCTCGTCCTGTGTCCAGTCCTGTGGCAGCCAGTCCCACAGGATTTTCTTTCTGTCCGTGATGTCCGGGCGGTCGATCAGGACATTAAATTCCTGTAACCAGTCACATTCTGTTGCTGTCCGGTTCATCTTTTTTAAGGTAAGAGAGGCGGTGTCTCTTGCTCTTCCAAGAGGGGAAACATAAAACTCTTTTACATCAAGTTTCGCCAATCTCTCCGACAGATATTCCACTTCTTTCCATCCTTTTTCTGTCAGAGAATCAATGGAATAATCCGGGTCCCCGTGTCGTACGATCACTAATTTCATTTGTATTTCTTTCCTTTCCAAGTCACTTATGTATATGTTTATGCGATATCCGGAGCGAAAAATATTTTACTCCCAATACCTCATAAACGAATTAATTCATCACAGAACAACTCCTGTGATTCATTATTTTTCTACTCTGTTTTATTTTACATTTTCCATTACAAATCTGTGTGCATTTTTATAGAAAATCTTTTCTGTCAGTTCTTCTGTAAAACCGTGTTTCAGAAGTTCTTCTCTTAAAAATGGCATAGACTGGACACCTTCTATGTGTGCCGGGAAGAGTCCGTCGCAGCCGTCGAAATCGCTTCCAATGGCAAGGCAGTCTTCTCCGCCCATTTCCAGCACTGCATCCATATGTTTCAGAAGGTCAGATATCTGTGGTTTCTCACCAACGAACGGTGCGAAGAAATTCATTCCTATGATTCCTTTTCTGGAGATCAGCTCTTTCAGATGTACTTTCTGAAGGTTTCTCGGCGCATCCCACACTTCTCTGATATCAGAGTGAGAAGCCATGACCGGTCTGTCTGTCAATTGAAACAGATCTTCCACTCCCTGATCTGACAGATGGGAAATATCCATCACGATTCCCTGATCCGTCAGGACTTTTACCATTTCTTTTCCTCTGGCAGTCAGACCCTTGGCCTGATCTGCGGCTGCTCCGCAGGCATATTCATTTTCATAATTCCAGGTCAGCATTGCGAAGCGAAATCCCATTTCCCGGATCTTTTCTACATATTTACCCATAATGGATAAATCCTCAATAGATAAAAATGCCGCTGCTTTTCTCTGCCTGTGTGCTTTTTCCATTTCTTCTCCGGTCAGCAATCCTTCCTGGACAAGGGCTTCTGCCCGCTCCTTCTTCTGCAAGATATGCCATAGCACGGTCATAAAGACGAAAAAAATCCCTGTCCGGTTCCTCTTTGTCCAGCTTCACCGCATCTTTCCAGATTGCAAAAATCTGTGTGTAATTCTCTACAAAGTTTCCCACTCTTTTCAGATCCAGATTGCAGGAATTTTCATCCAGTGTATCTCCTGGTTTTAAAATTTCAGTCAGTGTATCTACATGACAGTCAAAATAATTCATTTTATCCGCCTGTTCCTTTCTTTTATCCTGGTACATTATTTTCCAAATAACTATACCAGATATTTTCCTGAACCTTTTTCTGCATTCAGCTTACCATTCTTATATACGGTTTGTCCAGACTTGATTACTATCTGAATTTTACCTTCTAACTGTTTTCCCTCATAAATGGTGTAATCCAGGTTGCTTTTTCTGTTTTCTACATGAATTTTGGTATTTTCTTTTTCTGTGATCAGTACAAGATCCGCATCACTTCCCGGCTGAATACAGCCTTTCTGAGGATATCTGTGGTAAAATCTTGCTGCATTTTCTGATGTGAGTTCCACAAATCTTTTCATGGACAGTCCGCGTTTCTTCACGCCTTCGGAAAAGAGATACAGCATCCTTGTCTGAATCCCGTCCCACAGCAGATCCGTATCTTTCTGTTTGCGCAGAGGCGGCGTCATGGTATATAACGCCCCCTGTTCCCCTTTCAGTTTTTCATCTGTAAACTCCAGATAATGCGGGCAGGTTTCCAGCAGGAATCCTTCTGTATGCTCATTTTGCTTCCGAACGCTCCAAGCAGCATAGATCTGTAAACACTCAGCGGATTCTCTCCCACCATCGCGATCACGGCTGCTCCGAGCACCAGAGCAAGCACAATCGACAAAACAGGTTTTAAAATTTTCTTGATGTTCATTGTTCTTCCTCCTCGATGACTTTGCTTCTCTTCAGATTTCCGGCAAAACTCTGTGTAGAGTAGGCGGATGAAATTTTCATCCGCCCCTCATCAAACCGTGCATGAGGTTCTCCCTCACACGGCTTTCCGACATTCTTCTTTCTACAGCATTACGTCATGCTCTAGCCATTTTCTTTAATCCTTTTTCGTAAATGCTATTTCTTACAAATCCCACCTTTGACATACGATTACGTCTCTGGTGTTTCTTGTTATACCATCTTGTAAAAGTGCAAATAATGTACCAGTCTAGAGCCTGCATCCACTTTTTGTTTCTCTTGGTGGAATAATAATTCTTCCATCCTGTGATTTTCGGATTCAGATTCTTTATTAAATCCTCTTCCTTTGCAACTAGCAGACTTGCTTCATAATTTGCAGGAACAATACTATCTAAATCCGCAAGTGTTGCTGCGTATTCAATGACAAATAATTTGGCTAAGCTGGCAGGAAGCTGTTGCTCGTTTTCTCGCTTTGAAATAAATATATTGTCATTAGAAAGGTCAACTAATATGAGGGATTTTGCATTATAAAAATCTTGAAAGAAAATTCCATTCAGCCAAGAGTTGATTTTATTCTTCTCATTGCGAAAATTGTCAGGTTTCATTGCCCACGGTATGAAAAATACACCTGCTATCGTTACAGCAGTAAGGAAAACAAAAAATATTCCGAAACGAGACGTCCTTCTCTTGTATTTTCTTTTCATAAATTGCACCTCCGACAGTAATCAGTCAGATTTAATAGGTAAATCTAATTGGCATAATTTGCTCTTATACTTTCTGTAAATCCAGAGGGGTCACCTAATTTTGCTTTATCTATATTTTCGCGCAAATAATTACGAGTTGCGTCATCACACCGGTCTATTCCCATATATGGCATGTCGAAGGCTTTTTCCAATTCTTCTAATGCTTTTTCGGCTCGCTCTGGATCTGTATTATAAGTATCAAGCCATTCTTTCATCCATGAATATTCCCACAAATAAGAAGCTCTCGTTTCTCCATAACCAACCTGAAAGGAAGCTCCTGTATCTTCATCTTCCAGTTTATCAGGAAGTGTAATGCCATCAGGCCAATTCAAACTGTCAATGGTTGCAAGATATTCTTCTTCAATGTGTGCAAAATCCGTGAGTCCTCTTGAAGTAGAATTTGTTTCAGAATTTGAACAACCTGTAAACATCAGACATACCAATAAAGAAAGCATTGCTCCTAAAAAAATCGTTGTTTTCATAGATAATATTTTCATGTTTTTCCTCCAATTTTATAAAATTTATTTTATCTAAGCGCCAATGCAGGTTCAAGCTTTGCAGCTTTTAACGCTGGCAATAGTCCTCCAAGCAACGCTACAACAACGGATGTTATAACAGCTACCACTGCCGAAAGAATAGGATATTCCAGTGCCGCTACGGGAGAATCCACAGGCAGAAATAACCCCATGCCTTGAACCAAGAAAAAGGATATCAGGATTGAAACAATACAAACAAACACTGATATAGTTAATTGTGCGCCTAACACTAAAGTAACAATATTCGCACGAGAAGCGCCAATCGCCCGTCTAATTAGTAATTCGTGAGTACGTTGTTCCAAGGATGATAACCCTATGTTAATTTGTCCTAATACAGAAACAAATAACAATAAAAATGATGTTACCAAAAGTCCTAATTGAAGTACAGAAAGTACGGAATTATAAGTATCTCCAATATCACTTTTCCCTATGATATCCAAATTTCCTCCTATTGTATCTTCTAAAATGTCATGTAATGACGAAT
>OGFR01001089.1_pt1 | contig 14138 bp, 9 predicted proteins | sample 1571001 | NCBI WGS metagenome assembly OGFR01 (sample SAMEA2582064, study PRJEB24529) | metagenome | biome: Human gut stool | place: China | collected 2011 | reverse complement strand
GCCCCCCTCACGTATAATGGTCACTAATGAATTAGAGGAAGAATTGGCAATCATTTCTGAATCGTAAGTAATACGAGAAAGCAATTTGCCTGTTGAATTACGATCAAAAAAGCTCACTGGCATAAACATTAAATGTTTAAACAAACGGCGGCGCATAATCATCACTACTTTACCAGATACCCACGCCAAGCAATAAGTAGAGACAAAGTTGGTCACCCCACGCAATATAATCATACCAACGACAACAAATGCCATCATTTTCAAGAAAGAATGATCGGCTTTTCCGAAACCATCATCAAGCAAAGGCTTAAGCATATAAATCAAACCTGAATCTGCCAAAGCATTAAAAATTAAAGCAAAAGCGGCGACTAATAAGCCTGATTTAAACGGTGAAATCATCGGCCATAAACGCTTAAAAGTTTGTGTGGTTGAGAAATCTTTATCTTGCATAGCTTATTCTTACATCAATTATCTTAAAAAAATTGGCTGCATTGTACCTGTTATTTCGGGGATAATCCAATTACACGGGCAAACCAAGGTGAAAAATCTCCTCTCGCTTTTTCAATTTCAATGCCCTTTTCAGTAAAATTTAACCTTATATGACCTGAAATAGCGGTATTTTCGACCGCACTTTGATAACGATTTAACCGTTCAATCACGGTTGGATGAGGAAAATTCCACGCATTCCATCGTCCACTTGAAATTAAGGCTATATCCGGTTTTGTCTGTCCCAGTAAAAACTCGCCTGTTGAAGTTTTACTACCATGATGCCCCACCTGTAACACGTTAATCTTGCCGAGGTTTTCAGCAAAAGATCTTTCTGTCGCCACATCAGCATCACCAGTTAAAAGGATCTGATACTGTCTATCCGTTAGTAAAATTACGCAAGATTGCGGATTTTCCGCCCTGTCTGTAATTTGCGTTGGTGAAAGAATTTTAAAATCAAGTCCTCGCCACTGCCATTGTTTCCCCTGAAGACAAAAAGTGCGGTGCGTTTCGCCATAGTTTTTACGAGAAGGTGTAATCAATTCAATCTCTGGGTATGCGGCTAAAATCGTTTTCGCGCCACCTGAATGATCGTTATCATCATGGCTTAAAATCAAGGTTTCAAGTTTAATGCCTTCTCGTTGAAGATAGGGCAATATTTCCAATTCCGCCATAGAAGAGCCACCTATCCCACTCTGCCATGCGGGCCCTGTGTCATACAACACACCTTTCCCCTCTTTTACTATTAGCGTCGCTAAACCTTGCCCCACATCTAACGTATCTACCTGCCATTTGGGTTTCGTAAAATATCGATACCCAAGCGTGCTAATACAAACACTAAAAACAAGAATTACACCCCAAAGAGCTTGTTTATAAGCATATGACGATAAGATTTTTGTGCTGTTTAATGTGAAAAATCGACTTAATTTTAGCGGTGTGTTTTTTGTTTTCCTTTGAGATGCAAAATACAAACCATATAACATTCCGCCAAAAACAATGCTTAAAAGTGCGGTCAGAATGAGGGATAAATTAATCGAAATCGGAACATACGAGCCTTGGAAAACACTGAGAAATTGCGTAATACCTTGAGCAATCGTATTTGAAAGATGCCAAGAAGAAAATGCGCCATTCGTTAACACTGCAAAGAGAATCAAGGGTACCAGTAAGAAACTATACAAGGGCACTGCGATTAAATTCGCCAAGAATCCATTTAACGCAAAGCCATTAAAAAAGAAAAGTTGAATAGGCGTGAATAAAATCAGCAGCCCAAGTTGCAAATGAAACAAGCCCAAAATCCACCGCACTTTGCGGGATAATTTTTGATGTTGCCACTCGATTATTGATAAGGGAACATATCGGTACCATACAATCAGGCAGGTAACAGCACCAACTGAAAGCCAAAAGCTAACCGAAAGTGGCATAAGTGGATCACAAAAAAGCAGAAATGCCACGACCAAACAAAGCATTTTCGAAGGCGTGTAATATCGTCGCGAAAATTGAAGGATTGCAATAAAAAGCAATGCCATCATTGCACGGAAGGTCGGTAAACTAAATCCGGCTAAATAGGCATAACCTAAAGCAATCAACACACCAAAGCAAAGTGGAAACCAGGGTGAAATAAAGCGTGTAGGCAGTGCGAGTTGCAAGAATCGAGCAAAGAAAAAGCCTATTCCCATTGCTAAACCAATATGGAGCCCTGAAATGGCAATCAAATGTGCCGTATTCGTTTGTTGGTAAATCAGCCATGTTTTATTATCTAACCAAGCCCGCTCACCAAATGCCAATGCAATAAGCAAGCCTTGCAAAGAAAGCCCCTCTGTCTGATTGAGGCTAGTCTGTAGAAAATGTGTGCGGTAAGAAAAATCTTCGCTCATTTTGACCGCACTTTTCACATTTCCAACGGCAATAATCCTTTTGGAAAAATACCATTGCTGTCGATCAAATCCCCCATGATTAAGTCTTGCAGAAATAGGTCGAAGTTTTACATCAGCCCGCCAAATTTCACCTACTTGTGGCTTTTCCGGCGCTTTCCAATTAATAAAAATCTGTTGTTCTTTCCCATCAAATAATGACGTTCTTGCAACCAACGTTTGATAATCTTGTTGATGAAGAATTTCTGAGATATAAAGATCTAAGGTGATTTTATTTGGTAAACTTGAAATTTTCTCTGCTTGTCCCAATAACGATAAAGCAGGTGAATGCGCATAAGCCAAAGTAAGCAAAAACAAGATACCGCTCATGCAAAAATTTCTAGCTTTAAAATAATTGAACCAATGGGAACAAAGTGTGGTCATAACCAGCAATAAAATGCCCAGCCCTGCTCGTTGCCAGGTAAACAGTAAAAAATCAGGTACTACAAGCAAGGATAAGGCAGAAACAATAAACATCATGCACAGTTGAAATAGCGTGATTTTCATTTTAAGTGTTATTTATAGCGAAAAATAAGGCAAGCTAACCTTAAGCTTGTAGATACGCAAATGAATATGTCGTTTTTTGCGATCACGATCGCAAATTTGAAATTTCTAGACTAAATTTATTTGCTAAATAGGTGAAGTTCTGCTATTTATATCGCCCTTAAAATAACAGGGTTCTAATGTCAGCTATTTTTAGTTGCTCTGAACAAACTAAAACAAGACAGGATGTCATAAAAAGTCTGTAACATAATTAGGAGTTATCTATGTCTAAGGCCTCTCTAAGTTTGCTTGATTTGGCTGGTGTTAAGCCTTATCAACCTAAAAAAGGTGAAGAATATATGAATGAAGATCAAATTCTTCATTTCAGAAAAATTTTAACCGCATGGCATGAGCAAATTGTGGAAGAAGCATCAAGAACTGTTGCTCATATGCAAGATGAAGCGTCTAACTTCCCTGATCCTGCTGACCGTGCGACGCAAGAAGAAGAATTCAGTCTTGAATTACGCAACCGCGATCGCGAGCGTAAATTAATGAAAAAGATTGAATATACATTGAAAAAATTAGATACCGATGATTTCGGTTATTGCGATTCTTGTGGGGAAGAAATTGGCATTCGTCGTTTAGAAGCACGCCCTACTGCTGATCTTTGTATTGATTGCAAAACCCTTGCTGAAATTCGTGAAAAACAAGTCGCGGGTTAATTTATTCAAATAACCCAACCCAAAGTGCGGTCAAAAATAACCGCACTTTTCGTGTTTTTATCAAATGCGCATTTAACATAGAGAATGGAGTAAATTATTCTTACTTATATAAAAAATTTATTTGGTAAAAAAACTAAAAAAGAAACCGAAACCAATATAAATTCGTCCGTCTCCAAAACGGCGCCAAAAACCAAAAAATCAAACGTTTCAAAAACAGAGCGTTCACAACCCAAGATCGCCCCGTCCTCTTCTCACCATAAAAAAGCCAATACTCAAGCGTCTCATTACGACAAATATATCGTGAAAGCCTCTCATTTTGGCATTAATCCACGTATGTTTAGCCGTAATGCCATTACTGTGGTAGAAAAATTGCAACGCCAAGGTTATGAGGCTTATATCGTAGGGGGCTGTTTGCGTGATTTATTATTAGGTAAACATCCAAAAGATTTTGATGTGGCAACAAACGCTCGTCCCGACCAAATTCAGGCAGTATTCCAACGCCAATGTCGCTTAGTTGGTCGTCGTTTCCGTCTTGCGCATATTATGTTTGGTCGCGATGTGATCGAAGTCGCGACATTCCGTGCCAACCATTCGGATGCGCGCAGCGAAAATCAAGCGAAACAAAGCGATGAAGGAATGTTACTGCGTGATAACGTGTACGGCACCATTGAACAAGATGCCGAACGCCGTGACTTTACCGTAAATGCCCTTTACTACAATCCGCAAGATAATACATTGCGTGATTATTTCAACGGGATTGATGATCTGAAAAACGGAAAATTACGTCTGATTGGTGATCCAGTGACTCGTTATCAAGAAGATCCCGTGCGTATGCTACGTTCTGTGCGCTTTATGGCGAAATTGGATATGTTCTTGGAAAAACCAAGTGAACAACCAATTCGTGAGCTTGCGCCATTACTGAAAAATATTCCACCAGCGCGTTTATTCGATGAAAGTCTAAAATTATTGCAGTCTGGCAATGGTGTAAAAACCTATAAATTACTGCGTCAATATGGCTTATTTGAACAGCTTTTCCCAAGCTTAACGCCTTATTTCACCGAAAAAGAAGACAGCCTTGCGGAACGAATGATTTTAACTTCGTTAAATTCAACTGATGAACGTATTGCCGATAAATTACGTATCAATCCAGCCTTTTTATTTGCGGCATTCTTCTGGTATCCATTACGCGAAAAAGTGGATGTGCTGAAAAATGAAGGTGGCTTAAACAATCACGATGCTTATGCCCTTGCAGGCAATGAAGTGCTTGATCAATTATGCCGTTCATTAGCCGCACCTCGTCGTCATACATCCGTTATTCGTGATATTTGGATATTGCAATTACAATTGCTTAAACGCACGGGTTCTCACCCTGCTCGCACGATGGAACATCAAAAATTCCGTGCAGCCTTTGATTTATTGGCGATGCGTGCTGAAGTGGAAGGCGGTGAAACCGTTGAGCTCGCAAAATGGTGGCATGAGTACCAACTCAGCAATCAAGAACAACGTCGCCAATTGGTTCAAGAGCAACAAAAATTGCATCCAGCGCCGAAGAAAAAATATTACCGCAGACGTAAACCTAAGGCGGCTAACTAATGGTTCAAGTGTATATCGCCCTTGGCAGCAATTTAAATACGCCGACAGAACAATTAAATTCGGCATTAGCGGCAATTTCTGCGCTACCTAATACCGAATTAAAATCTGTCAGTGGATTTTATCAAAGCAAACCGTTAGGCCCACAAGATCAACCTGATTATGTGAATGCGGTAGCGATGATCGAAACCACTCGCCCACCTTTAGCTTTACTCGATGAATTGCAACGTATCGAAAACGAACAAGGTCGCGTGCGTTTACGTCGTTGGGGCGAGCGTACACTGGATTTAGATATTCTGCTTTATGGTGATCAAATCATTCAAAATGAACGCTTAACGGTGCCTCATTACGATATGAAAAACCGCGAATTCGTGATTGTGCCGCTTAATGATATCGCACAAGATTTGGTTTTACCGGAAGGGGAAAAAGTCGCCAATTTGGTGAAAGCCTTTGAAAATCATCAAATGCATAAAATCAAAAATAGCGAGAAAATTAACCGCACTTAACTCAAAACAAAAGGGCTGATATTCACTATCAGCCCTTCTTTTTTACCTATCAAATTAGGCGGCAACGGAAACAAAGATTTCTGTGCCGATAATCACACAAATAAAACCAACCAACATTGGGACAGACATACGTTTTACGATTTCAAATGGTGAGATTTTTCCCATACCGGATACCGCTACAACCACACCAGAAACCGGTGATAAACCACGACCTAAGTTAGAGGCTTGTAACATTGGAATGGTTAAGAACGCTGGGTTGACGCCCATTTTTGTAGCTAATGTTGGAATTAATTCTGCAAAAGCATAGAACGCCGCGTTACCCGAGCCTGTCGCCATGGTGGCTAAAATGGTAATCACCGCAAGCACTAACATCATAAAAAATGCTGAACCGCCGAAGGTTTGTGCAGAGTCGATTAAATTAGTGATAAAGCCGATTGTACTTAAACTTTGCGCAAATACACCTGCCGCTACTAAAAGCATCACTACGCCCGCAAAGGCATCGGCCATACCACGATATGCCACCACGAGATTATCGAAGGTTTGTTTCGCGTTAAAGCTACGTAAGAAATCTACCGCAGCAGTAATGATAAAGCAAAGCACCATCACAGTAACGATGTGTAAATTTGGTAAGCCCCATTTACCGTCAAAAACCAACACGCCAATAATTGGTAATAATGGCAAAATCGCGTAGTAGTTTGGTGCTGTGGTTTTTATTTCATCTGCATTCACGCGTTCTACTTGCACTCCTTCTTTTTTATCTAAATAACGCTGCCAGAAGAAGTGTGCGACAGCAATCCCTAAAATCGCAAAAATCGAAACCGGCAAGGCGGTGCCAAAAGCAAACTCACCTAAAGGAATTTTTGAAATTTCAGCAGAAAGCACCACGTCGCCCGATGTTGGAGAAAGGATAATCGAAATTGGCGATGCACAAATTGCCGCTGCAGCCCCACGTGAAATCCCCACGTTTACCATAACAGGGAATAATGTTGCCATTAATAACACGCCTAAGCCCGTTGCTGATGACACAGCAAAAGACATCAAACATGCAAGGAAGTAAGCAAACACCATTAAAATATAAGGTGAACGGATATTTTTCAGTGGTTTTGAGACCAATTTCACCACTACATCGTTCGCACCAAGATGGGTCATGTACACAGAGAAACCACATAACACCATAATCATCAAGCCTAGGCCGCCGCCACGATTACCGAGCAGATATTTCACATATTCTAAAATATCAAAATAGGTGGAACCGGTGCTTTTCACGCCTTCTGGTAAAATTGAATGTCCCATCAGCACTGAAATGAATAACAAGACCAAGCCACCGAACATCAGCACGCCGGTCGCTGAATAGCCTTTCACGATATAATATGCCACCAAAACAATGGCAATCAAACCTATAATAAGATCCATAATTTACCTCTTTATTAAAATAATAATATCAGCAAGATAGCGATTGAATTGGCAGTTGTAAATCAGTTCAATACGAAAATTTGAGATAGATCACAAAAAGATTTTGGAGAGGGAAAGTGCGGTTAGTTTTAGTGGTGTTTTTGAGATGGAAAACTTTTGGATAAATGACCGCACTTCTATTTTTTATTCTTAGAAAGTCCCCCAGAATAAAGAATTATTTATTTCTAAATGGATTTCTAGAACGACAAACCTTAGAACTATCCCTTAAACTTCTAACAAAGAAATCTTCGTATTGATAAGCTCCAATTGATAAATATATTTCTTTTATGTTTTCTCTAACTAATGGCTCATATTCCAAATACATTGATTTCTCATTAAAATTTGACTGAATCCTATCATCAAATAAATCTGTAATAAAAAACATTCTACACTCTTGTTCATCTTCAAATGCAGCATGTTTAACCAAAAACTTCAGAGGTAATAGAATATAGTTAATAACATCATACATAGACTCATTAAAATACTGATCACCCTCAATAATTCTCAATATCTCTCTAATTTTATTAAGATTATCTTTAACCTCGACCTCTTTCTTATTAATATTATACAGATAAGAAATAAAAGAATTAGATTCACCTTCTCTATAAAAATCAATCTCGCTACGCTTAGCTAATTTTATATAATCATATTTATTGTCAATATATATACATCTATAAACTGGTAGTTTATTAATATTATTTTCAATACTCTTATTTGATAATCTCCGCCCCCCATATTCTATAAAATTACAACTTTTCAAATATTCACCAAAAAAATCTTTCTTAAAAACAATACTTACTCCAGAAGCCTCTTGATTATTTTCTTTACCATATAGTCTAAACTGATTTAAACTATCATGGTTAAATGTAAAACAGCTAATAAACGAACCAAGACCTATTTCTTTATTAGGTAATTTTAAATAATCAAATAAAACTCTACCCTCTGTTGGATCATTTACATTTTTTATAGTACTTAAACGTAATTTTGATGCCTTTTCATCACCTTTATCATCCTTTAGTAGTGCAAATGCTGTACTCGGCCTTGTATAGTGACAAATATATTTTTCATACTTATTATCTAATCTTAAGCAATTTAAAATACTAGAAATATTTTTTAGTAAATTGATTAAATGCTTAGAAATATCTTGGTTTGATATTTCTAAAATTTTTATAAGCCGCTCTGAATCATAATAATAATTTTCTTTAGATTCTTTAAAAGCAATTTTTGCATTATCATACTCACCTTCTTCAATATAAATTTCTCCAATAGCAAACTTTGCTTTAAAGAAACTTTTACCATCATGCTTCGTAATATTACCCAATACTTCTTTAGCTTCAGTAAGTTTATTGTATTTTTTTAAAAGGACACCCAGATTTACACATATAACAGCAAAATCTTCTGAAGAGTCACTTCTACTTACTTCACGGAAAGTTTCTATTGCCTCTTGATGTTTTCCTTTCTTATCCAATAAAATGCCTAAATTATTTCGTGACTTTGCAAATAATTGTTTATCATCTTCTCTTTTGATTTCTCTATATGCTTGCTCAGCCTTCGTATATTTTTCTTGTTTCCCTAGCAATATTCCTAAATTAAATCTCGACATCGCAAAGTGTTTTTTATCATCTTCCCTTTTGATTACTTTATATACCTGCTCTGCTTCCTCATATTTTTCTTGCTTTTCTAACACCACTCCTAAATTAACTCTTGACATTGCAAATGTTTGTTTATCATCCTCACTTTTGATTTCTTTATACGCCAGCTCAGACTCCGTATATTTTCTCTGCTTCTCTAGCAACAGCCCTAAATTAAATCGTGACATTGAAAATTGTTTTTTATCATCTTCCTTTTGGATTTCTGTATACGCTTGCTCAGCCTCCGCATATTTTCCCTGTTTCTCTAGCAACAGTCCCAAATTAAATCGGGAGTTTGTAAATTGTTCTTTATCATCTTCCTTTTGAATTTCTCTATAAGCCTGCTCAGCCTCTGAATATTTTTCCTGCTTTTCTAATAACAGTCCCAAATCAAATCTTGACTTCACAAATGATTTTATGTCGCAATTAATCTTAGACATCTCTTTTAATTTATTAACTTTATTTTCAATAAGATGGTTGACTTCTAATAAATCTGAATTATTATTTCTTTTGCTCATATCATTATCTCTAACTTAAACTCTAAACTTCATTTATCAAATTCAAAACCCGCTTATCCGACACCTGATACTTCGTGCCCAACTGCTGAGCAAATAAACTCACTCGTAATTCCTCAATCATATAGCGAATTTCCGCGACTTCATCAGAAATCGGTTTAGATTTTGGTAGTTTAGCGAGCAATTGTTGGTAAGCCTGTTGCACTTGTTCCACGCGTAGCATCGCAGCACGATCTCGATTCACATCTTGAGCCAATTTATCAATACGTTTATCAACGGCTTGCAGATAGCGCTGTAAATCCGGTAGGCGAACATAACCGCTCTTTTGCACAAAACCGGGATAAATCAATCCGCCTAACTGCGCCTTAATATCGGAAAAGGCAAAGGCCATCGTGAAATCCATTTTGCCTTTTAAACGTTGGTTTAAGGCATGGTTAAGGGATAAGATTTGCTCTACTTTCTGCGCAATATCCACGGTCACTTCGTTAAGGTTTTCTCGAACAAAATCACGCAATTTTTCAAAGCCAGCTTCATCCCATACAAACCCGCCAAAATCGGCAATCAGTTTATCCACCGCACAAGCAATACAGTCATCAATCAAATCCAACACGCGACCGAACGGGGTAAAATACAGCCCTAATTTAGCTTTATTCGGCAATTTTTCATGCAGATATTTAATCGGTGACGGCACGTTGAGCAGCAACAAGCGACGCAGACCTTGTTGCATCGCCACCGCTTGCTCAAACTCTGTTTCAAACAGTTTGATACCTACCGCATCTTTTTCATCCACAATGGCTGGGAATGCTTTGACGCTAAAACCACGTTGTTTTTGTTCGTAACATTGTGGTAAATCTGCAAAGTTCCAAATATGCAGCCCGCTTTGCTCTATGCCATCATCTGCCACAGCAGAAATGCTTTCCTGTACGCGATCTTTTAAGTTGAATTTCAGCTCATCCAAATTCATGGATTCCGCAATTTTCTTGCCGTTTTCATCCACCACACGGAACGTCATTTTCAAATGGCTTGGAATTTGTTCCCAATTCCAATGTTCCGCTTCTACGGTGACGCCCGTCATACGGCGCAATTCATAAATCAGCGTATCTAATAACGGTTTTTCCAACGGCACGGCACGACTTAAAAAAGCTTGGGCATAATTAGGTGCTGGCACGAAATTACGACGATAAGATTTTGGCAGAGATTTAATCAGCGCAATGACCAATTCTTCACGCAAACCTGGAATTTGCCAATCAAAGCCGGTCATTTCCACTTGGTTGAGCAATGGCAACGGAATATGCACGGTCACCCCGTCCGCATCAGTACCCGGTTCAAATTGATAAGTTAATTTGAGTTTCAAATTGCCTTGATGCCAGAAATTCGGGAAATCCAACTTGCTCACTTGCTCTGCATCATCGTTAATCAAGAATGAGCGTTCAAAATTAAGCAATTCCGGATCTTTTTGCTGCGCCTTTTTCCACCAGGTATCAAAATGTTTTTGAGAGACCACTTCCGTACCAATACGCTGATCGTAAAATTCAAAAAGCGTACGGTCGTCCACCAAAATATCGCGTCGGCGGCTTTTGTGTTCCAACTCCTCTACTTCTCGAACGAGTCGTTGATTTTCTTTGAAGAATTTATGCTTGGTATTCCAATCCCCTTCCACTAAGGCAGATTGAATAAAGATCTCGCGGCTCACCGTCGGATCAATAGAACCGTAATTCACTGGTCGCGCAGCCACAATCGGCACACCGTAAAGCATGACTTTTTCATCTGCAATCACGGCGCCACGGGATTTCGACCAACGCAGTTCGGAATAGGATTTTTTAATTAAATGCTCGGCAAGTGGCTCAATCCATTCTGGCTCGATTTCCGCCACCATACGCCCCCAAAGTTTGGAGGTTTCCACTAACTCTGCCGCCATCACCCATTTCGGTTGTTTTTTGAAAAGCACAGAATTGGGGAAAATCGCAAAATGGGCATTACGCGCGCCAAGATATTGTTGTTTTTCCACCTCTTTTAAGCCGATATGAGAAAGCAAGCCGCTTAAAAGTGCGGTATGAATTTGCTGATATTCTGCTTTTTCAGAATTAATCGGCAAGCCCATTTCACGCACGGTTAAACGAATTTGATGATAAATATCCTGCCATTCGCGAATGCGTAAATAATTTAAGAAATCCTTTTGGCATTGACGACGGAATTGGTTTTTACTTAATTCTTTTTGTTGTTCTTGTAGGTAACGCCAAAGATTGAGGAAAGCCAAGAAATCTGATTTTTTATCAGCAAAACGGCGATGTTTTTCATCGGAAGCCTGCTGTTTTTCTTGTGGGCGCTCGCGCGGATCTTGAATGGATAACGCAGCGACAATAATCATCACTTCATGCAACGCACCTTGTGAGACAGCGGTCAGCAACATCTTCGCCAAACGAGGATCCACAGGGAGTTGAGCTAATTGACGACCTACTGCCGTTAATTGACGTTTCTCGCCTGATTTGGTGCGAACCATTTCAAACGCACCCAATTCCTCCAACAGTTTTATCCCATCTTGAATATGGCGTTTATCTGGTGCATCAACAAATGGGAACGCTTCAATATCATCCAAACCCAATGCCGTCATTTGCAAAATAACGGAGGCTAAATTGGTGCGTAGAATTTCAGGATCGGTAAACTCTGGACGAGAATTAAAATCCTCTTCCGAATATAAACGAATACAAATCCCTTCACTTACACGACCACAACGACCTTTACGCTGATTAGCGGATGCCTGTGAAATGGGTTCAATCGGTAAACGTTGTACTTTGGTGCGATAGCTATAACGGGAAATACGCGCGGTACCTGGGTCAATCACATATTTAATGCCAGGCACAGTCAATGAAGTTTCTGCGACGTTGGTCGCTAATACAATGCGATTTAAACCACTTGGATGGAAAATTTTATTTTGTTCTTGCGCAGACAAGCGAGCAAAGAGCGGTAGAATTTCCGTGTGTTTTAGATTTTGTTTTTGTAAAGCTTCGGCGGTATCGCGAATTTCACGCTCACCATTCATAAAGATCAAAATATCGCCCCGACCTTCCGCTTGCAGTTCATCCACCGCATTAAGAATGCCTTGTAGCTGATCTTGTTCGTCTTCTTCTACTACGGGACGATAACGCACTTCAACAGGATAGGTTCTGCCTGAGACTTCGATAATCGGGGCATTGTTGAAATGTTTGGAAAAACGTTCCACATCAATGGTCGCGGAAGTGATGATAAGTTTCAAATCACGACGACGTGGTAAAAGCTGTTTTAGATAACCAAGAATAAAATCATTGTTCAGGCTTCGTTCGTGGGCTTCATCGATAATCAAACAAGAATATTGATTGAGAAAACGATCGTTTTGAATTTCTGCTAACAGGATCCCGTCAGTCATCAATTTGATTTGTGTATCATCACTGATTTGATCGTTAAAACGAACCTTATAACCAACTAAACCGCCAAGTTCTGTTTCCAGTTCTTCTGCAATACGCGCCGCCACCGAACGAGCAGCAATACGGCGTGGTTGAGTATGACCAATCATGCCCAAATTGCCGAAACCTAATTCCAAACACATTTTCGGCAATTGGGTGGTTTTACCCGAACCCGTTTCCCCTGCCACCACAATAACCTGATGTTCAGAAAGCAGTTTTTGAATTTCTGCTTTGCGTTGGCTAACGGGCAAACTCTCTGGAAAAACAATCGGATTTTTAACCGCTCTTTTACGATTTTCTACACGTAATTGGGCCTGTTCAATCTGCAGCTGAATTTCAGCAGCAACGGCTTGTTGAGCCTCTTGGCTTTTAATTTTTCCAATCCCATGAATGCGGGCAGATAAACGACGTTGATCTACCAGCATGATATCCTTGAGTTTTGAAAAGAGAGATTGTTGTATCGGGTTTAATTCACGTTTGACTGATTTATTCTTCATATCTATTTACTTTTAAAACCACCGTAAGCCAAGCAAAGCCAACCAATTAAAAATAAGGTTCCGCCAATTGGTGTTACCCAAACAAGGAATTTGCCAGCTCCAAGAGCAAGTGCATAAAGGCTGCCACTAAAAAGAAGGATGCCGTACGCCCAAGTCCCTGCAGCAAGATTAACTATTTTGTTTGCAATCAATGATTCACGGCATAATTGCAAAATGCCAATCACTAAAATCGCAATGGTGTGGAACATTTGATATTTCACACCCGTTTCAATCCACGCTAATTCTTTAGGCTCTAAAACATTGCTTAATCCATGTGCCGCAAAAGCACCAATCGCCACACACAAAAAACCGCTTAATGCGGCGATAAATAACCATTTGTTTTTCATTTAAAATTTTCCTATTAATACCGCTAAAATCCCTGCGGCGATTAGAGGTCCCACCGGAATACCGCCTAAGAAAGACACACCAATAATTGTACCAATTAATAATCCAGCCACTAAAACAGGTTGTTCCCCCATTAATGGCACACCTTTGCCTGCCAGCCACGCCACTAATGCCCCAACTAAAATAGAGATGCCCATTTTCCAGTTTAAAAACGAACTAAGATCGGGAAGTTGGATTTTCCCCGACACTAACGGTGCAAGCACACCAATTGTTAAAATGACGATCCCAATTTTTATCCCATATTGTTCGAGTATGGGAATGTATTTGGATAATAAGGTTTGCTGCATGATTAATAGCACTGCAGCGGAGATGGTGATTGCGCTATTTTGACTCATTAATCCCAAAACGATTAAGAAAACCAATAATAACGCTATCATATTGAATTGTAATGACATAATACCTCTAAAGTGCGGTCAAAACACAGACTATTTTACATGTAAAATAGTCTGTGTTTTGACCGCA
>OGFR01001084.1_pt1 | contig 14203 bp, 18 predicted proteins | sample 1571001 | NCBI WGS metagenome assembly OGFR01 (sample SAMEA2582064, study PRJEB24529) | metagenome | biome: Human gut stool | place: China | collected 2011 | reverse complement strand
ACCGAGATCTACACTCTTTCCCTACACGACGCTCTTCCGATCTTATCATAGGCATTTACGGCCCTTGCTCCGGCCGAATTTCCAATAATATCTGAAAGGTCATCTATCCTTTCGGCCAAATGTTCGTTGGACTTGGTTAGTCTTTCCGTCGTCTTGGCAACCTCTTTCTCGTTGCCGCTTCCAATGCCCAATGCGCTGCCAAATGACTTTATGGCGGATATACCTTTCATGGCCGCTCCTACATAGTTGCCACTCATGTAATCAGCAGCCGCACCCATCGCGGCATTTCCCGCGTTGGCCAAGTTGGCAGCCGTCTTCCCTACACTGCTTTCGCTGCTTATGCCGAGTTCACCAAGCAAGCCTGGCAAGTCCTGCAAATTGTCGTTAATCTGCGAGAAGAGCGGCATCAGGTCTTGAAGTCTTGCGGCAAAATCTTCAAGGTATTTGTTCAGCTTGCTTTGCTTGCTTTCCGCATCTCTGTCGGCCTTATTCTTCTTCTGCACGATGGAGTTATACTCCCTTTCACTCTTTGCAAGGGCATCAAGCGCGATTTGTACGGCCTTGTACTTCTCGCTTCCCACGCCGTTCTTATCCCCAACTTTTTTAAGAATGGCATCAGCGTTGGAAGACTTCAAATCTTTCTGCTCATAGCCTATTCCTGCATTGGACAAAGCATCCCCAAGGGCATATTGCTTCATTCCCATATTGGCCTGTGCCTCGCTCATCTGATTGGTGGCATCAGCTTGCCGTTGAAGAGCGTCGGCAATGTCCATCTCCAGCTTCCTGCGTGTCTCGTTGTATGTGACGGCCACGCCGAGGAATGACCTTTGTTTATCCTCTGCCGAGAGAATGGCATCATTCACTCTGTCTATCTGCTCGACGGCAGTCTTGTAACCCTCTAAGTCCAAATCTTTAGAACTTAGCATGTCACGGAGTTTGGACTTGATGCTTTCAAGCTGTGTTTTCGTGAACGAATCGAGATTGCCGAATATATCTTCCCAGTTGATGGCATCTTTCTGCACCTTGATGTCGAAGTCTGAAAGGACTCTCACTTTGTCTGCACCGAACTTCAAGCGTTCACCGTCACTTTGCGCCTTGGCTATCTTCTCATCGTATTCTTTGGCTATGGCAAGACGCTTTTCTTGCATGGAGCCGTATTCTTTGAGATAGTCGTTAAAGGCGTTTATCCTTGCTTGTTCCGCTTCCTTATCTTCGTTGACATGTTTTTTTTCGGTGTTCTCGCGAAGTGTGTCGAACTTGGATTGTTCGTCTTTTGATAAAGTAACAGAGGAGGTTTTGAAAACCTTGTCTTTGTTCTTCGGGTCGGCTTCAAACTTGGCCTTGGCTTCCTCTTGCTTCTTCTTCAGATAGTCCTGTTTCTGTTTTTCTATCTGCTCCATTTCTCTCTTATGAGCAAGTTTCATGGCTGCGATTGTCTTTTCGCTGCCATCCATAAGAGAATCGATGCGGGACTGCTCGACTTGATTATCGAGTTCCAATTCAGCTTCGGATTGTACTATCTTCTGTTTCGCGAGGTCTTCATTGGCTTTCTGTTGCGCCTTTGCATCTTTGACTCTCTGCTTGCGCTCTTTTTCCGCCTTGGTTGCGGCTTTCGTGTCACTGGTGGCGGAATACACTTTCTCCCTTTCTGAAATGGCGTTTATCTTCTTCCGCAGTTCTGCTCCTTTCTTGCCTTTTGCCTCTATTTCTGAAAGTCCGTCAAGTTGCGCTTGCAATGACTTCTTTTGGTCTTGGAGGTCTTTTTTTGTGGTAAATTTTGGTGTATTTCGCTTGTTCTGTTCGGACTCCAAGATACCAATTTGTCCCTCCAATTCGGTTTTACTGAAAGTGCCTTTAGCACCTCTGGATGTGATTTTGCCATACCTTTTACCAGTGAGGTTCATGTTGGCAAGCAAATTCTTGCGAACGTTGATTTGTTTTGCCAGCTCGCTATTGCTTACTCCGGTAAGATTCTTGAGGTAATTGTCGGAAAAATCTTTACTTATCTGCTTGGCAAGTTCACCTTGCCGCTTAATGAGGGCTTTTTGCTCGTCCATCAGCGTTTGAGTGGCCACGCCGATATTATTATCCTTATGACCTCTGCTTCCCGTCTGCCTTGCCCTAAGAGATTCGTTAATGCTTGCAATCCTCTTGTTGATATTCTCGGATTCTACTTTTGCATTTGTGATGGATGTTTTCCCGTCCAAGACTGCAATCTGTTGTTTGATTTCAAGAATATGAGCCAATTTCTCGGCTTCCGTATCATATTTTTTGAATATCGACGGGTATTTCTGCTCCAGTTTAACAAGGGCAAGTCTTCTATTTTCGGTGGAAAGGCTCTCGTCTCCTGCAATATCGCATAACTTCTGAATCTCCTCGTTGTGTCTTTGCTCTTGCTCTATGATTCTTTGTTTCTCCTCATTATACCGTCTGGTAGCATCTTCCACTCGTTCGGTTTGTGTCTTCATGGATATAAGACCGGCTATGACTGCCCCCAATGCTGTTGCTGCCAATACGTATGGATTGGCGAGCATCGTTGCATTGAGTAGGGCTTGTGCCTTTTGGGTAAGGAGTATGCGTGTCCTTGCGAGTGTCATGGCAAGCGTATGCCCGTTCTGTGCAACGGTGGCAACGGCAAGCCCGACACGGTAAGCTCCATAGGTTTCTACGAGACCGAGAAGCACACGCCCAACCTGCTCGTAGTTCTCGACAAGTTTTGTCGCTGTTTGTACAGCACCCATCACGACACCCTCGCCTTTCTGCCCAATTTCGTTGAACATCATGTCGAAAGACTCTTGGAGCATGGAAATCTGGCCGTTAAGGGTCTTTGCACCCTCTTGCGACATGCCAAAGAACTTGCCGCCTGCCGATGTTGCGGATATGAATGCGTCCTGCACCATTTTTGAAGAGATGGCACCTTTTGACATCTCCTCTTTAAGCTGACCGATGGACTTGCCTGTCTTGCGTGATATTTCTTCCAACGGGTTGAAGCCAGCGTTGATCATTTGCAGCAAATCCTGCCCCATGAGCTTGCCCGCACTGCTCATCTGCGAGAATGCAAGTGCAAGGGAGTTGAACTTGCCAGTATCGCCCATTGAAATATCGCCTATGGCTTTGAGGTAGTCGATGGATTTCTCTGCCTCGATGCCAAAGGAGGTCATCATCTGAACCGCACCGACCATATCTTTTGTGTTCAGTGGTGATGCAAGGGCATAGTCCTTGATTTGCCCCATGATGGAGTTAAGCTGCTCCTGATTGCCACCTAACAGGACTTTCAAAGAAGTCTCCATGCTCTCGAACTCTGCACGGACGGAAATAATATGACTTGCAAGCTCTTTCAGCCCCATGCCGCCCATTATGGTGGCAGCTATACCTTTCATCTTCGATGTGAGTAAGTCCATCGTTTGAGCCGTACCGCCACCCTCTTGCTTGAAAAGGGCATATTCGTCACGGAGTTTTTTCACTGAAAGACGCGCGGTTGCCTGTTCTTGGGTGAGTCCGAACAAAGCGGCTTTTTCTTCGTCCAACGCCCTCTTTGCGGCTTTCCATTCTGCAAGTTTGTCACTCGCCATCATCGGGCTGTGCTTGGCTGCGTTCTGATATTCTTCGGCCAATCGCTTCACGTCTGCCGCAACGTCCTTGACCACGGCTTTTTGGGCGATTATTTTCTCTGTAAAGCCGTTTACACTCTGTGAAGCTGCGAAGATTTTCTGCTTGAAATCGGTCTCCATCGTGGCACTGGCGGCGATAATTTTCCCCTCAACTTTGCCAAGTTCCTGTGAAGTCTGAACCAATTTTGCATTAAGCACATTAAAGGCTTGGGGGGTCTGTGTTACATCGACCCCCTTAATCTCCTGCTTCAGCTTTGCTATTTCCTCCCTAAGCCGCTGAACCTTGTCATAGTCGGCTTGAATTTTGAACGATAACTGCGGCATATCTTAGCTCCTTTGTCTTCTTTTTGCCAAATCCTTACCACTGATTTTTTTCACTATATCTCCGAAAGCCTCGTGTTGCTTATCCCTTTGCATTATCACGAGATTGCGGTAAGGAATCTGATTAACCACTTCGTCATATGTCAGATGCAAGCTATCCATGAATGACGCTATCTGCCCCGAAAGGGTGCGGTTGCCGACTATTTCGGACTTGCTGCCAGCAGGCTTGCGTTCCTCGTCAAACTGGCAGCTTTCAAGAAAGGGTTTACACCCACCAAATCCAATGCGGAAGAGAGCGCGTCCACGACCTCTTCAAATGTCCCCTCTTGCAATTCTTCACTAAGCGACAAATCGCCTGTCACAAGCCACGAAAGGGCCTTTGCGTATGCCCCACAGTCCTTTGCGGAAAGAAACATCTCTTTCAATGTCCCTTTGTCTTCCAAATCCAAATCGCTGATACAGTGAATAGCCCCGGCCAATCTTCTGATTGTGGGTGGCTTGACCGGATATGCCTTGTTGTTCACATATACAAGGGTGTAATCCGCTCCGATGATTGCACCGCTAATCAACTTGCTTGCTTTGCTCATATTCTGAAATGAAAAAGGGTGGGAGGTGGACAATGCCACTTCCCACCCGTTGTTATCCTGTAATCTTAAACCTTATGACAAGGCTTTTACCTCGGCCTCGTCGAAGTTATATTCAGACGACACGCCAGCCACTTTGGGTGTCTGCACGAGACCCTTTACGGCAAGTGCGATAGCCTTGTCAGTATTGGATTCACGAGCGACAATCTGGCTGTTCGGGAAGATGAACCACACATCGTCCTCCGTAAGACAGAAGAGTGCCTTGTTGATGACGACTTTCTCCGTAGAGCGTTTCCAACCTACGATATTGTCATTGTCCGTTCCACTTCCACCTTTCTTTACAGCCTCGCCGCCCATCAGAGCGGCCTTGGTCGCATAGTCGTACTGACCGATGGAAAACGTCGGCGTCAGTTCGCCAGGCGTGGTGTCGTACCGATATGTCTGCCCGTTGAGCTGGTTCTTGTACCCGGTAACTGACGCTTCGGATTCCTCAATGCTCCATGTCTCACCATGCACGTTCTGCACCTCCGCCTTAGCTGTTATGGCGGCCTTGATGAGCGTCTTTGCCACCTCCGGGGTGATGTCCGCCTTAACTGCGGAAGTATCTGCATAAAGAATGCGCTTAATGCCTACTGCTGAAATCAATCCCATAATTATTTCACATTTAATACGTTAAACAAAATTCTACAATTAACAAAATGGCACTTCAAAGCAGTGTCCGCTTCAATGGAGATAGTGTCCGCTTCATAGAGATACCTCGTGCCGTCGAATGTCCCCGTTACGCTCTTGAACTTCTTTTTTGCCGTTCGCTCCAACGCTTTCAGTCGGAGCGTATGGGCAATGTTCACCCCTAAGTCGGGCACGCACAGATTGACCTCGACAAAGCACTTCTCCCAAATCTTCTCGGGGGTCTGCCCTTTTACGTGAATAGTGATACGTTCTTCGGTAATCTCTCCCGTGAGGGTCTTGCCGAAAGGAACAATCTCAATCCCGAAGTCCTTGCAATCTCGGTAGAGTATATCCGCTATGTCGGTGGTTACTATCATAAGTTCTATTGGGTTATTACCTCCCAGTCGTTTGCAAAGATGTCAAGCCAATCGGGAACGTAATTCGTAGCGACAACACCGCCATCAGCATACCTTTTCAGTTTCAAACACTGACTGCGGTAATGAATAGTTTTCGTGTCGCTTGCCAACACAAATCCCTTTGCGTCATTTGGAAGGCTTTGCATCTTCGGTACAATGTCAGATTTGATGTCAGAGTCTATTTGCTTGACGGCACAAACGCCATCACCCCAAATGCTGCGTCTTACGACTTTCCCATCTTGCAGGGCTGTAATAACTTCTCTAAAATTCATATCATTCAAAAATTTCTTTCAGTTTCTTTTCGGCCCTCAACGCTGGCCCACTCAATACATCAAACCCCTTTGCTTCAACGTATGACGCGTAGTCGGCGGTGTTCTCCAATGTCAGCCCGTCCTTGTCTACATCGTAAGTGTTGGACTTCTCCAAGTTGTATGTGCGGTTTTTGTATGTGTGGTTGGCTTTTGCGTCCTTTACGGAATCATCGCCAACATCAATCATAGCCTTTTCCACTTCCCACTCGCCGTCATTGAAGAACTGGTCTACATCGGAGAAATCGCTCTCTACAACCATAACTCGGAATAGTTAAAGAAGTTCGTTCTCTTAGGGAGATAGACCTTTCCCTCGCCTCTTACGCTGTCGCCCTCAAGACACCTTACCTCCGTTCCCGCCTTGACATCCACTTTCATTTCACATACAACATGGTAGCTTGGTCGGTACACCTCGCCGTTGACAGAATGAAACTCCTTTGTGGTGTTGTCATCGCATCTGCACTTACAGAGCGTAACCCATTGTTCGCCACCCGTACCGGGGATAGCGTGCCCGAACTCGTCCTCTTGGAACGGAAGAACCTGCTTTACCTGCAATATGTGTGGGGCGTACATCATAGGAAACTGATTTTGGGCTTGTTGTCATTGAGTTCGTCTTTCAGCCCATACTGCTTGCATAACAGCGAATAGTAGTCTTTCAATCCCTGTGGATTCCACGACATGGAAAAACCGCTTTCACTGATAGATGTAGGACGAGCCAAAAGGGACGGAATGAAGAGAGCCATAGCCACCGATACGGCACCGATATTGACTTGGCTCATCTCTTCGTCCAGCCCCTTACGGGCGTTGAGGGACATATCCAACAAGTCAGCCTCCGACAACTGAATGCCGAAAGACTGAAACTTGTCTGATATGTATTCCCTTACGTTCATTTCGTCAGCTTAGTGAGGTCTAAGTTGGTGATGAGGGTCGGGTCGGCAATCTGCGGAATCCACTCTGCGGTGTACTCGAGGTAACGCCCGTTGTGGTCTCGGTTGGAAGCCACCAGCATATCGCCCTCACCGCCAGAAGTGTAGTTCATGCCGGGAACAGGGTCGGTCCGCTCGTATGGAGTGTGGAAACGCATGTAGCCAATCTTGTCCTGCGGAAGCAGGGTGATATGACCGTCTGCGTAGACCTGCACGTTCTTGCCGTTCTGCTCTTTGACATAATCGTCCTTGATTTCGATAGCGGGGAGACCGATGCCAGTGAACAGCTGCGAAGCCAACTCGGAAGTGACCAACCCGGTTGAGAGGTACATCTGATTCTGCCCCAGCTGCATCTTGAACATATCGCCGAACTCCGAAGAACCGATGATATGCTTGACAAACGTGCCACGGCTCATAATCATCTTGGCGTACTTGCCGAAGTCCGGGGCAATTTCGTTGAGCTTGTTCATCAGGAACGTTACCATCTTCTTCTTGCTGTCCACGACGATGTCGCTGTCCTGCAAAACGATGGTGTTCATCGGAAGTTCGATGTCGAGGAACTCGGTCGCTCCCTGCTCGCTCTGCGCCTTGTCCTTGTTGCGGACTTTCGCCTTTCCCGTCATGATGAGAGAGCCGACAACCAAGTCCATACGCTTGTGAGCGGCGAGCATCACCTGACGGTAATCGTCGTAGATGAAAGCGATGATGTCGTTGAGTGCCGACACCTGCCCTGCTGCGTTGGCCGCGTTGTACTTGTCAATCAAGTCCTGCAACTCCGAAAGACGGTCTACGGGCATCTGATAGCGGTCGCCGAGGTAAGCGACCTCACCAACTCCGCTGCCGATGTTCTGACGCTCACGGATAGGCTTCTCACCGAAACGGGAGTTGATGCTACCTGCGGTAACGCCACGGACAGAACCGATGTAGTCCTTGAACACACGGGTAGTAGTCCGACGGAAGTCGAGATACTGCTTCCAATAGATTGCGTCCTTACGCGTTTGGAGGACACGGTTTATAACTGCACCGACAATCATCGGCTCGTTAAACAAAGTCTGAATAGTCAATGTCATGATGTGTCCTTTCTTTTACTCGTTAAACTGGAAGTGAGGAAGATTAGCCTTGTCCTTTGCAGAGAAAGGAGTTACCAATTTCTCGGGTTCAATCTCAAACGCTCTCTGTAAGAGTGCAACGGAGTTAATGCCGTCTACGACCTTATGAGTTTCATAAAGTGCGGAGTTTGCCACATTCTTAGGCTTTGTGCCACCAGCTGCGGAAGCCTCGAAAAGAACTTCATTAGCTTTGATAGCATCGCCGAGAGCATTTTCAAACGTAACCTTGTCATACTCTGCATTGGTCTTGTCGATAGACTTAACCTTCGCACCCTTTGCGCCATTGCCAAGGATAGTTCCTACTTGAATGTACGAACCTTTTGCAATCTTGATTTCGGTTGCATTATCGTTCGCACCTTCAACAACCAAAACATTTACCACAATCTTTGCAGTCTTTGCCTTGAGGTCGGCTGCAATAGGAGTGAATGATGGAATATAGCTGCCTACTGCCAATCCTGTGACATCAAGGACGTAATTGCCACGACGGCGGAGACCTGTGGACACGTCGTAACGTTCCTCCTTTTCCTCCTTGGGCGGCAAATTGTACTTAAATCCTGCCATAATTTTTACTTGTTATTCTGTTCTACAATCTCTTTTGTCCCCTTTTCGATTTGCTCGGCGATGGAACTAATCTCGCTTTGGCGTTCGTGGCTTCCCTCTTCGGGAGACTTTGCGAACTGGAAACCGCTATTCTGCATCTCCTGCTTCAAGTCCGTGAAGTACTTGTTGAGGTCTGCATCGTCAGCGATGGTCTTGCCCTTGTAGGCAAATTCGGGAATACCAAACGACTTCGCCACCTCGTCAATCTGCTTGTTACGGATGTCCGCCTTTGTTTTAGCATCCATTGCATCCATGCGGTCGGTGAGGGGTTTCAGTGCCGTGCCCAATGCTGCTGCAATCTGCGCGGCCAAATCCTGCGGCTCATTAGGCTTAGGGTCTGTTGGTGGGTCTTGCGGTTTGGGTTTCTCGATAGGCTTTCCGTCCTTGATGTTGTACTGCTTCTCGTAGTCCGCAATAGCGTTCTTCTTTGCAGTGGCAGACGCACCGTTAGCCCGGAAGTCGCCATAGTTTGTTACAACGTCCTGAAAGGTGATACCCTCGACGATGGAGTTTACCTTGCTTTCGTCCGTTACGCCCTCCGCTTTCTTGCTTGCAATCCGCTGGAGGGTGGCATCGTCCACGCCCGCAAACTTCGTCCGTAGACCCGCCAAAATAAGTTCGTAAATGTTCATTCTTAAAGTGTTATCCTGAAACAATCTGATTACCGAAGTCAAAGATACACGTTATAAAAGGGGATTCCGTGTTTTTAATTGGCTTATAAGCCACAACCGCTCCGTTGTTGCAAAATGGCATGGAAAAGGCCCACATCCTCACGGACACGGGCCTAAAAACATGAGAAATAAAAATGTAAACGATATTGTTTTATGAAAAGAGTTTTTTATCCTAAAAGTGTCGAATTTGACACCTTTTATTCTTGCTTTGCCGTGACAGTTTGTGCGGTCTTCTGCTCCTCCTTGATTTGCTGCAACTCGTCTTGCAGCTCGCCATAGTTGCTCGCGTATGCCACGCCGTGCTCTACGCTCCAAACCCCACCACTCACGGCAGCTGCTGCGGTGTCGACTTTCTCGCGGTCGTTGTCAATCATGAACGGCACCAATTCCGTCTCGATGTCCACCGTCTTGGAAGCGGCTTCAAGCGACGAGTTGAGAGAGCCCACGGCAGCGGTGAGGAAGTTCACACGCCGTTGGAAGAACGGGCCGAGTTCCTCCGCATAGTTCTGCACGGCCATGTGTGCCGCCATGAAGACATATTTGAACGACACACCGCTCAAAGCGTTGCCCGTGCCTTTCAGCTGGTCAAAGGAAATACGGGGCGTGTTTGTAAGGGCGTACATCTGATTGAAATAGGTTTCTATCTCCACCTTGATGGGGTCGCTTGTCTGATTCCACGTGAGGTATTGCGCATTTGCCCCGTCCCCCGTGAGTTGCATCATTCTGTTTCTCGCATCGCCGCTAAGGTTTTCGGGCTGCAAGTCACCGAAAAGCATGAGGAGCGGAAAGAAGTGGTTGTCGATACAGTCAGCATAACCGCTTAAACATTTCTCCAACCGCACACGGAGAGAACGCACCTTGGCGCAAAGGGTCTCGCTTCTGTACCCGTACATGACAGGGAGCTTGGGAAGACCGTGTTTGAACGACCGCTCGGGATTTTCCTCCCATGTCTTGTTTTCTTCCCACTGATACACCATCGTGTCGGTGACGGTCATAAACACAGTATGCTTGTTGCCGTCCAAGTCGGTCTTTTCGTATTCGCGGGAGAAAGCCACCATGTCGCCGCTGTCGTCAAAGAACGGATAAAGCGTGTCGCCTCTAAACGGAGACCAAAGCTGCGACTTCAAGCGGTATTCGGGTACAACCATGCCGAAGATTCCTGCAATCTTGCGCTTCAGCTTCGCCCAGAATCCGTCATCCTTGACAACGTACCAATACTCCGCCACTTCCTGCTCGGAAAGCCACGAGCGGACAATCTTGCGGTTTTGAAATTTCAGCTTGTTTTTCTTGAATATCTGCTTGATGGCCTCGAACACGCCACGCTCTCCGTCGTCTTCGGGCGTGCAGTCCAATGTCGGCTCCGTCCCCACGGTGAACGCCGTGTTGATGTTCACGATGTCCTGCTCGATGGGGAGGGAGATGCGGTTCGGCTCTTTCATCTCATACTTGGCTGGGGTTGTCACTTTCTTCTCGCCATCAAAGTGCTCTTCCTCCATCTTCACAAGAACTTTTATCTTCTTGTAAAGCTCCGGGTTCATGATGTCGTGCTGCTTCGGCTCCCAGTCCGCAAGGTTCTTGTCTGTGTCGGGGAGGGTAGTGCGCCTGCCCTTCTTGAGGTAGGCTATTTTCTCGTTTATGTCCTCCAGTGCGAGGATTTCATGCAATGTCTTCGGTGTTGGCATAGTGTTATCCTTTCTTGATTATCCTGTACTGCTTTCCGTGTCCACGTTCCAAGCCCTGCATATATGCAAAGGCAACATGCGGATGGTTTGCCGCAAACTCGTCACGGAAGCCAAACAAATCTTCTTTCTGAACTACATACATATCGTTGTCCTGTTTATCGGGCAAATGCTGCTGCCATATCGCCCTTTGGTTTCAAAATCTTTCCTAACAGTTGCCCAAGGACATAATAGCGAACGGCATCTATTCCGTGATTGTACTTGTCTATTGGTTGATTGATATAATTGCCGTCCTTGTCAGTGTCCCATACGTACTTTCTGAACTCTGTACGGAGGTTATACGACCTCTCTGTAACAAAGATATGGTCAAAGGATAGCATCTTGTCTATTCCTGCTATGATAGAGTTGCCACTCTTATCCACTGGGTAAATCTTTATACCTGCGTTATGTATCTCTTGTATCAGTCGGGGGTCAGCACTCTCGGAGAATACCTTTAAGCTGCCATATCGTTTGAGTTCCTTTATAATATCAGATGACAACATACCTGTGCGATAGAAAAGCTCGTCGAGGTATAAATCATTATCTATGATACCGCATAGTATTCCTGCGCTCGGGTCGTGCGTAAATCCGAAGTCATCACCGATAGCAACCTTTTTGCACCACTTCGGAAACTCCTTAACGACCCCGATATGCTTGAACACTGCACCTTCTGCAACATCCGCCCATCTACCCATGACGGTATGAGCGTATTTCTCGGGGTTGTTAGCTTTCATATCCTCAACCTCCTTGATGAACTCGGGGGAGAGGTTCTCTAAGTTATCCAAGTAAGTTGTATGAATATGCAATACATTCGGGTGGGTGCTTATCTGAACGGGTACGCCATCATACATCACCTCCTCGTGGGTGTTCTCTATAAACCGCTTGTAAACCCAATGGTTGTTGTCAGTAGGGTTCATAACGATGATAATGCGGTTCTGTATTCCTTTCTGACGGATAGAGAGCATGATGGTTTCAAACTCCCTCTCTGACACCCACTCTTCGGCTTCGTCCACTACAAAGGTGGTAATACCGTGAATGGATTTCAGCTTTGCGGTCTGATTCCCCGAACTTGTCTTGATACCTCTAAACATCACAGCACCGCCACTGCGGAGGTTCTTAACATCTGTCTTGGTATGGGTGTACCACTTCGAGTTTCCATCAAGTTCCACCTTCTCCATAAACTCTGGGATAACGGAAATCGAAGCCGATACCATTGTATAACGAGTATATAGTATCTGATGAACTATTCGCTTTGCAGGAGACGGATGTTTCACCTCGAACAACAGACGCTCAATGAAAGTGGAGACATTGAAACTCTTTCCACTTCCACGGCCTCCTGTTACCAATACTATAAACTTGTCCTTGTTGTGGTACAGGGGAGCGTATATCTGCTGTGGCTCGATTCTATTCATTCGTGTTGTCGGTCATCCACTTATCAATGTCGATACCATTCTCGGAGTACAAGTTGTTTTCTTCGTCCAGCTTCCGCTCAACCTTGCGCCATGTTGGGTCGTGGTGATAGAGCAAAGTGGCGATAGCCTGCATGTTAGGAGGCAGTTCCATTTCTGATTCTTGCACCACTGCCTTATCTGTGAGCGTCACCCATCCGGTGCCACCGCAATAGGGGCATTTCTTATCCTGCCCCATGCACTCGCACTTATCCTGAACGTACTTGACGATTTTGGATTTCGTCTTCTTCCCACCGAACGCGCCCTTGATGTATGCACCACGAAGCAAGGCTACTATCTTTGTCCGACCATGCGCTAAGACCCTATAAACTTCACTTCCACGACGTTTGTTTTCTTCGTCATTCCACCCTTGATAGTAGCCGTTCTTCATAGCCCCAAACACGTCAGCGGACAAGTTGAGTTCGTTTGCTATCTCCTCATCTGTGTATCCATTCATTGCAAGCTGCTCGATGAGCTTGTAGAAGTCTGGGCTGTCATAGTCGTGCTTGGGTTTTGCCATAACTGTTTATGTTTTGTTCGACTTGTCTCTTTGAAATGTGTTATCCTGCAATTATTCCATTTGCGGATTGTGTATGTTTCGTTTTTCCCATATAGGTGTTACGGACATATCCCTTTGTGACGCTGTCACTTTTTCTTTTGTTGTCAATGTTTTTTAAGTAACGCATGCCGATACTTCTTGCACGGTTAACTCTTGCCTCATTACCTTGACTTGCTGACATGATTCTAAATGCTTGGTTAGAAATTTCACGTCTTGACTTTTTTCTTGCCATAATTTTATTCAGTTAAAAGTTTTTCTATCTTTTCAGAGAATACTTCACCTTTGAGGAACTTCTCATCGGGGTTAAAGCCGAATTTCTCACAAAATTCAACCTTTGCCTCCCAGTTGTCGAATGATAGCATAAGATAAGCGTCCATGTTTGCGGCTGCCTTTGTAGCGGCTTCTTTCACTTCCTGCTTGACCTGCTTCATGTGGGCGACCTTTTCGGCTCTCTCGGCCTGCCGTTGTGCTACTTCTGCTTGATGCTGTTCTTGTACGGGTTTCATAAGGTCGCCTAACTCACCTACGATGTTATTTTCTTCCTCTGTCTGAAAGTTGAAATCTACACCGATAATATCGAGGTCCTGCTCGGTAAGCCCTGCGTCCTTGTAGTCGATGTCGGGGATAAGCTCGCGGAGGGTATCATTGTTCCACTCGCCTTGCGCTGATGGGTTGTTGAGCAAGATAAGCAGCTCTTTTTCTTCTTTCTCCTCAACGTCTATCAAGTCTACTCGGATAGGGTAGTCGTTATCCTTTGTTTCAGAGTTGTACTTTTGAAGTTCGTCCATGACCGAAAGCCGCTGGTGTCCGCTTACAAGTGTATATCTTGTCCGCTTGTTCACCACGATACCTCCGACCATACCGAACTTCTTTATACCACGTTTGAGAGCCTTGCGGTTCTCGTCCGAAATCACACGAGGATTCTTCTCGTGAAGTTTGATTTGAGAGCGCAGGAGTTCCACGCTCTCTGATGTGAAGTATTTGTTAACCATCTGACTTGTCTCGTTTGGTTGTTATCCTGCTACTACACCTTTTGCTTTTGTACCCATATAGGTGGAACGAGGATATTTTTTATTATATGAACTATCATCATTATAATTCCATTTGCCTCGCGACTTCCTTATGTTGTCATAATAGCGGAAAGAGGTGTTTCTAATTCTGTTTATTCTCGAATTATTACCACTACTACGGCTCATCATAGAATTAGCTTGGTTCATTATGTCATTAACAGATTTTTTCCTTGCCATAATTCTTACTTGTTAT
>OGFR01001078.1_pt1 | contig 14351 bp, 16 predicted proteins | sample 1571001 | NCBI WGS metagenome assembly OGFR01 (sample SAMEA2582064, study PRJEB24529) | metagenome | biome: Human gut stool | place: China | collected 2011 | reverse complement strand
GTATTTAACTAATAAACCGATTGGGTTTGCGAAAAAATCTTGAAGTATAGCGCCAGTCAAGGTACAATAAATGAGTATTCTTTTCATATAATAGGAAAGTCTGGAGGAAATTATGAATCTTACTCTTGAAATATTAAAAGCGATTTTGCTTGGCATTGTTCAAGGCATCACTGAATGGCTGCCAATCAGCAGCACCGGTCATATGATTCTGGTTGATGAATTTATTAAAATGCAGTTTCCTGCTGAGTTTGTCGATCTGTTTCTCGTTGTCGTTCAGTTTGGCTCGATTCTTGCCGTTGTATTACTGTATTTCCATAAGCTGAATCCCTTCTCCCGAAGAAAATCAGCAACCGAAAAAGCCAATACCTTTGAATTGTGGTCTAAGGTTCTGGTAGCATGTGTGCCAGCCGGTATTATCGGTGTTTTATTTAATGATACGATCAAAGAGCTGTTTTTTAATTCAACGGTCGTGGCAATCACTTTAATTGTCTACGGTATCGGCTTTATTCTGATTGAGAACCAAAAGAAAGTATCTGTTACCAATTCATTAAATGCGATTACTTACAAAGAAGCACTGCTGATCGGCGTCTTTCAGGTATTAGCATTGATTCCCGGCACTTCACGCTCCGGGGCGACAATCTTAGGCGGCATCATGCTTGGTTTATCACGAACCGTTGCCAGTGAATTTACCTTCTTTGTCGCGATTCCGGTGATGTTTGGTGCTTCATTGCTTGATATTGTTAAGTACAGCGGTTCTTTCACCTTTGCGCAGGTATTGGTTCTTTTGGTAGGTATGGTCACAGCCTTTTTAGTATCCGTCGTTGCGATCCGCGCATTGATGAAATATATCCGCAAACATGATTTCAAGATTTTTGGTTATTACCGCATCGCTTTGGGGGTGCTTGTCCTTTTGTACTTTGCCTTTATTCGTTAGGAGTGAAATTTTATGGATTCATCGATTATTCTGATATTATTAGCCCTATTTATTATCTTCGGGCTGATTAAAAAAATCTTTAAGCTAGTCCTCTTCGGACTTTGTCTTTTTGCCCTATATCTTCTGTATATGTATGCAGTAGATCAGGGAATGCTGACAGCAGTATTTACTATATTTAATTTCTAGCAGCTCTGGCTGCTTTTTTATTTGTTTGACATATACGTAACTAGTTGCTATAATAGATTTAGGTAATTAGTTACTTATAATGGAGGAACCAAATGGAAATTACAGATCTGATACAACGTTTCTCAGATTCAAAGGAGAAACAAGAAAAAGCAATCTTCAGTACGCTGTTTATTGCCGGCAACCGTCTGCAGACATTGTTTGACAGCAGTATTCCACAGATAACCTTAAAGCAGTTTATGCTTTTGACGATGGTAAAACAGGCTGACAAGGAATTAACCTTTACACAATTGGGGAAGCTGCTTGGCTGTTCACGTCAGAATATCAAAAAGCTTGCGGAAGTCCTTGAAAAGAAAGGCTATGTGCAAATCAATCAGCAGTCAAAGGACGGACGCGCTGCCTGTATTGCCCCCACTGATAAAATGAAGCAATTTTTTAATGAAATTTTTTCTGAATATGAAAAGAAGCTCAGTGAATTATTTACGGTATACGACGTTCAGGAAATTGAACAGCTGTATAAGCTGATGATGAAAATGTATGATGGCATTGAGCACTTTGAAAAGAGTATGAATCATGAAGAAATATAAAAAACGCTTGCTGCTGGCCTTTCCGCTTTTGCTGCTGATAAGTATTGGATTGGCAATCGGTGCAAATGCCCTTCACCAAGCCAATCGCTTAAGCGTAAAAGAATTGGATCGAGTCTCATTAAAAGACGGCGATACGCTTGGTGAGTATACCATTTTACCAGTAAGTGTTAAGGTACAAGTAACCATCAAGAATCATCAAATAGTTGATATCGATCTTTTACAGCATCTCAATGGCCTCGGCAAACCCGCCGAAGCGATTATCCCAATGATTATTGAGCAGCAAAGTCTTAAAATTGATACCGTATCAAATGCTACCATCAGCAGCAAATGTATTTTAAAAGCCGTTGAAACGGCAGTAGGAGAAGCTTATGAATAAAACATTAATCTTATATAAATCCAAATATGGTTCAGCGGCTAAATACGCAGCATGGCTTAACGAGGCGCTGCAAGGTGATATCAAGTCCCTCGATGCTTTTGATTATAATTTTAACAATTATGATCAGATTGTCCTGATCGGCGGCATCTATGCGGGCGGAATTGCAGGAATTAAAAAGCTGAAAAAGCACATGTCCGCCTTAACAGCTAAAAAATTGGTCGTATTGGCAGTCGGTGCGAGTCCTTATGATGAAGCCGCTGTTTCTAAACTCAAGGCGCAGAATCTTCAGGAAATGAGCGGCATTCCTCTGTTTTATGCACGGGGTGCCTATGATGAACAGAAGATGAAATTAATTGACCGCACATTATGCAAGGCCCTGCGCAAATCGCTCACCAAAAAAGATCCTGCCGAATTTGAGCCTTGGATGAAGGCACTGGCAGAAGCCGATGATGGCAGCTATGACTGGAGCGATTCTTTACAATTAGCACCGCTTATTGAATATCTTAAAGTATCTATGCAATGAGAATCCACGTGATTCTCTTTTTATTTGACAAAAAAAACGACAATTGTCGTTTTAACTGTTGATAAAATCAAGAATCATATCCATGCGATCCAAAGTATCCTGATAACCTAGGTCAAACCAAGCCCCCAGCAATTCCTTATCCTGAGTATAACGGGTAACTCCCATATCTCTTGATGGTCGAAGCGTTATCGCCTTGCCTTCTTTTTCAAGCTGTTTTACCTTCTCCCACTGTTCATTATAATGAACATGGCGCAGCTCAAGATCCTTGCGTACATGCTTATACTTGCCATAAAACAGCGATGCCAGCATCAGCTGATACTTAGCCGCCGGTTTACGGACATAATTCTCTTCTTTGGTTGAAATGAAGACATGCTTGCTGCAGCCCTGACGAATGGATTGCTCGATGGGAATCATATCGACCAAACCGCCGTCCATATAAGTGCCATGATTAAATGCCACCGGTTTCGTCAGCAACAGCAATGCACAGGCTGCTTTAATCAAAATATCATCCTGTTCATGATAAGATTTATCAAAGTATTCAACCTCACCAGTATCCAAATTATATAAACCAACATCCATCTGGGCAGCGTTTTTTTGATAAGCCTCATGATCCAGAGGTGTCATTTCCTCAATATAATTGTAGGTAGAATAAATACCAAATACCGCGTGTTCATGAAGGATCGGTGATAAACCGACCGCTTCCTTACGGCTTGCGGAATCAACTCCTGTCACCCGCAGACGATCCCGTTGCTTAGACACATACGGCATCAGACAAACCGCACCGGCACTGATACCCACCGTGTAGGGGAATTCAATATTGTTATCTAAGAAGCACTGCAGAACACCTGCCGTATATGCCGCTTTAGTGCCTCCCCCTTCACAGATTAAACCTATTTTTTCTTTCATTCTTCAATCTCCTTTAAAGCAATGGTGAGAACAGACTTAAAATGGAACGATAAGCCCTTCTCAAAATATTTGACTTCATATATTTTTCATAAGTGATTTCTTCACATTTTTCCAATGTTTTTAAGTAATCTGCCTTCAGATCCATGACAGCCCGGCTTTCATACATCCAGACACCACATTCATAATGCAGATAATAACTTCTGAAGTCAAGATTAATCGTACCAATAACTGCCAATTTATCATCAGTGACCATCGTTTTCGCATGGACAAAGCCCGGGGTATATTCATAAATCTTCACACCGTTCTTAAGCAGAGAGCGATAATTGGCCCGCGTTACCTCAAACACAAACTTTTTATCCGGAATATGCGGTACCATGATGCGCACATCAACGCCGCATTTAGCCGCCAGCTCCAGCGATGTTTTCATTTCATTATCCAATACCAAATAAGGTGTCTGAATAAATATATAACGATTTGCGGCATTTACCAGTGAGATATGAATATTTTCACCCACATGCTCATCATCTGTCGGTGAATCAGAGAAAGGCTGTACATACCCATCATCACTCAGATCATCAAAGGCATGAGCATCCGCTTTATACAGCAGATAGTCGTCGCAAACCTTTTCATCATAATTCCAAAACTGCAGAAACATCAAAGTAAAATTCCATACCGCTTCACCGCGGATCATAATTGAACAATCTTTCCAATGACCATAGACTGTTTTCGCATTCATATATTCATCAGCCAAATTAATACCGCCGGTTACGCCAACCAAACCATCAATCACCACAATCTTACGGTGATCACGATTGTTCATTTGTATCGCCAGCTTTGCCTGAATCGGATTAAATACCTTACACTTAATGCCCAGTGCCTGAATCGTCTTATAATAATCGGGATCTAGCTTAGGGATACAGCCGGCATCATCATACATCAATCTGACATCAACACCCTGTTTCACCTTTTCCACCAAAACATCAAGGATGGTATTCCACATAATCCCTTCTTCAATAATGAAATATTCAAGGAAGATAAATTTCTTCGCTTTTTTCAATTCTTCAACTAACCGTTCAAACTTTACCTCACCGCTTGGCAGAAAGGTTGTCTGCGTCCGTTTATAAACCGGGAAATCAGCATTTTTCCAAAGATAATTCGCCTGCTTATAAGCATTCTCATCCTGATCGCGGATTTCCTGCATGATCTGCTTATCCTGTGAAATGATCCTATGAACATTCAGCTGTGATTCATGATCACGGCGCATTAAAGCCTTCGGCACCTTTTGACCGCCAAACAGCAGATAAAGCAGTCCGCCGAAAATCGGCACCAGCATAATGACAACGATCCAAGCTAGTTTATAAGAAGGATTTTCATCCTTATTCATGATATAGATGACCATGACAATACTCAGCAGATTTAAAATCTGATTGATAAATCTGGAATAGGCGCTCAGTATTGAAACCACACTCAGCAAAAACAACAGCTGAAGCAGAATCAGGTAAGCCACAAAAGCCGTCTTAGAAGTCAGCACGCTTACCAGCTTCTTCAAATTCATAAGTTCACCTCCCGCCCTTGACTAAATAATAAAGCTTATTTCTTATCCGCAGCGATAAAGCGTTTCAGCATTTCAGTAACCGTATCAATCAAAGCATCATCCAGGACACAATCCTTCCCGGAAGCTGTTTTCATTGTTACCAGATAGCCCTTTTCATTCATTGTACCACTGGTAACCAACAATCCTTTTTTATAATGTGCCATCGAAGAATTCTGACGTTCCTCCTCTTTTAATTCACACATTTCATGCTTCACATCACCCTTACAGCATTTAACTAATTCATTGGCTGACTTGCGGTTACCCTGTGTATAACCGATTGAAAGCTCCTCACCGTCACCAACACAATTCAGCTGAATCACATTGGGATTACGATTCATAAAGGATAATTCATCCTTTAAAATCATATCACCGAAGAAGACACCCTTATTCGCGTCTGTAAAGACAAAGGCTGTCTTGCGGCGGCCGTCAACCCCGATTGCATCCGCGATTTCAAGAGCTGCCAGAATACCGCTCGTATTACGGTTAAAATTCTTCTTATTTGGAAATCCCTTAGTTAACGCAACTAGAATCAGTGCCATCAGCAATAAACTGATCAGACTGATTGCAGCCTGCGCCCCAGCCGTTGGAAAATAAGGCGGCAGCACATACAGCAAGACAACAAACAGCAGATAGAATACAATGATCGGTACAAATGTCTGTACTAAACCGGCATTCTGATTCTTTGTTCCGTTGTTGACATAATATGTATTCTTATACCACAGACAGCGCTCTGGTGTATCATAAGGAATCACCAAGATATTTTTTGCCTGTTTCAAGTTACCGTACACATAATCATAACGCGGAAAAACACTGAAACGTTTCTTCATCAGCACTGAGCCTTCCATTCCCAATGCCTTAAAATCCTCATCTAAGGCTGCATGGAATTTCTTCTTCTGCCATGAATAAAAACGGCAGCCATAAGTTTGTGTATATTTATCTTTTAAATCCTGCTTCATAATTCATCTCCTATTTTATCTTAAATTCATCCGCAAAGGTCAGATTCAGACCCTCAATCAGTTTATTACATTCATCAATTGCTCGTTCATCAAGCAGATCAACGGGTACATGAGCGTCATAGCCATAGACACACTGCACCGGATATTGGGCAATGATCTCCCAAAAAGGCCGATAAGGATACGGATAAGCGTCACCTTGTGCATAAGGCTTCTTGCCGCTCTTTCTTCCTTTCAGATTTACTTCCAGCAAAACATCACAATCAACCGCGCATTGGGCAATCTGATGCGCCGCTTCCTCACAAGCCTTGGAAAAGCTGCGGCGGCCAAGCATGAAGTAATCCGGATGCGCCAAACAGCTGACTAAACCGCTGCGCATTGCCTTACAGACAAGATCAGTATAATCTCTGACATCCTCATCCCGGCATAAATAATCAAAACCAAAACCATCAACATATTTGCAATGCTGACCAACAATCATATAATCACAGCGTTCACGCATGTCTTTAAGAAAATCAACCTCACTATCATAATACTCGATTTCAAAACCAACTTTAATATCAATTTTGTCACGATACTTTTCTTTCAGATGATAGATCGAAGTCAGATAATCATTAGTATCGCGATAAAGCATGCGGTCTGTCGGTATATCAAACCATGTATAACCGATATGTTCACTAAAGCCAAGCTGCTTAAAACCCGCATCAATAGCGGCCAAAACATATTGTTCATCATCGCCGTAGGCATGTCCGCAGCGCTTGGTGTGGGTATGCATATTAAAATCCTGTTTACTTTTCATATTCCACCTGCCAATCCCCTTTATTATACACTGATTAACGAACAATTTATAGTATTAGCATCAGATATTGCACGATCTGTCTAAAATTCAGTATCACCGCAAGAATCACTAAAATCAATGCAAACAGACCCAGCTCAATCCATTTATCTTTCATCAGAAACCTCTTTTCAAGATATACTATGCTGATTATTAACATTGAGTTAAAATTGTGTTACAGTTTTGTTAATGACGTGTTATAGTATGCATGTGAAACAATCATTAAACTTTTTCATGAACTATATTTGTCCCTACCTACCTAAAACTCAACGAAAGCAATTGTTTCACAGCCCTCAAGAATTGTCCTCCTAGTCAAAAGACAATTCTTTTTTTCTGTTTAAAATGAAAAGACCCGCTGACATATTGTGACAGCGGGTTTTGCTTTTACAAGTTATTTAATTTCGATTAATTCATAGCTGCGGGTGCCGAGACCGATTTTCTGCGCGTGCTCCAAACAAACTTCCCAATTTGTATCCGGATGCGTGCCGGTAAACGGATCATGGTGATCACAGTGGTGTTCCCGGTTTTTAGCAAGCAGAGAACCTGGAATAACCGGTGCCTTTTGACACATATCAGCACATGCCTGATCGATAGCGACAGGATCAAAAGATGCAAACATACCGACATCACCGATGATTGGCAAATCGTTTTCAGAGTGACAGTCGCAGCATGGTGATACGTCAACGACTAATGAGATATGAAACTGCGGGCGGTTCTGAACAACAGCCAGCGAATATTCCGCAATCTTTTTATTCAGCAGATCATTGGCAGAACCATTGGTAGGGTGGATGGCATCATGATTGCAGGCACCGATGCAGCGGCCGCAGCCAACACACTTGGTATGATTGATAACGGCCTTACGATCAACAAATGAAATAGCGCCATGCGCACAGTTTTTATAACACTGACCGCAGCTGACACACATTTCCTGATTAACCATCGGCTTGCCGCTATAATGCATTTCCATCTTACCGGCCCTTGAACCGCAGCCCATGCCGATATTTTTCAGACAGCCGCCGAAACCAGTTGATTCATGACCCTTAAAATGTGTCAGCGTAATGAAAATATCAGCGTCCATAACAGCACGGCCAATTTTTGCTGATGTCACATATTCGCCGTTAACCGGCACATCAATATCATCAGTGCCTTTCAAGCCATCAGCGATAATGACATGACAGTTTGTCGCAAAAGGATTGAAACCATTTTCATAAGCTGTATCCAAATGATCAATCGCGTTCTTACGGCGGCCTACATAAAGTGTATTGCAGTCAGTTAGAAAAGCGCTGCCGCCATTCTTTTTAATTAAATCAACTAAAACTTTCGCATAATTAGGTCTTAAATAAGACAGATTTCCCGGTTCACCAAAATGTATTTTAATTGCCGTAAATTTATCCTTGAAATCAATTGTTTCAATACCTGCCGTTTTGATTAGCTTTTCCAGCTTTTGAAGCAGATTGCAGTCAGCCGTTGCGGTAAAGTCACAATAGTAAACTTTAGCTTTATCCATAATTCATACCTCCCATTTATACGCCTATTATACTTTTTTTGTGTTTAAAGTACAATTGGTGAATGGTGATAGTTGAGATAAATGAATAACGATGTTTTGAACTTTACTCATTCGCCGGATTTACATGGATCATGATATGTTTAATTTCAGGATAGTTATGTTCTACATCCTTGTGTATATGCTCAGCGACCTCATGAGCCTCACGGAGTGATTTATTGCCATCAACAGATATTTCTAAATCAATATAAACCTTGTTGCCAAACATCCGTGAATGAAGCATATCGACGGATAGTACAGATTCCTTTTCAGCAATAAAGCTTGTCAGTTGCTCATCATAATCTTCACCGCAGGAAGTGTCCAGCATTTTGATCAGCGCGTCTTTTGAAATATCGTAAGCAACCTTTAAAATGAATAAACAGATGACAACACTTGCGATTGAGTCCATGACGGGGTAGCCTAACATCGCACCGGCTATGCCGATCAATGAGCCGATAGAGGAAAGCGCGTCTGAACGGTGATGCCATGCGTCTGCCATGAATGCGGATGAATGAATGATTCGCGCATAATGTCTTGTATACCAAAACATTGCTTCCTTTCCTATTATGGAAAATACGGCAGCGGCAAGAGCGATGGCTTTGGGTACGGCTAACGCATCATATTGATTGGCAATGATATTTTCTATTCCAACCTTTCCAACCCCAAGTCCGGTAGCCATTAATACCAGTCCTAGGATTAATGACGCGACACATTCTAAGCGCTCATGACCATAAGGATGTGAGTCGTCAGCGGCTTTCTTGGAAACCTTGACACCGATCCACGCGATTAAAGTTGTTAAAACATCGGAGAAAGAGTGGATGGCATCGGAAATCATGGCTCCTGAATTGCCTGCGATGCCCGCGAACATTTTAAAACCGGATAATGCGGTGTTGCCAATTAAACTTACCATTGACAGTTTGCGAATAATTACCGCTTCATTCTTGTCAGCGGTGCTGATTGCCATTTCACATGGCGTTTTGTTTTCTGTTGTCATAAAAGAGTCCTCCTAATTTCGTCATAAATGTACGAAAATGTCTTGTCTCTTATGGCACTTCATTGAGAATGAATTCCGCAAATGGTTAAAAAAAACATCTGTGGAACATACAACTGTCCCACAGATGCTAAGTTAACATCTGTTGCTGCCTCAGCAGCCCGGCCCCATGACCTTAAAGGTTCATCGCCTGCTCAGTTTGTACTGTTGATCTCGCATTCAATTGAATGTAATGCAGTGCAAAGAGTTAACTGTGTTATATCATATTATATGAGGGGTGTCAAGGATGTGTGAGGCTGAAAGCAACAATTTTGAAATGCAATAAATAACATTATTTAGGCACAAATACATTTTACTAGAATCATTAATTATAAAATACAATTAATAAAAATCAACTTGAATATATTAACAAGTGTAATTTAATCAAATTTATGACTTAGCATAATAATTAATTAGGTCATATATGAATTTGAAAAATTGAGTGTGATAACAAAATTAATTAGGTACAAATATATTTTATTAGAATCACTATTAAATACATTGATAAGGAATCGGCAGAAATATCTAAGCACAAATACATTTTACTAGAATCATTATTAACTCATAATACCTATGTTTTTAATCTAGGTTTAAGCACTAATATATTTTACTAGAATTTCTATTAAATGGCAATCATGAACAATTTCCAAGTAAATTTTGCACAAATACATTTTACTAGAATCACTATTATCACGCTCGCCAAAGTCTGATGGGAAAGGTCTAAGTACAAATACATTTTACTAGAATCACTATTGGTTGATGGAAACAGAGTTTAGGGGTTCACGTCTAAGCACAAATACATTTTACTAGAATCACTATTCTGGCACATCTACCATAGACATTACCTGCGGTCTAAGCACAAATACATTTTACTAGAATCACTATTGCTACAAGTTCGATGCTGACGGTAACATTAGTCTAAGCACAAATACATTTTACTAGAATCACTATTCACAGGAGAAGAGTATGCTTCTTAGGTTTGTCTAAGCACAAATACATTTTACTAGAATCACTATTGGTAAGGAAATGGTTGAAGCCATCAAAAAGTCTAAGCACAAATACATTTTACTAGAATCACTATTTTTATCACTCAAACCATGAGCATCAACCGTGTCTAAGCACAAATACATTTTACTAGAATCACTATTCAATAAAGACGGCATTAAAAAGATGCGCGTGTCTAAGCACAAATACATTTTACTAGAATCACTATTTCCTTGAGAATGTATGTCAACACTTTTTGTGTCTAAGCACAAATACATTTTACTAGAATCACTATTTGTTGTCAAATCTTCATTTTCTTCATCAAGGTCTAAGCACAAATACATTTTACTAGAATCACTATTGCGGAATATGTCGCTGACTATGCCAAAAAAGTCTAAGCACAAATACATTTTACTAGAATCACTATTAAGACTTCACCAAAGTATTTTTGATGATTAGTCTAAGCACAAATACATTTTACTAGAATCACTATTCCTATAAAATTAACAGCGCCGATTATCTAGTCTAAGCACAAATACATTTTACTAGAATCACTATTCAATTTAAGCCGTCAAAACGCATAACATTGGTCTAAGCACAAATACATTTTACTAGAATCACTATTGAATGAGAAAAAGATATGGCTTTTTTCTATGTCTAAGCACAAATACATTTTACTAGAATCACTATTAGATGGCAAGATTTTACTATATTTCTACGTATTTCATCGGCTTTTCTTACATTCATCATGTAATATTTTCTGCAATTTTACCGTTTTCCAATTATATCACATCATCTATGTTATATTTCTCAAAAAAATAATTTATAAAATCAGCTCGTTCAGATAATAATTCATTGTATTTAAGAAACGTATGCTGTTTTTCTAGAACTTTAATAATATTATGATATTCATTACGATCTAAAAAATCTTTATACAAAATCTTCTTTTCACAGTTCTCAATAATTTCATTATTAAAAATGCAATCAATTTTATAATCTGTTACAAATAAATGAGAAATCAAATTTTTTGTATAATAATAAAATTCTGCATCATTAAGGAATAATACAACATGCACTTTTTCATTCCTCATCATCTTATCCAAAATATATAATTGTTGTGATAAATCTAATCCCTGTTTGAAATCTCGAATAACTAAAAAGCTATCCCTTTTAATATCTAAGGAATGAAGTATCAGCAATAATTGCATTTCCCTGGATATTGAATCGTTAATCTCTTCCTTATCGACTAAATGAAATAAGTTTTGAAATATATTCTCTAAATTATCCATTTTAAATTCAGGGGAAACTAGTCCTGGGTAATCTTCTAACAAAAATTTATATTTGCTTTGAACTACCAATTGTATATCACATAAGCATTCTGCTAATTGAGCTAATAACATATCTTTATACTCATATTCTTGAATTATTGCTTTAAGAAATTTTAAATTATAACTTTTTGATGTTAGTTTTAAATCATCCAATATGGTAGTCCCATTATAATCAATGACCTCGTATTCTTTTTTCTTAATAAGCGTATTATTAAATTGAAATTCTTTAGTTCCGCCAGATAATCCATCAACTATGATATCAGCTAAATCATTCATATACTTACAGTTGATATTAAAACATAGTATTTTATCAAAATTTAATTCATAATACTGCTCATTATAATAAAAACTGAGTTTATTCATTCTATCACCAATGTAAATTTTTTATCTACTTCTCTTCCTGTAGGAATAGCTGTCCCTACTATTAATAGCATATCTTCAAATTGTTTCTCCGTAATGGATAATATTCTGACATTCCCTGTATCCGGCGAATTAGATTTTACTCTCTGTATATGTTTATCTGCATCTGCTTGGTTTCGGCAAAATCTAGTATAAACAGAAAACTGCATCATAATAAAGCCATCATCCATCAGAAACTTTCTAAATTTTGTATAAACCCTTTTATCACGTTTACTTACCATCGGAAGATCAAAAGCAACCATTAATCGCATGTATTTATAACTCGATTGAATCATCTTCTTGATTTTCATCTATGGTAAGTTCAGGTAAACACAATAATGAGGAATCATCATTTTCTAAACATTTTATATAACTTTTCACAGTTTCTTCGATGGCAAACTGAAGATTATAAAATTTTTTATTCATTTTCACTTTAAATTGAAGAAGTTCAATTAATTCTTTTCGGATAGCTATAGGAAGCGGATAATCTAACTCATTCAAATGCTTATAAACATAAAGGTCAACAACAGGGCGATAAGGTTCCACAAAATCATAACTGAGGTTGAAGCTATTATTCATTGACTCATGATGAATGCCAATATTAGTATTAAAACCATACATTGTCAGGACACGAGTAACTTGTCCAGCAACAATGCTATATCCATAATTCAAAGCAGCATTCACAGCATCCTCTGATTTTCTTTTACGACTAAATACATTTCCGTACATTGCTTCAAAAAATATTTTGGCAGCTATCGCCTCTCTATTTGTTTTATCACCTGACTGCAAATCTTTAATACATTGCTTCAATTTAATAGATGCATCTTCATTCTTAACAGTGCTGTCAATAACTGTTTTTTGATTCATAATTTTATAATGAATTAAGCGATTCCATAGTTGGGAATTAAAAGGCTTCTTAACACCTAACTGATCATAAAATACTTTTAATTGTTTATAATGCATATTCATCGGCAATGTTTGTGTTATTGGTAAATGTTTTTCATCACAAATGATTAAAGTTATATAATAATCAGACAGTGCCGCTAGCAATGCTGCTGTGATTACAGTTTGATGATCTTCTAAAAGAAGAGATGCGATATCCTCCAAAGGAATCGCAATCTCTTCACTTTTTTTTTAATAATTAAACTGTGATGTCTAAGTGATAACTTTTCAGCTTTGCGTATATAGATTTGACGATAGCTCATAAATGTACCTTGCCTAAAATATCTACATTAATTGGCTGAATAGATTTTATTGTTGATACTGTTATTATTAATCGTGATTTAGATTTAGTTTGTAAACCTGAAGCTAAAATATCATAATCATCACCTAAAATACTGGTTATTTCAAACATTCCTGCACTAAATCCATTAACTTTACATAGTCCCTTAGCACCATTTCGCAATTCCAGCAAAATGATTTGATTCTTATACAATTTCACATAAGGAATATAGTCTTCTCTTGCTAATTCACTATATTTGATTTTACGATTGTTTTTCGATCGTCCCCACCAAATAAGCACCACAGGATCATTTTTAAAATTCATCACTCGATAGCGATCCATGCCTATAAAATACAGCTTATCAGAATCTTCACGTCTAAACACATGCGTTTGGATTACATTCTCCTTTTCTACATATTGTTTTTTCTCTTCATGCAGCAATATTTCTTCCTTTGGACTATCATAATCTAATTTTACTTTCTTAATTGGATTACCATTACTATTTTTTGGCAATTCCTTGTGTGAATTATAAGCTTCCTCACCATTTGCATATCCGCTTAACCATGATTTAACAGCCTCATACACTGCCTTTTGAGTCCCCTCTTTATCATAAATTTTATCAAGCTGTTTATAATCAAATTTCTTATCAGTTACAGCCATTCGATTCGTTAAAACAACTGTGTTTTCTGTTTTAGGCTTCGGCGCAACACCATAGATAGTAGCTTTATGTAACCGCCCATTTACCTTTTTAGTATATTGATGAGAAATGATCACTGGCTTACATTGATTTACCTGAGCCGCGTTATAATTTGCCAGACACATGAGACCACGCTTCATAGTAGCCTCATCACGCTCATAAAGTCTTAATTTAATTTCATCCCTAAAACTAACATATGTCATTGGAGACTGACCACAATAACTATCCTTTGTTAACTCATAAAGCTGGCCATAGTC
>OGFR01001072.1_pt1 | contig 14511 bp, 9 predicted proteins | sample 1571001 | NCBI WGS metagenome assembly OGFR01 (sample SAMEA2582064, study PRJEB24529) | metagenome | biome: Human gut stool | place: China | collected 2011 | reverse complement strand
CAAACGAAAAAAATGAGGGAAAACGAAAACTTTTCCGAATGTTTGACAAGAAAGGGCGGGGGAACCGGGGCTGCACCTTATAATAATATACGCGCGAGCGGGGACCTCGGGAGCTGAAGGGGCGGAAGGGAGCCGGAGGGAAAGGTATAGCACGAAACTCAGGGAAGACCGGAAAAAGCCTTACAGCCGCAGACGGGGCGGAAACTATAGCGGGCGCGCCGCGGACGGGAGGAAACGCCGGAAAGGGAGGGAAAGGATGCCGCCGGGCCCGGGCGGGAACCCGAAAGGGCCGCGCCCGGAAGGCCGGACGGGCCGGACGACAGCGCCGTCCGGCCCGTTTCGCAAAGCCGAAAAGCCCGAACCGGAGGGAATGACAAGGGGAAAAAGAAAAAGGGAAAGCGAATACACGCTCCCCCCGGCCATGCAAAGGTAAGCACAAATGGAGGAAAATGCAAACCAATGGCGAATTTCCTTGACAGCTCCGGCAAGCACAACACAAGACCGGAAAACGGAAAGACTATCAATGCCCGACAAAAGCCAAGAACAGTACAGACACTCACACGGAAGCAGATAAAACGTTAAAAAAAACAAAGACAAACGAAAAAGGCCCGATAAAAAACACAGAAAGAGAACTTGAAAGACCGACATTTTTGTAACTTTGCGGACAAATATGAGGGCCAAATCCCTACAACAGAGCGTTATAAAAAGATGAGCATAAAAAGCATGATAGTGGCAATCGGGTTGCTGGCCGGTCTTCCGGCACAGGCCCAAATGCACCGCTACGACACCAACTTCACGGTTTCGCAACACCACTTTGTCGACACCATCCCTCTGGAACTCGACGATGACCAACTCTATGTGCCCATACGGATCGGCGAGAAGACCTACCGGTTTAATCTCGATACGGGGTCGAGCCAAGGTATGCTATATTATGGCACGCGCGTGCCGGTGGTCAAGGAACTCGGCCATGTGGTTTCATACGATGCCAATGGCGTGGCCGACACCACTCTCGTGGTGCAACTGCCTGAAATGCAGTTGGGCAGACTGACCATAGCAGGCTACGTGGCCGCCGTGAAATCACGCAAAGTCTATCGTAACAACTTCGACGGCATCATCGGATTCGATCTTTTCAATAAAGGCATTGCGGGCAAGATAGACCCCAAGAGAAAATGCCTGATACTCACAGACATCAAAGGTTACTTCGACAACGAGCCGGGACACACGCTGAAATATAAATTGGTCAGATTTGTGCCCTACGTGCTCGTAAGTCCGTTCATGCGCCACACCGACCTCGCCCTGTTTGACACCGGTGCCCGCCAACTCTACCAGATGAACCGCGAACACTTCTTCGACCACCGATACAAAAGCAAGCAAGTGAATGCACAGGTGGAGGGAGAGGCCCGCGGCAACTTCGCCATAGGCACGAACAGCACGGAAAAACAAGACATCGTGTATTTTCTAAACCTTGACCGGTTGAAATGGGACGACTTTTCCTTCGCCCGGGTGCGCGCCATCACCACCCAAGGCGACTCGCGCATCGGTGCCCAGTTGTTCAATTACGGCAGTGTGGTGGTGAATCCGTGGAAGAAGCAGCTCACATTCTCCCCCTACAACGGGGCTGACAGCGTGAGTGTGAGCAACAGACAGTTCGGAGTGGCCTTTATCGATAAGGACGACCAAGCCGCCATCGGCCTCATCTGGCACAAGAGCGATGCCTACAAGAACGGCATGAGACAGGGAGACATTGTGCTGAAAATCAACGACGAGCCCATCGACTCCTACCGCAAATTTACAGCCTACCGGTTTGCCGACGGGCACACCTACAAGTTTGTGCTGCGCGACAGGCGCGGTTTCGACAAAGAAGTGAGCGTGACCCGTTAGCCACCAAATCATCCCATCAATCATCAACAAACATGGAATCATTGAAGAGAATCTTCCGCATCGGCAAAGGCCCGTCGAGCAGCCACACGATGGGCCCACAACAGGCCGCCCAAATCTTTGCCAACAGCCATCCCAAAGCCAAGGCTTTTGAGGTGACCCTATACGGCAGCCTCGCCGCCACAGGCAAGGGGCACATGACCGACGTGACCATCAAGGCTGTGCTCGAACCGATAGCTCCCGTGGAAATCGTGTGGAAAGCCGACATCGTACTCCCTTTCCACACCAACGGCATGGTGTTCAAATCTTTTAACGGAGCCCACCACGTGACCGACGAATGGACGGTCTACAGCATCGGTGGAGGTGCCCTCTCGGAGGGCAAAGGCAAAGACGACCTGTTCTATTCGCCCTCGGTGTACCAGCTGCACACGCTCAAGGAAATACAGCAATGGTGTGAAGACAGCGGTAAAAGCTACTGGCAATATGTGGACGAATGCGAGGGGGCAGAGATTTGGGACTATCTGCGCACTGTGTGGCAAACCATGCAGGAAGCCATTGAGCGCGGACTCGACCACGAGGGACGACTGCCCGGGCCACTCAACTTGGCACGCAAAGCCCCCAACTACTACATCAAGGCGCGCGGTTACAAGCACTCGTTGCAAAGCCGCGGACTGGTCTACGCCTACGCACTGGCCGTGAGCGAGGAGAATGCCTCGGGGGGCACCATCGTCACCGCCCCCACCTGCGGAGCCTGCGGCGTGGTGCCGGCCGTGCTCTACCAACTGGCCAAAGGCCACGAGTTCAGCGAGTCGAAGATGCTCCATGCTTTGGCCACTGCCGGACTGTTTGGCAATATCGTCAAGTTCAACGCCTCCATATCAGGGGCCGAAGTAGGTTGCCAAGGCGAGGTGGGCGTGGCCTGCGCCATGGCCTCGGCAGCAGCGTGCCAACTCTTCGGCGGGAGTCCGTCGCAAATAGAATATGCTGCAGAAATGGGCCTGGAACACCACCTCGGCATGACCTGCGACCCCGTGTGCGGACTGGTGCAGATACCCTGCATCGAGCGCAATGCCTTTGCCGCCTGCCGAGCCCTCGATGCCCAACTCTACGCCTCGTTCAGCGACGGCCGCCACCGCGTGTCGTTCGACCATGTGGTGGAAGTAATGAAACAAACCGGGCACGACCTGCCCTCACTCTACAAAGAAACGGGCATCGGAGGACTGGCCAAAGACTACGACCTGTTGAGAAAGGCAGGATGTTCCTGAACCACAAACACCATACGAAGATGGCTATTAAAGCACTGTTTTTCGACATCGACGGTACACTGGTGAGCTTCAAGACCCACCGCATACCGTCCTCCACGGTGGACGCCCTGCGCCGGGCCAAAGCCAATGGCGTGAAAATATACATCTCCACGGGCCGCCCCGTGGGATTCATCACCAATCTGGGACAGATAGCCGGGCTCATCGACGGCTACATCACCACTAACGGAGCTCTCTGTTTCATCGGCCACAACACTGTCTGCCGGCACGAGATAGCCCACTCTGACGTGGACACCATCTTGCAAGCCTGCGCCCACAGCCGGAGACCGGCCATCGTGGTAGGCGAGCGCGACATTGCCGTGTACCAACACCAATCCATTGTGGACAAGGTGTTTCGTGACGGGTTGGGACTCCATGACTTCCGCTTTGCCGACCTCGACATCGTGATGCGGCAACCCATCTTGCAGGTGACACCCTTCATCACGGCAGAAAAGGAAGCGGAACTGATGGCCACCATCAGCGACTGCACAAGCGGCCGGTGGTCTCCCGAGTTCACCGACATCACCCAACGAGAAGCCGACAAAGGCAAAGGACTACTTGCCATGACGGCCCACTTGGGACTACACACAGACGAGACAATGGCTTTCGGTGACGGCGGCAATGACATCAGCATCATCCGCCGGGCAGGCATCGGAGTGGCTATGGGCAATGGCGGAGAGCGGGTGAAAGCCGAAGCCGATTTCGTGACCACCTCCGTGGACGATGAAGGCGTCAGACACGCACTCTGCCACTACGGTGTGATTTAGCCCCGGAAGGCTTCCACTGTCTTCCCAGACTGTCCATTGACAAATCTTCGACAAAGCAGATAAAACCACACTTATACCATTTAGAAAATGCCATCAAGATTATGAAAAAAGTTATACTTCGAAAACTCTTGGTGCTGCTGGCGGCAATAACCATACCAGCCCATGCAGCGGGAACTTTGATTGTCGTATCCAACAACAGCGATGTCCAGCGACACGAACTGATAGAACTTAACTTGGATGCGCTCCGGAAACATGCCGGGCTGGCTGAATCGGAAACTTTTCTGATCAAGAACACGCTCGGGCAGGAACTTCCCTACCAGCTTTCACACGACGGACAGCTACTGATGGAAGTAAGCGTGCAACCTCATGCCAAGGCGACCTATCAAGTGATGAAAGGTACTCCGCAGCCCATGAGAACCTATGTCTGCGGAAAGATGTACCCCCTGCGCAAAGATGACATTGCATGGGAAAACGATCGTTGCGCCTATCGCGTTTATGGGCCGGCCTTGCAACGGACGGGAGAGAAATCATACGGCATTGATGTGTGGGTGAAGAACGTGCCCTACCCTGTCGTGGAAAAACGCTACGAGATAGACCACAAGGGGAATCTCTTGGCTGACTCCCTCAAGAGCGTGGGTCTGGAAATGCTGAATGACTCTGTGGACAAAGCCACCTCGTTTCATCTCGATCATGGAGAGGGAATGGACGCATACGCAGTCGGTCCGACCCTCGGGTGCGGTACACCAGCCTTGATGAATGGCCGGACGATGATTTTCCCCTACTGCTATGAGCGTTACCGCATCTTGGACAACGGTCCCCTGAGGTTTACGGTAGAACTGGACTATGCGCCCAACAAGAACGGAGTAGTGGAACACCGGCGGATAAGCTTGGACAAAGGTGCGCATTTCAACCGCATGACAGTGTGGTATGAACACATTCGGCAACCCTTGACACTGGCTACAGGATTGGTGCTCCACAAGACCGGCGACCTGAAAGTCGGCAGCGACTACATTTGCTATGCAGACCCGACCGACAGACCGGATGTTCACAACTCGCAGATCTATGTGGGGGTGCTGTTTCCCGAAGGAGCAAACAAAACCTTTGTCACCGAAGACAAAAGCCACGCTATAGGCATGATAGACAACTATAAGGGGAAAGAATATACCTATTATTTCGGGGCAGCATGGAGCAATTACGACATCCGCAACTTCGCCCAGTGGGCACTTGAGACCGAGTCGTTCCTCCAAGCCTTGCGCCAGCCCCTCACCGTCACCCTCCGTTGAAGGAATGGGGAGGGCAAAACCAGTTTGTTAAAGTTCATTTTAAGAGACACTACAAAAGCCATATCCATGCATTATAAAGCCGGATATGGCTTTTCCATTACTGTTTTTCGATTCTCAAGGATAGGCTTTCCTATTGATTTCCTACCCTATTAAAAAGGTCTATTTGATAGCATCGTATGCCCGAATGGCCTCAATGAACCGACCGTTGACATCTTCGAATGTATAGAGACCGTCGGCATTGGCGGTAAGGCCTTTAAGTTTCAAGGAGTAAACCATCGGCGGATTGTCGAGCGAAAGCATCTTCAAGCCCCTGAGCTGGTCGGTGGTCTGATAGACAATGTTCACAGCCACAAACTCCTTGCCGCTCTTGTCGGACCACTTCTCAAACACCACCTTACTCCCGATGGGCGTTTTCTTCTCGATGGAGTTGGGCAGTTCGTAGTCGTCAACCCCAAGGGCGGCATCGACACTGGCTATATTGGAGTCATGCCCGCAAAGGAATGTAAACTTGCGCCCCGCAGAGTTGAGTTCGTCGTTGAGGTATACCAACAGCGGATGGGCCACATTGGCAGCCACAATGGGAGCCGTGAACAACACGTCGCCATACACATCTTTTATCTTGGCAATCTTCTCCCAATCGCTCAGTGTGATGTCATGACCGAAAGCGGCCTTTTTGACATCAGGCTCCTCATAGTATTGCAGAATGAAAGCATCGGAGGCGGAATTGGCCAATTTGAGCGAACCTTTCATCTTAGGCTCGTCATAAAGTTTGAAAATAAACTGTGTGTTATAATCATCGAAAGCACAAGTTTCACCACTCTTGCAGGCAGGAGAGTCCTTGAGGTCGAGCACTTTAGCCGTGACGGCATAGCTGTCTTTCAGCTTCTCGTTGATGCCCACGATGCCTTTCTTTCCTCCCATGGCTGCAATCTGCTTCAGCGCCTCCTGACAGAAAGCGTCACTCACTTTCGTGAGCCGTGGACAGAATACCGGATCCATTTTACTAGCATTATAGCGATGATTCACACGTACATTGGCAAGAGGCATGAAACCTGATGAGAAATATTGTGCTGTGGCGATGGTGCGCTGCATACTATTGGCATAGAAGTTCACCTCATCGGTCGTCGGCACGGCATTCTCCTTAAACAGTCCTTCATCAACAAGCCACTTGCGGAAATACTGTCCCATCATGGTTTCGAGTACACCGCCCCGTAAGGTCAGTTCGCTCGAAGCCGATGTCCAGTTTATCCACTGGTGAGGAGTGAGCCTACTGAGCGCACTGCCGTTTGTGGAAAGCGGCGAGCGGATGCTGTGCCGGCTCAGAATGACAACTTCCTTCAACGTGTAACGCTCTTTGAAACTTTGCGGGCGTTGCAGCTGTGCCATCAATAGCGACGGCACAAGCAGCAATAGAAGCGACAATATGTTAGTTCTAAGTATTCTCATGATAGTCTTAGTTTAAACGGTTGGATCAGAACTTGATTTGGAGACGAGTTTCAAGGATAGACACATGATTGTCGGGAGCTGCAGCACGATTTTGGGTCTTGGTGTAGGAAGCACGTACACGCCATATCATGTATTTGTTGGGATAGTAGTTGAACGTGGCCGACCAGTCGTTCGAACGTCCGCCAAGCACTCCTGCATGGCTGTCGGAAAGGTCTGTGTAATCGTAAGCCAGCACCACTTCCATAGCACCGGGATCGGGTGTATCAATGCCACCGTCCCAATAGTTGTATTTATAGTCTTTGCCCTTCACGATGCCACGCAGAGAACAGTAGGCGCCACTTGCATGGTAGGCATGATAGCCGGCATCACGCGTCACGGCCGCATAGAAATATTGAGTTTCGATGCCCAAACGGCCGACGGCAGCAGTCAATTCGGGCGTAAACTTATAGAGAGCTTTTGCATTGTCCACAGAAGCCTCCAGCGAAGTGATGTTGGCCACACGGGTAGGCCAAGTAGTCTTCAGTACATACGACTTATGGTTGAGCTGCGTGTCAGAGTTATAGCGCGGACTTTCATAGGCACCCGACACGCCCACATGGAAGATTCTGCCACGCTGCGTAAACGGACGATAAACCAGACGAGACATCACACCCACAGCCTGATTGCCCAACTTGTCGGAGGTCATCTTCATGGCATCGGTCTCGGAGAAGAAACTGGCGGTGGCAAGGAACTTGTCGTCGGAATGCTCATACATGAAGCCGAGCAGACGGGAGTTGTTGAACGCCTGATTGCTGCGAGGCTCTTCCATGGAGATTTTGAACGACGAACTCGTGGAACTCTGCAATCCATACTGATGGATGAAGTAACCGGCACGCAAAAGATCGTGACCGCTGAGCGAACGCTCGATGAATACATCTTTCATGCCGACCTTACCGTAAGCGTAGCCGATATCAACTTTGGCCGTCCACTTACCATACTTGGCCTTGAAGCCGACACGCATATCCGGAACGGCAAAACCGTCGTTGAATTTTTCATCACCCTCTTTTGCCTTGAACAAGCCACCATCCAAAAGGATTCGACCGGAAGGTTTGACTATGAGTTTTTCCTCATCTTGTGCATTGGCACTACCCACAAAAAGCAGACTAAGAGCAAGCACTCCAAATATCTTTTTCATATTCTAAATATTAGTTGATAATAAAATAGGTTGGATTTTAGTTTCTTCATGATAGCCATGCCCAAAAGCTTAGTTGGCCTTGCGCTCGCTCTTTTTCACTTTGCCGGCCTTATCGAGTTTGGCAAATTCCGCCTTTGCTTTCTCAAGCTGGGCCATGAAATTCTTGTTGGCATGCAAGCGGGCAACGACTGCACTCGACACAAGGCGGGCTGCATCGACATCGCTCTGGAAATGATAGCCACAAATGACACGGCTCTGCCCCATCTCATAACCACGCTTCAATATTTCATTTTGCCGGTCTACATTGATTTCTGAAAGGATAAGAGCTGTAGCCCAGCCGATGGCAGTATGGCCGGAAGGATAGGACCCATTGGTAGAGAGTTCTTGCTGCTGTTCGGGATTGCAGGTCGTCTCATGATAGAAAGCGAACGGACGAACACGCATATAATGGTTTTTGGCAGCCCGAGTGGCAAGATCGCCGGCGTCTTCCCGCATACCTAAAACAAGTTTGTAAATCTCGGGAGTGGTCTCCTTTGAGATTCTAATGCCAAAAGCCTCTGAAAAAGCATTGGGTACACCATCCCCACCCACACGTGCATCGGCTGCAGCCTGATCGCCACGCGGAGTATTGCGCTGGAGCTTGCCCCACTGATACTGGGCTTCATCATTCATCCAAAGGATGCTACCCGGCTGAGGTGGAGCCGGAAGAAGCTCAAGGCTGTTGGCCACTTCATCGGCTTGAAGGAAATAAAGGTCGGGATTGGTTCTTACGTCTTTGATTTTCTGTTGTGCGAAAGTTGACAACGTGAAAACAGACAGCAACACTACAAATAGACTTTTACGGTTCATAATCGTTAGGTTTTAGATTGTTTGTTAATGATTGAAAAACGTGCTGCAAAGATATAAGGAATTGTAAAAAGAAAAAAGTTGCATCCGATGATTTAAGCGATTCACCGAAATGCAACTTTTTACAAAGCACTGTCATACAGTCATTTACGAAAATCAGTGCGGCTTCATATTTTTTAAGTCAGCATCAAAATGTAGGCTGCCATACTTGACGGATGGCGCTCGGAATACTGTAAAATGGCAGCCTCATTGGGCTTAATCTTGTTTTTAACCAAACGACTTATGACCGGATTCAGATTGCCTACCATGTCGAGCATGCCGGGAATAAACGTGCGCTTGACTTTTGCATCGGCAATGAGAAGTGCAAGGACTTTAGCCTGTTGGTTGTCATAGCTCGTAAACTGGAGAATAGATGCCAACAGACGATGGTCAGTGAAATCCATATTGGCATAAAAACGTTCCACAAGCTTACCTATACGTACTGTCAAATCGTGTGTATGCCCGGCAATTTCAACCTCCAATCTCTTGTCGAAGAGTTTGTTCACCCTTTCTTCATTTCTATTAACGACTTGCTGCCGCACAGCACTATAATCCTTCATAGTTTGGGCAAGGGCAAGCCTGCTAAGTATCTGCTCCAAGCGGCAGTCCACGTGGCGCATGCGACGCAATAGCATGATGCGGTCTTTATGCTCCATATCAGTGGTTTCACTTTCCAACTGGGCTATCTGTGTGACCACCACCTTGTCGGCATTGGGGAGAGACCGTAGCTGCCCAAGACGCTGCCGGGCATAGTCTTTAAGTTTACTCAAAGTCTCGTCTGCGAACATGGCATTGTATCGCTTGTCTATGTCGTGAAGCCGATCGGCAAGTTCCGCCAATGGCTTGATGGCCAATTCCTTCCGGAAAGTTTCTATCATAACTTCCAAATCGGCATTGATGCCCTCCAAAGGCAAAGTTCCGGCAAGGTCGGCGGTATATTTGTCGAGGCGGTCACTAATGTTTCTCACGGTCGTCAGCCATTGGACATTCTCTACAGCCTGACTGCGAATATTCTCTATCAGCCCAGTTTGTATGGCGGCATCCGTCAGTTCCGCGAGTCTGTGACTGTCATAAAGTTCCGTGCGCAAGATTTCTTGTCGCTGGTTGTCAACGAATTTCATCAGCAGCAAAGCCGTATTCCTGTTCATGCGCATAATCGTGTCGGAGACTGCGGACAGCCGGACATTAACCTGCTTCCATGACTCCTTGCCATGAGGCCCCACCCCATTGATTTCTGTCTCCAATGGCTCTATCTCATTTTTGTAGTCTCCCTCAAGCAACTCACTAACTTGCCGAAGTTCTGACAGACGGCGGCGAAGATCATTTTTACGCGCTACAATCTGCTTAATGCCGATGTGCCGATAACGGCGATAGCCCACAAACGATACCAGCAAGAAGATGATGGCGGAGGTAAAAGAGACGGCCAACAAACGACGTGACACCCCGCTGTGCTGCACTTCCACCCAACTTGAATGGTTTTCCTGCCCCGGCACGAAGTGCAAGACTCCCAAATTGCACCCCAGATACAAATGATTGTCGACGGCAAGCGAAGCATTGGGGTTGAATCGGATGTCGCGAAAGAATAGCCCCGTCTCCACCAAACGACGGTCACGGATGCTGAAACGCCTCAATCCAAAGTCCATCAATCCATATACCGTAGTATCATTTGCCAGAATAATCTTATTGATACCGGTGACGCTGATGCTATCCGCACTCCCTTGCAACACGAGTTTGTCATTGGCAAGCACCACCATTGATGCGGGATATTCGTCGTTCACCACCACGCCACGGATTCCCTCCATGTGCTCGAAGCCCCGAATGGCTTTGTAACTGCCATTTTTTCCGGCAAACACCCCATCGTTCAGCGTGGTGAGATAAACGAGGGCGCTACCTTCGGGACGATAAAAAGAGGTGATGTATTTGTCGGAGAAGGCTGCCACCGTGTCGGGCTGTCCTCCGGCGAGTCCCATTCTCACCAGTCCATCCTGCACTCCGAGCAGCATCGACACACTGTCTTCCCCGGCCTCTATGGCAAAAGCCGTCACTTTGTCCTTAGATGCATAGCACTCCTGACTGCGTGAAAGCAAGTAGTTACGCCACAGCTGGCCGCTTAAAGCGAGTTGCTTCACCTGACGCTCGTCGTTCAGATAGTAGAGCGTACCATCCTTGGCATAGACGTTCACAATAGGACTTTCTCTGATAAAGTCGAACACTTTGCCGGCTTCCTCCGTATTTTTCTTTTGAAAGAATATCTCGTTGTTTACATTGACATAATAGATATTGCCTTTGTCTGCACAAGCCGAAATAATAGGTGCATCTGTGTTGAACACATCAAGGTGCATAGGCACCTTCCAAAGCGCATTGTCCGTGACGAGCAGCATGAAACCGTTGCGCTCGTCACGAAGCACGATATTGCAACTGTTCACAGGAATCTCACGCCGCAGACGGATTCGCGTAAAAGTTTTCAAATCTTTAGTGAGCAGGGCGTGATTGATATTGAGAAAACAAAATGTACCTTCTGAACGATAGAAAACATTGGCATTGAAGTCGAGTTCGTATGTCTTACTATCACCATTGCCCTCCACATAAAACCTGTTCCCGGCCAAGATGTGCAGTTTGTTGTCATAAAGGGCTACGAAATCTATTTTCTCTCCGCCATGCGTTATGGTCACTTTCGGTGTGCGGACATCCACTCTGAGCACTCCATTATTGGAGGCCGCAATGATGGTGCTGCCATTTTGCAGCACCATTTTCTTCACCACGCACGGAGCCCCTTCATGCTGCCGGGCATACTGAGCGCCCGGATAGAGCATCTGCGGTGTCGTAGCCGTGTCACCGGAAAGGACAAAAAGTCCCTGACTCGTTGAGAAAAACAGCTTGCTGCCAGCTTCGATGGCATCGTATGCTGAATAATTGAGCTGCTTACCGACAATGGGATAACAGTGCATAAGGGTAAACCGGGAACCATCGAAATGCCATCTCTGCAAACCGCTGTTTCGCACCCCGATCCAATAATCATCTCCCAAATGCTTGACAAAATAGATGCGGTCGAAAGCTATCTTATACCCCTGACGTCCGCTATTGGTCACTCTCCACACTTTTCCATACTCGTCGCCTAACCAACAAAGCGTGTCGTTCTCTTCGGAAATGGAAGCCAACCGCTCATTGAAATAGTATTCGGTTTCGTTGAGCGATTTATCATTTCCCTGTTCGGCGCAACTTATTAGCGAGAAAAAGATGATGATCGAAGCAAAGATATGGTGATATATTTTCATGATCTAAATTTTAGTAAGGAAAACGCACCGACACAGAATCCGCATGCACACGGTGACCAAGCACAGGAAAGGAGCAATCCTTCCGGTATGACTGCTACGGGCTTTTTGCATCGGTACAGAATTGGAATCTTTATGCAAAGATAAACAAAAGTTCTTAAAAGCATGGAGGCAGACAGGAAAAATGCAGAAATAGAGTGGCAACGTCTCCTAATCTCTATCCCAGTACCAACAAGGTGCCCCTTATGCCCATACATGGAGACTTATCCGGCTCGACCGGCTTCTGACGGAAAAAAGTCAGAGCGGAAATTGTCAAGCTATTTGTCCGTTTTCGGCCTCTGATATTGCGATATTTTTGGCGGGCAACCCGTTCGGCGCAAATGCGCGAATTTGGCGACTTCTTCAAACCGTTGATAATCAGCCGTTTGAATTTCATTGACAGATATTAAGGGCCGGAAAAAGGACTGAAAGGGCCCAAACGGGCTTGCAAAAGGGCCACAGTTGCGCTGCAACTAATCAACGAAAATGAAGAAATATCGAAATTGGTGTAAACTGACTGATAATGAATAGGAAACGGAATGATTTGCATAGAAGTGCTCTTTTCAAAAAGGGTAATAATATGCAGATTTAGGCAAAAGTTCAGTTACCAGAGCGTTACCCAATTTTGCCACAGGTAACGACGGAGAAAAAATAGGTAACTGAATTATTTTCGCACGTGTGGCTGTTGCTACGGTCGTCAGTTTTCTGCATAAGTGAGGAACGCTTTGAATTTGGTAATTTTGCCACAAAACATCAAAGCGTATGAAAACAGAAAAGATGAAGGTGTTGCTCTACCTCAAAAAGAGCGGTCTTGACAAGTCGGGCAAGGCTCCGATTATGGGACGGATAACCATCGGGCGTTCCATCGCACAGTTCAGTTGCAAGCTCTCCTGCAATCCTGACTTGTGGAATCCTCGTGAGAGCAGAATGGACGGCAAGAGCCGTGAGGCTGTGGAAGTGAACGGCAGGTTGGAGAACTTGCTGCTTTCCATTCAGTCATCCCATCAGTCTTTGCTTGCAAGAAGTTGCTCATTTGACGCAACCGACGTGAAGGAACAGTTTCAAGGCAGTGTGCAGACACGGTGCATGCTCATTGAAAGATTGGATAAGCTCATTAAGGAGAAAGAAAGTCATATCGGTATAGACATCAGGAAAGAGTCCATGGCAGGCTATCACTCCACGAGAATCCGCTTGCTGGAGTTCATTCAAAAGAAGTATAAGGTTTCTGACTTGGCTTTCTCACAACTGACAGAGAACTTCATCCATGAGTTTCAGCAGTACTTCTTGGGGGAGTGTGGATTTCAGGAAAGCTCATTCTACAATGTCGCCACCCATTTGAAGACAGTATGCAGGCTGGCTTACCGTGAAGGATTGGCTGATGTACTACTTTTTGACAAAACCAAGATTAGCAAGGGTAACAAGAAACTCCCCAAAGCACTCGACAAGGAAGCATTGGAAAAGCTGAAGGCTCTCCACTTGGAGGACTTGGAGGAGGAAATGGAAACGGCAAGGGATATTTTCCTCTTTGCCTGTTATACAGGTGCTGCATATTGCGATTTGATGGAACTGAACAAGTCCCATCTTGTGCGTGATGATGAGGGCTGCCTTTGGCTGAAGTTCAACCGTCAGAAGACAGGTGTGCCTTGCCGTGTCAAACTGCTGCCCCAAGCCATACGGCTGATGGAGAAGCTCCACAGCGAAGAAAGGGAAGCATTGCTCCCTTTCATGAGATATGCTACTTACCAATCATATTTGAAAGCCCTGCGACTTCGTGCTGGTATCCCGTTTCCCTTTACCACACATACGGCAAGGCACACCTTTGCTACGCTCATCACGCTTGAGCAAGGAGTTCCGATTGAAACTGTGAGCAAGATGCTCGGACATAGCAATGTAAGCATGACCGAGCGTTATGCAAAGGTTACATCCCAAAAACTCTTTGAGGAGTTTGACCGCCTCCTTTCTTTTACCGAAGATATGCAGTTGGCTATCTAATCCTTATCAAGTCATTTGATTGCTTATCTATTCTTTTAAAACTTCAAAATATCAAGACAATGAGAAGTACATTCAAGATACTGTTCTATATCAACAGACAGAAGACAAAGGCAGACGGCAACACCGCCATTCTCTGCCGTATCACCATAGACGGAAAGAGCACCGCCATTACCACAGGAGAAGAGTGTAAAGTCTCCGAGTGGAACACCAAGCAGGGTTTGACGACTGACAGGAAGACCAATCAAAGAATCAGCGAGTTCAGGGAATTGGTAGAGAATACCTATCGGGACATACTGACGAGGGAAGGAGTGGTAAGCGTGGAACTTATCAAGAACCGTTTGCAAGGCATTGCCACCAATCCCACCACGCTCCTTACCATGAGCAAGGCGGAACTGCAATCTGTCAAGGAGTCGGTAGGCAAGTCAAGGGCAGAGGGGACTTATCTGAACCTTTACTATTCTGATAGAAATCTCC
>OGFR01001067.1_pt1 | contig 14615 bp, 14 predicted proteins | sample 1571001 | NCBI WGS metagenome assembly OGFR01 (sample SAMEA2582064, study PRJEB24529) | metagenome | biome: Human gut stool | place: China | collected 2011 | reverse complement strand
GTGGGGGAGAATAAAAAATAAATTTTCTTTTTCTTCCTCGAGGCCACGCCTATGAAGCTCACCGAGCTCGATACACCGTCGCTTTTGATTGATCGCGACAAACTTATCCGGAATATTGCCCGAGCCAAAGCATCCTGCGCGAAGCTCGGTGTGCATTGGCGTCCGCATCTGAAAACGCATAAGTGTCTGGAAATTGCCCGTCTCCAGATTGAGGACCCGACTGGTCCCGCCACAGTTTCCACCCTGAAAGAGGCGGAATTTTTTGCCTCCAACGGAATCACAGATCTGATTTACGCGGTCGGAATCGCCCCGCATAAACTGCCCCGCGTTGATCGGATTAATAAGTCTGGGGCTGACTGCAAGATCATTCTCGACAGCGTTGAGGCGGCCGATGCCGTGAGCCGCTATGCGCGGACAGCTGGCACCAGTTTTCGGGTACTGATTGAAATTGACTGCGATGGACATCGTTCCGGACTGAAACCGGGAAGCCCTGAAATCCTTGAGGTAGCCCGGCATCTTAAAGATGGCGCGGCACTTGTCGGCGTTCTGACACACGCGGGCGGCAGCTATTCGGCGCACGGGGACGCCGAGCTGAAGGCCGCGGCCGAGAATGAAGTGACTGCAATTACCCGAGTCGCGGATGACCTTCGCGCTGCCGGTTTCCCGATTGAAATCGTGAGTGTCGGTTCCACCCCGACACTCTGCGCCGCGGAAAAGGCTCCTGGTGTCACGGAATATCGAAGCGGCGTCGGGACCATCTTTGATCTCTTTATGCATGGTGTGGGAGTTTGCGAGATCGGGGACATCGCTGAGTCCGTGCTGGTCTCTGTCATTGGCCGGCAGCAGGAGAAGGGCTGGCTGATTACGGATGGCGGGTGGCTCGCGATGAGCCGGGACCGCGGCACGGCTTCTCAGGCGGTTGACTGGGGTTACGGAGCGGTCTGCGATATCAATGGGAACCTGATCCCTGAGCTTTGGGTGGCGTCCGCGAACCAGGAGCACGGGATCATTGCCCGGCGTGACGGGAAACCGATTTCAGAATCGGATTTCCCTTTGGATACGCGTCTTCGCATTCTCCCAAATCACGCTTGCCCGACGGCGGCGGCTTTCGACCGCTATCACATCGTCGATCACGGAGAGGCTACGGAAGTCTGGCACCGAATCAATAATTGGGAGTAGTCTTTAAGCGGTATTACGCTGAGGCGTGCATATAACGTCATCTCTAAAAAATGCTGAAGAATTCAATTCAGCTCACGCCTCCGCGAGGTTGTCCGTCAGGATAAACCTAATCTTCTGTTCCCTAACCACCAGGATGGCAGAAGAAAACGGGCATCAGGGTCTGTGCCTCAAGAGTTATGCATCAACCACAAAGGAGATGAAGCATGCTAGGTGTCGTCATAACGCTCGCAGTGATTGCGGCGGTCGCGTGGTGTATTTTCAAAAACTATTACCCTCCAACCGTTCTTTTGATTGCAGGTCTTTTATTCCTTGCAGTTGCTGCGTGTTTTGGAGTTGATCCGGTGCCGGCAAAGGCATCCACTCATTTCCTTGGATTTGATTTTGCGCAGGCCTTCACTGATCGTATGAAGACACGCCTCCCCGGTCTGGGTCTCAACATCATGTGGATTGCAGGTTTCTCGTATTACATGGATAAGATCGGGGCATCCAAGGCTCTCGTGAAGCTTTGTGTGAAGCCGCTATCAGCGATCCGCTCGCCTTATCTGCTTCTTGCCGTGACCTATATCGTTGGTCAGTTTATGGCACTCTTCATTAACAGCGCAGTCGGTCTTGGATTGCTGCTGATGGCTTCGATTTTCCCGCTGCTTGTCGCGCTGGGGGTTTCTAAGACTTCCGCGGCTGCGGTGATTGGTTCGACCTGCTGTCTTGACCTTGGACCGTCATCCTCAAATGCGATGCGGGCGGCAGATCTCCTTAACACAGACGTCGTTACCTATTTTGTCCAGAATCAGATTCCGGTTGCACTCTGCGTGATCGCTGTAGTAGCAATCGGACATTTCTTTATTCAGCGTTGGTTTGATAAGAAGGATGGTATTGAAACAAGCGGAGCCGGGACTCAGGAAGATGTAGCAAAGGCATTTGAAGGAGCAGGTCCTGTCTGGTATTCAATCCTTCCGATGCTGCCCCTTGTTCTTCTGATTATTTTCAGCCCGATGGTCTATCAGCCTGTGAAACTCTCGCTTCAGACCGCCATCATTATTTCCATTCTTGTGTCTTTCGTAGTTGACCTCATCACAACCCGGGGTGTGAAGGATTCGATTGGAAGGACAAAGGCTGTATATGAAGGGATGGGCAAAGTATTTACATCAACTGTGGCCCTTATTTGCTGCGCTGAACTCTTCGCTTTTGGTATGACAAAGGTCGGCGGTATCACGACGATGATCAACGCCGCCGCATCAATGGAATCGGCAGGTGTCTGGGTGATGCTCTTCATCATGATTGCCATTATGGTCCTTGCGACTCTGGTCACAGGCTCAGGAAATGCAGCGTTCTTTGCATTTTCGCCGCTTCTTCCTCAGGCAGCGTCTTCTGTCGGCATGAGCGCGGCTGTGCTTGCCGTTCCTGTACAGCTGTCGGCGGGTATTGCCCGTACGATGTGCCCGATTGCGGGTGTCACCATTGCCGTGTCATCGATCGCTGGCATTACACCGTTCCAGCTCGTGCGCCGCACGATTCCGGTGATGGTGCTTGCCCTGATTACAAACATTGCGGCTTCAGCCGCCTTCCTCTGAACGGAACCCGGGCTGCCGTAAAAAATTCCGGCAGCCTGATCCCATTCTCTTTCTGACAGGAGTCAAATGATGAATGCAGTTCTGATTAGAAACGCCGAGGTATATGCGCCGGAACGTCTGGGGGTTCAGGACGTTCTGATGGTGAATGGCCGTTTTGCTGCGGTTGGGAAAGATCTCAACGTAGTAATGCCTGGACTGGAAACAATTGATGCAGCAGGGAAACTGCTGACGCCTGGATTCCTTGATCAGCATATTCACGTCACGGGAGGCGGCGGAGAAGGCGGTCCCGTGTCCAGAACACCGGAACTGGTGCTTTCGGAATTGGTTGCCTGTGGAACCACTTCTCTTGTTGGGGTATCAGGGACAGACTTTATTACCCGCTCAATTGAAAATCTGCTTGCCAAAATTCGTGCGCTGGCCGCAGAAGGGGTGTCCACATGGATGTATACGAGCAATTACCGCTTTCCTCCGACCACGATGAGCGGTGAGGCCGCAAAAGATATCTTTATGGTTCCGGAGTGTCTGGGAGTCAAGATTGCGCTTGGCGATCACCGCTCATCCTTCCCGACAGTTGATCAGGTTATTCAGCTACTGGCTGACATTCGTCTTGGCGGCATGATTTCCGGAAAAATCGGTGTATTGCATGTTCATTCCGGAAATCTTCATGGCGAATTTGAAATGTTTAAGGAAATAGTGGACCGCGGTTTCCCGATTCGCCATATTCGCCCGACTCATTGCGCAAGGGCAAAGTATGTGTTTGATTCCGCTGTGCAGTTTGCCAAAGCAGGCGGCTATATCGATATCACAACAGGCGGATCCTGCTGCTTCGACTCCCCGGCTGATGCCTTTATTGAAGCGGTTGGCGAAGGGGTTGACCCTGCCCGCATTACGATGAGCTCAGACGGTCATGGCTCCAAACCTCGTTTCAATGACAAGGGGGAAATGGTAGGGCTGGCTGTCTGCGGGATTGAATGTAATCTTGAAACTATTCAGAAGCTTGTCAGGGAAAAGGGGCAGAAGCTCGAGGATGTTCTTCCCTTTATCACCAAAAATGTTGCGGATTCGCATGGGCTATCTACGCAAGGTCGGGTGGCCGATGGAGCAACGGCAGATGCATTGCTTTTTGATGACAATCTTGAACTTACGGATGTTTTTGCCAAGGGGCGTCAGATGATGCGGAATCGCGAAATTATTGTTCGCGGTACTTTTGAAGAATAATTGGTTATCCCGAGCTTCCGATAAAAACAGCGTCCCGTTAGTGATTTTTCGGGGCGCTGTTTTATTCAGGCTTGTGTCAGTGCTTCCTCTCTGTTCGATCGGTTCCAGAGCCGCTTGAATGCGGGGATCAGGAGAAGGAGATGCCAGGTGCCATATCCAATCACGAGTCCCACGGCAACACCCCCCAGAACGTCTGTCGGGAAATGGGCAAAAAGCCAGAGCCGCGAAAAGGCGATCAGAAGCGCGACGGGAAGCGCCGCGAGAGCAATTTTGAATTCCCTGCTTGCGAGCAGAACGCCGAGCACCGTGAATGACACCGCCGTGTGACCGGAAGGAAATGAGAAAGAAGGCGGGCACGCCTGCAGCATAGAGACCCCTGTCTCAATGGCGCAGGGTCTCGGACGGGCAAAAAGAAACTTCAGAAGGCCGTTTGAAATAAAAAGATCCGCGAACAGACTGACGATGATCGCGATGCTTACCGGGCGGGTCTTTTTTGAGCATAAAAGCACCGCGGCGAGCGCGATCCAGATTTCTCCCGCGTTCCCGACCCGGGTCGCCGCCATCATGATGGAATCAAAAAATGTTCCATGAAGCGCCTGGAGTGAGAGGAGAAAAGACATTTCCGACATTTTGAAGCAAACCTCTTCCGGGGGCGGTTTCTGGGAAACCGTCCCTCTTATTGATTTTCGAACCGGATCAGCGTTCAGGCTTTCTGAGGAATCCGAATGAAGCGAGCCGCATGGCTGCGCTTTAACGAAGACGCGAGAAACGCGAGGTAGACCAGAGCGGAGAGACTCCAGTCAAGAAGGAACGTCGCCACATTGTGGCTCGGGAAGTGGTATCCCCGCATCATCTGAATGACACCGCAGACCGTTCCGAAGAGGATAGCGAAAAAGAGACCGACGCGGGCAAGGGTCGGACGGCGACGTCTGAAAGCAAACCAGAAGGGGATCAGGCTGAAACCGGTTCCGGCAAAGCCTCCGGGCCAGCAGTTGCCAGGGGCTGAAAGGCTGAATTCAAAGTGAGGGGCAAGAATCGGATGCGTACCGCCGAAGAACGTCGTGGAAACCGGGCAGTAGACCCCGGTCATATCTTTCAGCACTGAGACTGTCCCGACGCAGACGAGTATTGCGGTAATAAGATAGCCCGCTTCAGTGACAGAAATCCGGGGGGAGATCTTGGCACGGTCTTTTACCGCGATCGCGATAACTCCCAAAGCTACGAACACCGTGAGCAGTTTTGCCCATTTATGGAAGAAAAGCAGCGCTGCGCTGTTCTGAAGCGGAAACGTTCCATCCGGCGCAAAGAAACGCTCCACCGCGAGGTCAATGGAGACCGGGTGAAGGATGATGAGCGCCGCGAGCAGCAGAGCCGGAATAATCGCTTCGGCTGCAGCGGAAAGAAAACGTCTTTTCACGGGATTCAGAGTGCCGACGGACGGAAGTCCGGCAGCAGATAAAGGGAGACAGTTAAAGTATGTTCCCTGCCGTGTGAAACCCCCGTTCAAAGCGCGTCAAAACAGTGTGAAGAATAAGAGAGGAGAGAGCCAGATTCAAAACCGGCCGAGGGTCTTTTTGAAGACCAAGCTTCTGAGGGGGAAATGTGAACGGGGAGACAAATGAGGGAAAAAGAAATATCCCTCCTTCCATGAGGAGAACTTGCAGGGAAGGAGGGAAAAAGACCTCATCTCCGAGGAGAGAGTCACGGGATGAGGCTGTACGCACTCATGCTTCTACAGATGCCGGAGCAGTGTCTCCGGATTCGCCGTGATGCTTCCGCTGCAAGGACTTCGGGAAAATAGCGGAACCGGCTTCCGGCTGCTCCTAAAACCGCTTCGCGGAGAAGAGAAGAAGGAAGAAATGCTCTCGGGGTTTCTTCTTTTTCTTTTCTCTGCAATTCATACATTACGCCTTTTTAAAAATATTTATGTATCACCAAATAGGGATTCCAGGAAGAAATGCCGTAATTTATTCATCATGATGGAGGCTTCTGTCTTGGATTTACGGGTTTCTGTAAAAGCTCTATTTATTTATAGGTATCAATATTGCGGCAGGCGGCACAGAGCGTCTCGTATGGCGGTCAGGAGGAACGGTTCACGGTTTTATTCAGAAAAAAACGTGAACGAAAAATAGCGTCGTTGAAATTTAAAAACGTTACTTGATGGTGATATCCGGAAAATGTCTGATGAAAACCCGAAAAGAGAGAAAGCGGGGGAAAGTCTCAGACGTTTTCCTTATCTCAGTCGACCGTGGTCAGAGAACGGCTTTGGAGCGCTCCTTCGAGTCACAGTGCCGCACTAACATGGAAGATGCCGGAGCCTCGGGGCTTCCTGCCTTCCGCGGATTCGGCAGTCCATCCAATTTCACTCAATATAAAAAATAAATCCTATGACAGAAACCAGAATTGAGGCGTCAAGCCCCCAGGCCGGGGGTCTGAAACGCACATTCGGCATGCGGGAGGCGGTGACGATCACGGCGGGCTCTGTGATCGGTGTCGGTCTCTTTACAACGGGTTCCAATGTTGTCGGCACGCTCGGGCCAGCGGTCATTCTTGCAACGCTCCTCGCGCTCGCGGTGAGTATTTATCCGGCGCTCCTATACGCGGAAATGGGAGCCGCGCTTCCTTACGCGGGCGGCACCTACCAGTTCGCATCTCTTGGTCTTGGACGTGCGGCCGGAATGCTCGCGGGCTGGAACTTCATCATTTCGCTTGTCGCAGTGACGGGGGGCGAAGCGCTCGCTTTCAGTTACTACTTCCGAACGCTTTTCCTCGCGTTTGGCTACGACCTGCCGATATCCGACGTGGTGCTCGCCTCCATTGTGACCGCGGGCTTCATTGTGGCCAATGTTTTCGGCGTGAAGCTCACCGGAAAACTGCAGAACGGCTTCATGTTCTTCTTCTGGGGCGTCGCCTTCATCTGGTTCCTTACGATGATTCCGAATGTCCACCTGCCGTCCTTTGTGCGGGCTCCGGAATTCCTTCACGCGACAACACCTCTCGGATTCTTCTCCGCGACCTGCATGATCTGGTGGTGCTTTGCTGGGTTTGAGGCCTGCGTGGCGATGGGGGAAGAAATCAAATACCCGCATATCAATGTGCCGCGCGCGATGTTCCTCGCCCCGTTTGTCGTCTTTGCGGTGAACGCGCTTTTCCAGTGGTACCTCGTCGGCATCACGCCTCCGGATCAGATCGCATCGCTCGCGGATGCGGAAGCGCCGTTTGCCCAGGCGATGAAGGCGGCCGGGATCCTCGGGTTCCCTCTCGCGCTCCTTGCTGCCGGTATCGCCTTTGGCGGCGACTTCTCCACGCTGAACGCCTCGATCTCGACGCCTCCCCGCTATCTCTTCACGATGGCGCGTGACGGCTCCATGCCGAAGGTCTTCGCGATCACGAGTAAGAAATATCAGACGCCGTATGTCGCGGTGATTGTGCTCGGTGTGCTGTCCGTAGCGCTGATTGCGACGAATTCGCTTGAATACATCGCGTCGCTCTCCCTTTTCGCCGACCTCTTCTACTACGTGCTTGGCATCATTGCCGCGCTTGCTCTTCGTAAGAAGCATCCGGAACTGAAGCGGAGCTACAAGGCTCCGTGGATCAAGGTCGGGGCTCCGGTGAGCGCGGTGATCTACGTGCTGATGATGACGCAGCTGGACGCGAACGCCTTCATCACTGGCGTGCTCTGGTGCGTGCTCGGTATCGCGATTTATCTTGTCTGCCGGTGGAAGTACGGCAAAGCCGGGGAATTCACGCTGGATCTCGCGGCGTCCGGTGCGGATGACGTACCGCCGCCTGAGGAAAAACGGGCGATGGATCGTGAGTACCTGATCTGGAAAGTGATTGTTTCAGCGTCCTGCGTGATCGCGGTTGTTCTCTATATCTTCCCGTTCTTCGTGAAGTAGCCGGGAAGAGAAGACTGTTATCCGCCAGGAAACAGCGCGCCCCTGTCTGAAAGCTTCAGGCAGGGGCGCTCTTCGTATCACGAGGATTACTTCAGTGTGTAGGATCTCGCCTTTGTGGAGCAGGGCGAACCTTCAGTCAGCCAGAGTGTCCGTTCGTCAAGATCGAGCACCATGGACCAGAGTGACGTATGGCGGTGGTATTCGGGCAGCGACATGTCGTCATGGCGGCAGACACCGTCCGGATTCCCGGCGTGATCCGAGAGGATCCGGAACAGTGTCTTTCTCTTCAGATGGCCTTCTTCCGCGCGGGTAAGGCGCCGGACGCGGTCGAGACGCGTAAAAGTCGATGTGAATGAATAGCGGGTCGCCTCTCCCTGCGAGAGCATATAGGGGGAGAGCCAGTGATTGGTGTGGCAGAGCGGATGGCCGTCTGAGAGAAGGATATCGAGATCGGAAGGTGCGTATTCAACCGCGACCACGAGACCGTCCGCGCTCGCGAGACCCACGCAGGCTGAACCCGCGCGCTTCGCCTTCGCGATCGTATCAATCGCCTTCGGGACTGTCGGCTGCTGCACAGCGTTCCTAAGAATCACATGAAGCGGTACGCCAATCTGACCTTTCTTCACGGACATGGCGTTCAGCGATACGCCGACCCCGGCCGCATTAAGCCCCTTACCTCCGACCAGACCCGCTTCTGTCACGATGAGGGCTTTCGGGTACGGCCGCTCGTCCACCTCAAGAATCACGGTGGTGCCGGCTCCGATCGACCACCAGTCCCAGTTCTGCGCGAGATAGGTTTTCCCATTGCCGGAGGCTTCCTGCGGCACACCGATCACGCTGCATTCGTCCGCCGGCGCTTCACTCTTCGCGAACATCACTTCCGAGCGGCAGTTCAGCGTCAGAATCACATCAAACGGCACACCTGCCCCTTCGGCGATGCCTTTCATTTCATCGATCAGGTCCGGCCGGTAAGCCCGGATTGCCGGTTCGTAGCGTTTTGCCATCCGGACCGCATCTTTCCATGGCAGATGCGCTTCTTTATCGAAGAGAACTTTGTATTCGTCAATAACCTTCAGGATCCGTTCCTTCGCGAAGGATCCATAAGCGACGCCCCGCTCATGGGCCTGTCCCGAAATGCGGATGTATTGGTGAACTGATGGTGCCATGCGCTGCTCTCCCTTGATTTTTTTGTAGAACAGAGTGCTTCGGAATTCACTTTAACACCGGCAGTTCAGGCTGTGTGCTGAATGACGATAATCAGTTGAAATGGATAACAAAAAAGCCTCTCAATATTAATACTGAGGAGAGGCTTCCCGTGGATTTGGATGTCTTACAGGGGCGGTCAGACGGGAGAGGTTCCGGAAGCGCCGTCCTCTTTCGCAATCGTCGCCACCGCCTTTTCATAAATATCCGCTACGGTGTGACGCTTCAGCTCAGCTTCAAAGGACGCATGAATGGCATCCAGCGTCGCGTCCAGACTCCCGTGAATAGCGCGTCCGACCGGACACGCGGGGTTCGGGTGCTCATGAAAGTGAAAAAGCGGCGCGCTGCTCCCGGTTTCCACGGCCCGGTAGAGGTCGAGAAACGTGATGGCTTCAAGCGGCTTCAGAAGCGTGATGCCTCCGGGGCCCCGGCGGACCTCAATCAGACCGGCTTCCTTCAGCTGCGACATGATGTTCCGGATGATCACGGGGTTGCTGCCAACGGTTCCCGCGAGCATATCGCTCGTGATCTTCTCATCATCCCTGAAGTATTCAATCGCGATCAGCACGTGCACAGCAGTCGTGAATTTGGTGGAAATCTGCATAGAGTCCTGATTCTCCGGAAGTGTAGATGCATCAAAGCGTCAGGCATCTCACAGGACGCCTGACGCGGTAACCGTTCTTGGGGAAGGTGGGGATTTTAAGCCCAGCGGACCGAAATCCGCTCGCGGATGTGATTCCCGTGCTCAATCTCATCCACCATCGCGATCGCGTAGTCGGCGTAGGAGATTTCAGACTTCCCGTCCTTATTCACCGTGAAATCCTCGCCGGTCAGTTCATAGAATCCCGTGCGGGGGCCGTCCGCGAGGAAGACTGCGGCCGGGCTGATATAGGTCCAGCGGACATCGTTTCTCGTACGGAGGTAGCCAAGCGACTTCTTCATAGCCTGGGCGAGCGGGCGGATCGAAGTCTTTTCCGTCAGCAAGGGTTTCCGTGCGCTCCGGGTTCGTGTAGAGAGAACCGGCACCGCCGACAAAGAGCAGACGGGTGTCAGAACCGGCGAGGATATCCGCGAGGTGCTCAGTCGTGGTCTGGTAGAGCGGGAAAGTTTCAGGCGTGAAAGCCCCGAACCCGCTCACCACCGCGTCAAACCCGGCGAGGTCTTCGCGTGTGAGATCAAGGATGTCCTTACGGACGTAAGTCTTTGCTTCCGTATTGTTCTCTTCGTGACGCCCGAAAGCGGTCACGTCAAAACCGCGGGAAAGGGCTTCAGAGATGATTTTGCGGGAAGCTTTGCCGTTAGCGGCAACGACTGCGATTTTTGCCATTTTGCATTCTGCCTTATTGATGTAATAAGTGTTGTTTCATCTGTTAAGAAGAAATATAGCGAAGAAAATTTTAGATGTCAATACTTTTATTACATCAAAAGAAATTCTGAAGGGGAAAGGGAACGGCCGGTTTTCATCAAGCCCCTGAATACAGGCATTTCGCTTTAACATTGGGGGCATGACGGCCGGAAAGGTGCCGGAATCAGGGTGCTTCAGGCGCTTCCTGCCCGGCCGCAAGGACAAAGGAGATAGGAAATGACGCTCGGTGTTCCTTCAACCGGCGAGGCAGGCCGCCTCGCGGACGCATCTCCGTGGACGGGCGAGAGACCGCCGCGGGATGAGTTTTTCTGGCTTTCCCAGATCAACAAAGCGACGTTTGTTGTCAATACCCGAAGCGGGCTTCTCGACCCCAGGCGGGCACCGGGTTGGGCAAGAGCTCAGAGACGCGTGATCGAGAAAGGCAATACACCCGGAAATCCCCGTCCCAGGATATGCACGCGGTGTATCAGCGAGCGATGCTCCGGGATCAGACGCTTGAAGTGATGACCGCGCTGAACTCGGTGCGTGAGACACTCTTTCGCCTCGCGAAGGAAAACCGGGACACGATCGCTCCCTGCTATACGAATGGGGTGGCGGCTCAGCCGAATTCGCTCGGGCACACCTGGCTCGGACACCTTGAAGGCTTCCGGCGTGACTTTGAGTCGCTGAAGGAATTCTGGGCCCGGCTGAATCTCAGTCCTATGGGGACCACCGTGCTGAATGGGACCCCATGGCCGCTTGACCGCGAGTCGATGGCCTCACTCCTCGGTTTTGAAGGACTTGTTGAAAACGCGTATGACGCGGCGCAGATTTCATCCACTGACACCGCGGTGGAGGCAAGTCTCAAACTCGTCGAACCGATGCTGCATATCACGCAGTTTATCGAGGACATCATGACGCAGTATGCGCAGCCGCGCCCCTGGATCCTCGTGTCCAGCACGTATGCCTCAACCGCCATGCCGCAGAAGCGGAACCCCGGGTCGCTGATCGATGTGCGGCGGGACGCGAATCAGGTGCTTGGGGAACTCACGGGAACGATCTTCCGGGCGCACGATCTGATGCCCGGAATGTATGACCCGAAGGATGAGGCCATTAATAGCACAGTGATGGCGGAGGGCGCGGCGGTGCTTCGGGCTTTCGCTCACGTCCTCACGCTTCTCAAAGTGAACCCCGAGCGGGCTCTTGAGGAACTGAATCTTGACTGGACGGCGAGCCAGAATATCGCGGACGTCCTGATGAAGGACTACGGGGTGCCGTTCCGCGAGGGGCATCACTTTGCGAGTGACCTCGTGACGTTTGCCAGAAGCCGGGACTACACGCCGCTCACGCTGCCCTACGAAGACGCAAAGGCTCTCTATGAGAAACTCGCCTCCGGGGCGGAAGAGGGGATTCCAAAGACCTTCCCGCTCACGGAATACGATTTCCGTTCGGCGTTGGATCCCCGCTCGATCGTGAACAGCCGCGCGACCCGCGGCGGTCCGCAGCCGACTGAGCTTACACGGCTCTTCCGCGAGGCCGAGGACGGGATCCGGTCGGATTCTGACTGGGTAAGCGGAAAGAAGACCGCGCTTGCCGCGGCCGAGAAAACGCTTGACGAGGATTTCGAAGCGCTCTGCGCGTTGCCCGGATAACAGATTTTTTTCTTTCTGTCCGGTATCCTTACCGGTCGGTCTGGCTGCCCGCCTCCCGGAAACCCGAGGCGGGCATTTTTTTCTTTTTCAACAGGTTTTAAGAAGGAGGGCTGCGCGTGAAGCAGTTTGTGAGCCGCTGGGGATGTCTTTTTATCGGTATGAGTTCGGTGGCGTTCGGGATCGCGATGACAACCCGGGCGGGGCTCGGCACAACACCGCTCTCATCCTCGCCCTATACGGTCACGTTTTTCACGCCGCTCACGCTCGGTGCCGCGTCGATCGGTCTCAATGTGTTTTTCTTCGCGCTCCTCTGGGCCGTGATGGGAAAGCGCTTTCAGTTCACCCGGAATCTTCTCCAAGTGCCGATTGTTCTCCTTTTCGGCTTTCTCATTGATTTCTTCATGTGGGCCCTCGCCGCGGTTCCGCCGGGACCTTATGCCGCGAAGATCGCCCAGAACCTCCTCGGGAACGCCTTTCTCGCGCTTGGTGTTGTCTTTCAGGGGGCGAGCTGCGCGGTGACGCTCCCGGGCGACGGCTTCGTGATTGAGGCGTCGAAACGCTTCGGAATATCTCTTGGGCGCATGAAAGCGATCTTTGACTGGTCGCTTGTCGCGATCGCCTGCGTGCTCGGTCTCATCTTCCTTGGCCGCATCGAAGGGGTGCGTGAAGGCACCGTGATTTCCGCTCTCACGACCGGAATCTTTGTGCGGCTCTGGGCCAAATGCCCCGTGTTCTCGAAACTCGTTAAATTCAACCGTTTGAAGTAACAAAAAAAGATGAGAACGATTATATTTAAGTATCACGGAAAATAAATTTTCCGTATCTCTTTTATGCTATTAGCTATGCTCGATCTTATTGAGAATAAATGATTTTTTATTGATCGAGTTATTTTTTACTGGACTTTTTTCTTTCTGAACCATTAAAATTGAAGAAAAACCATGAACCGGCAGTCAATGGCTGACCGGCCCCCCCGGAAAGCTGATAAGAGGTCTGAAATGCAGCAGGAAGAAGAAAAAGAAAAAAAAATGCGGAAGAGGCGGCTGAAGCCGCCCCTCGGTCCCGAAGACGGGGCCGGCCCGCATCTCTCCACACGAAGGAAATGGTGCTTCACATCCGCTGTACCACCGAGCAGCGGGATACGTTTGCGAGGATGGGCGGGTCTGTCTGGTTCCGGTCTTTCCTTGATACGCTCCAGGCCGGTTTCGACCGGGATGTGAATTCATCGTCAGGCGAAGAGGATTAGGCAGAAACCGGACGGGGCAGAAATGCATCGCCGGATACAGAAACGGGAGGGTTGCCCCTCCCGTTTTTTATGGCCTGAAATCAGGAACTCTGATCACGGAATAAAGATTTTCGGATCTACGGTAATTTAAGTGTCAGTGATACTAATTACAGGGTCTTCAGTGTCTTTTCGTATTTTTCCAAATGGTAATTTCAGTGTTTTAAAGTGAGAATCTCACTCACCGGCACGCGGCCCGTCCGGAGACGGTTAAGCGGGGAGTCCGCCGGGTAACCCAGTCCTATCCCAATCGCCAGAATCAGGTTATCGGGGATGCCGAGAACGCGCTTCACGATATCGGGGTAACGCACCAGATTAAAGGCCGGAATGCTGCCGACTCCGCGTGATGCCGCGGCAAGAAGCAGAAACGCTTCAAGCGCCCCGGCGTCAAGCACCATCCATTCCGAATGCACTTTCGGGATCGTGATAAAAGCGACTGCGGGCGCGTGGAAGAGCACGGCCTGGCTCGCCCGTTTGTCGGCCTCAAGCCCCAGCGCCTCGCGTTCCGCCGCGACCGCTTCCATCCGGGCCCGGACTTCGGGCGAGCGCTCCGAGAGCGGGAGGTTCGCGAAGTCGGTCGAAGGCGGGATACCCGCCCGGTTCCGTTCGTCGAACTCCGAACGGATCGCGTCGAGACTCTTCCCCGTCGAAATCCAGATCTTCCAGTCCTGGCCGTTCAGCTGGGAGGGAGCCCTTGTCGCGTCTTCCGCGATAGCCTGAAGAACCGGATCCGGAACAGGGCGGGCTGAGAAATACCGGATCGAATGACGGAAAGCAATGGCGCTTGAGAATTCCATGACGGAAAGGTCCCGATAAAAAGATGCATCGCGGAGGAAAAGCTCCGAGGGAGGCTTTCAAAGGGCGGAAAAAAACCGGGGCGGCAGAAGCCGCGCCGGTTTCACCGGATTGATAAAATTTTAGTCCCGCGCTCCTTTGGATTCAGGATATTTCATTCGTCACAAGGTAACCCGCGCGGCTGAGCGCCTGAACCGCGTTTTTGAAGGTATGGCTCTTCACCAGGATATAGTCCGTGTTGTAGGTGGAGACCGCGAAAATCGGAATCTCCTCATCCGCGAGCACCTTGGAGATCCGGGCAAGAATTCCGGTGAGTGACATATCGAGCGTTCCCGCGACCCGCATCATGCGGTAACCCCGGTCAACGGGATAGGCGTCTGACGGCACTTCTGACTCAAGCGCCACGAGCGACAGCTCATCATCCGTCTTCCCGACAAAGACAAAAGGCGACTTCCAGTTAATAGAGGCGGGATG
>OGFR01001066.1_pt1 | contig 14619 bp, 19 predicted proteins | sample 1571001 | NCBI WGS metagenome assembly OGFR01 (sample SAMEA2582064, study PRJEB24529) | metagenome | biome: Human gut stool | place: China | collected 2011 | reverse complement strand
TTGCCCCTTTATTTTTTTTGCCGATTATCATTTTCCCCACCGAGCGCGCTAATGATAACCGTTAGAAAATATTTAAACTTAATTTTCAAAAAGCGCTTGACTTTTAACAGAAACGGTGCTATAATAAATATATAGAAACAAAGAGTTAAATACAAAACATAAGGAGGATTAAGATATGAAGAAATTAATTAAAGAGGATATTATTAAAAGTTTGAGGGTAAAATATGCTCGCTATCTACATTTATCAGCAAACGTATTAGATGGTGACGAATATTTGATAGGGGTATACGATGGAAAAATGCGTATGATACAAGAATGTATCGCTCTTATAAAAATTATGGAGGATTAAGATATGCCCTTTCGAGTCATCTAACGCCAACTATAAAAGGAGAGGGGGCATTTAACCCTCTCCTTTTATTTAACCATTTTATTTAACTGGTTCCCAACCATCCAATACTATTGTTCCAAGTGCTGAAACCTGTAACCATAAGCAATTAGATTCCAATTTAGTTAACGGCTCTCCTGTGAATACAGCCGTTGAACCACCCGGACCTGTAACATAGCACATCCACGCACTACCGTTATACGATGTAATGGCCGCTATACAATCTCGCTGATAAACCAGTTTAGAACTGCTTATTGTAGTTTCACCGCCAAATAATGCTGTTGAATTAATCATAATTGACCCTGTACACGTAAACGGTAATTTATAAACCGGAAAAGCTGTAAACGATGTTCCGTCGGCAAGCGTGATATCAACATGTTTAGTTAACGTGCCGATAGAAGTTAATTCCAGAGAGCCGGATATCTGCATAATTTTGAGATTTTCATTATACAAATAAACAAACCTTCTATAAGGCGACGCACTAGCTTTAGTTATTTCTTCTATCACCTGTACATCACTGGCTTTAACATTTCTAATTTTCCACTTTCCGTAACCCAAAGCAATTTCAGAATTAGCAAGGGCTTCGTTTGCTGTACTAACAGCCCCACCCGCGGCGGTCTGAGCATTAGCAGCCGTAACGTTAGCAGCATCAGCTTTAGTGTTAGCATTGTCTGCCTGTTCTACAGCTCCGTTAGCTGTTTCCTGCGCAGCTCTAGCTGTTTCTAAAGCGGCATTAGCTGTAGCGTCAGCCCCACTACCACTATCATACGCATTTTTAATAGCCGTATCAATCGAGCTAAAAGCTCCATTAACATCTGTTAGCCAAGCTGGCTTGTCAGTCCCTAACCACTGTGGCAAATTATAATTTGGTGTTTTGTTTGTAAAACTCATAATTAAATCCTCCTTAAATTTTTATGCAGCTACGCCATTGAAATCATAATCAAAGGCGGTAATCTGTTTACCATCATAAACGCTCGCTGTTAATTCAAGCGCGTCATATTCCGCAGCGGTAAGTGCTCCTGGCTGGTGCTGAGTAATTAACCAATTAATTATATCTTTATAAAACACCACTTGACCTGTTATAGGACTACGCATATAAAATCTTTCATCAGGATAAAGTAATTTTTTGCCGTATATGTCATAATCAAAAGCACTTAAACCCCGGTCGTCATAATCGGAAGCGTTAAGATATAAATTGTCATACTCTTGCGCAGTTAATGCGTAGTACTTAAACACCCATGTCATGTAATTAAGTACATCTTGTAACACTTCTAACTTTCCAGTTATGGGATTAATCACCATAACCTTTTGTATCTCCGGAATCATGTCAATTACTTTTTGTATTTCTTCGTCAATGTAGGTTTTTAGTTTTCCGTCTTGTGCGTCAACATATTGTCTTAAATAGTTTAATTGATTGTTAATGTTTATAGTTAATTCATTAATCTTTTTTATTACCCATGTTTGCTGCTCGTCAATAGCATTTTCTACAAACATTTCTAATGCTTTCATTTTAGCCTCGTTGTCCGCAAGCTGCGCATCAACTTTGTTTTGCAGCAAATCAAACTTTCCGTTTAATTCATTTCTTAAATCGTCAACCTGCTGGTCCACATATGTTGTAAAATCATCACCGAAACCATTAACTACTTCAATGACTTCATTCATTTTGAATTCAATTCTACATAGCTGTTCATACAAACTCATGCAATCGCTGAAAGTTAAAGGTAAAATTGATTTACACTTAATTATCAAGGGTGTAACATCACCTAACATTTTAAACCCCCTTCTTAATAGATATTCATAAACAATTCAGACAATTCCTCAATAATCATCATGTCTATGTTTAAAAACGTGTCCCTGTACTCCTGTAAATAACTAGAAAAACTTCCGCCTCCTGTCTTACCTATAACATTTTCAATATAGTTTTCTGTCGTGTTCGCTTTTTCGTTTTCGTCAATGTTTGTAACTCCATCATTTGTACTAGTTGAATGTCCTGTTGCTTCACTGTTTACTGACGTGTAAGTTGTTAAATATTTTAAATCTTTAACATTGTCGATTTGTCCTTGTGGTGTGTCACTGTAGCCGGTTCCACTTTTTCCAGTCTCCGAACTATCTACTGTTATGTCATTTGTGCTGTCAGTTTTACTGAGTTTGTCTCTTGTTTCGTCTTGTTTTCTGTCGTGCACTCTGTTAATATCCGTGTCGTGCATTGGGTTAAATTCGATTGTTGCGCTTTTGTAAAGTTGGTTATAATAAGGCATTATCTCGTTCAATTTTCGGTTAAGGAAAAATTTAAATTTTCCATAAGTTTCTAACCCGATTTCACGGAACCAGTAATGCTCCATTATCTTTGTTTCCAGCACACTTTTGTACTGCGGGTCATAAAGCAGGTAATTAAAGTCAAACAATAATGGCCTAGCTTGATTAATCACATCATATGTGTTTGTTAATCCGACTCGTTTTTGGACTCCGGTGATGGATTCGCAAATTGTTCTGAGTTCTGTTGTGTATTTTGCCATGGATTTTCACCTCCCCCATACTGCCTGTATCTAACGTCCACCTCTGCTTCCAGTTCATCAGCAAAAAGCTCGTTAATCCATTTACACGCGTCCTTTCTCGCGTTAAGCATTGTAAAACGCTGCGCTCTTAATAATTCTTCGTTACTTTCAACCTCGTCAGTAATTAATCTTTCTTTTTTGTCAATATTAGCGTTATCAATCCCCAAAAATGTTAGTGCTTCATTCCAAATCATGTTCTTGGCAATCATAAGTTGTGGATACCGTTCCGGAACGTCTGTTTTGATACAGCTAATGCTGTTTTCTTGTAAATGTTTATCCCCGAAAATTACTGGATAGTTACCATCGTATTTATCATATACAACCTTTAACGTTTTCTGTTGTGCTTCTGTACCGTATAACAGTAACGGAGTTTTTTGTCCGTTTATGTTTACGTCAATAGCACGCTGTATGTTTGTTAATCTTTCAGCAAAAAGTTGTATAGATAATGCGGTTGGCTGTCTGAGATAATTATTCCATACTATTACACTGTCCTGGTCGTCACACTGCTGAGTAAACCTTGTAACGTCATATGCTCTTCTCCTTATCGGGACCCGATACATGTTAAGTGGTCCCTCCAACGTGCACTGTGATGTAAAAAATCCCTTGTTTAAATGGTCCTGGTAAAACAACGCATATCCGAACTCAAAAAGTATTAGTTCTAAAAAACGGGCGTCACACGTTGGGGGTAAGTTTATCCACTCAAACTGGTTGATAGCTAATTCTTTCAGTCTGTAATAGTAGTCAAAAAACGTAGCGTTGTTAAACCACTGTGGATTCTTCTCACACACATCCAACCCGTTAAGATTAAATTTTGTCTTTCCCATTTTCTCACCCCCTCACCTACGTGTAGTTTACTTTACCAAAATCTCTTACATAGTAATCCCCACCCTGACCGATAACCGTGGTTTTTTCAAAAACACCATCTGTTCCGCCTCCGGGTTTACCAGTGTTACCACTAATATAGGTTATGCTGTTTCCATTTACGGCAGATACCACACCGCAATGGTGTAATACTGTTGCGCTTTGTTTTGTTATAAAAAATAACACATCACCCGGTTCTGGCAGTTGCCCGCCTACCTCCGCTTTCCATGTTGACCCCATCGCTGTCATATCATCATACAATTTTTGTACACCAGCGTTAGGTGGCACTTGTTCTGATACACCAGCTTCGTAAGCACAATAGGTTAAACACGTACAGCACCACGCGTCTTTAACATAGCTGCCGTAATACCACCGCTGGAACATTCCGATAGTTTCATCCCATTCTTGCGCGCCGATGTATTTACGCATTACTGTATCAATCCGTGTTTTAGTTGGCGCAGTTGTATAAATTGCTTCTATGTTACAATCATTAGGCGGCATAATAAATACAGACGGAGTTGTGCTGTCATCAATAAACTGTCCCCCATTATATGTTACCCAACGTTGGAAATTTACTGTAGTATCGGCAGCAATTTGAACGTTTTCGTAAGCTTGATATGACCCACTTCCAGTTCCACCCGTGACTGTTAAATTATACTTGTCAGTTGGTGGTGGTACAGGGGTTCCACCATTGCCGCGCGTGTAATCTCCCACCCAATCACCATGCCAAAATGTAACACCATTATCAAGCATTTCTTTGATTTTTACAAGATGTGGCGTGGGTGCGCCGCCTATGACCTTTGCGTCAACTGTTTTAACATAGTTCCAACTCGGTCTACCTGTAATGTTAGGCACTTTTACACGATTAACACGATAACCAAAAGCACTAAAATATTCGTCAATGCTTCTCGCAATTTCTGCTTTTATGGTTTTCTGTTCCAGCATAAATCCGTATTTGTATAATGATACGTTGGTATAACCATTTCCAATTGTACCACCAATAGCATTAGGTATAATGCTATGCACTTCTTTTTCTTCGCGCATGGATGATACTTGGTTGTTTAACCCACTAAACGTACTAGCCGCAAAATTAGCTACACCCGCACCAGCTAAAACAGCGTTTCCACTTAAGGCCCCACCTACAGCTAACAAAGAATTTGTTGCAACATTAAAATCATTCCTGTCAAGCTGATAACCCCACCGGATAGACTGATTTGCTAACCAACTGGCATACACGTTATTAACCCATGTACATTGTGGGTAGTTTCCTAATGCTACAGATTCGTTAAAGTTTGTTGTTACACCTTTATAATCCTGTGGGTAACATATTATTCTTCCGTTAGGGGTTGCAACGCCCCTAAATACTACGTTTGGTGTGTTACCACTAAAAAATTCATATCGTAAAATGACAGCGTTTCCTTCGTTGTTGCTTATCTGCAAACAGCGATAAGGATAACATAATAATTTATTATTTTTTGGTGTATAACCGTTAAGTGTGTTTGTGTTTGGCACGGACAGATTTGTGGCAGTTCTTACAGTTGCGGGTAAGTATCCACCGCTGCTTCCACCGGACACGATATCTTTAGGCACCATGTACATTGATACAATAGCATCTGTTTTACCCGCGCCGTTAATTGCTTCAATCAGCGTTGGCAATAGTGACCCCGTTGTCCAATTATCCGAGTCAAATAAATAGTAAGATGCGCCGCTGTATATCCCTGCATACACATAACCACCTGCGGGAGGAAAAGAGGTATCCTTTAATTCTACCGTTGACCCAACAACAATCCACCAGTCTGTAAAATTTTTCTGAGTGAATGATGTGCATACGTAATCACCTAAAGCCAAACCTTCGTCGATTAAATTTGCACCAACGCTATCGTCATTAACATGCTCACGTTCCACAAAGCAAGCTGGAATGTTTATGTCAAACATATAGGTTTGATATGCGTCAATTTCAAAGTAGATTTTTGTCATTACTTCGCTTTCATATTCCAGATTGGTGATAAATGCATAAAACCATTTATCCCCAAACTGCGGATTCCTGTAACACAAGTAGTTACAATCTACTAAAGCGTCATACTGTGCAGGATACCTAATCATGGAGTTTTCGCGCTGATAAGATAAATCTCCTGCTGAATATTGTGTTTTTCCAGCAAAGAATGATTCTTGTGCTGCGCGATTGTCAAATGTAAGTTGGTCCCTATAGGTGTTATCAAGGGGTACCGCCCGGCATAACCGGACGGTTGTTATTGGTGCGAATGCCATAATATACCCCCTTATTAATTAGGTTAAAGTAATAGTTGCAGTACCAGATTTTGTATTATCCAGTTTGGATGTGGCGGTTACTGTAAGACTGTCTACAGTAATACCAGGTTTAATAGTGACAAGACCGCTGCTATTAACGCTAGCATTAGCGTCCTCTGTAATTGTCCAGGTCACATTATTACTAATAAGACCAGTTCCGGTTACAGATGCGGTAAGCTGTACTGTTCCACCAGCAGCCTTTGTTACGCTCGCCGTTCCAGGTGTAACAGCTACGGTTGTTATGGATGGCGCTGTAGTTGTAAAAGCAACAACGTTTTTAAACGGGCTATAAGATAACGTTTCCCAATGGTGTAGGAAATAGTTATAGTATAAGCGGGATGCCACGTAATCGCTAGTCATGGTTAAATAGTTATCAAAAACCATAAACCAATCTTCATCTGCTGCAATGGCGATTACACCCTCTTTTTCAAGTCCTCCAAAATCGTCCACAATTACTCTGCGCCCGATAAAATTGGTTTTATCCATGTTAAAGGCACTAGCCAAAACTTCGACGTCAACCGTGGCAGCAACGCTGGAAAGGATAAATATAACCTGTTCGTCCAGTGGGGTATGGGTAGTTACACCCATAAAGTTACTGTCACTACGCATAAAGGTTAAATCAAGCGCCGTCTGTCTGAATACAGTCATAGTCTTTTTAGCGTTTACATCGCTGTCCAGTCCTGGCACCGTTACAGGTCTTAAAGCTCCGCGAATTCCTGCCTCAAAAAACACGTTTTTCATCAGCAGGAATTCGTCATATTCGTCTGATGTGTAAACAGCTTCGATGATTTTAGAAACCAAATCTTCCACACCCTGGTAAGACAGGAAAGCGGTTCTTAAATCATCGTTCTGAATGGTGACAGGGTACTTATCCTGTCGGTTGCGTTTGTGAAACGCTGCAAGAACGTTTGGTAAACGTCTTTCAAACTCATCCTGCGCAGCCGTTTTTCCCTGGTCGTCCACCAGATAATACGGTTCAGCCTTAATGATATTTACAAAAATTTCCTCCACTGTTTCACCAAGGCTCATCATGCCCTTTTTAAACCGCTTAAGTGGGTTGTTGTAAGAACGGCTGGTGATAATAACCATACCAATTCTGTTTACCAACGCATCCAGAAATTCGTTACGAGTTGCTTCATAGTTAAGAATCGGATTCCCGATTTCTGCAATGTTATCCTGGGTTGCTTCTGGAACTCTGTCTTTGTATGCCTGGGATGCGTCACTTCTGATTACATTTAAAAGCTGCATTCCGTTTGGCACTGCACTGTACTCCGCTGCTGCATACTTACTTTTTACTGGCATTTATTAATCCTCCTTCTCTGCCTTTTTCCATAAATCATCAAAGGACAGCTCCTTACCATCGTCTTTGATATCTTCCTTCTGTTCCCGTTCCATTTCTTCTTTTCCGGGGCGGTCGTCCCTGGAACCACGCATGCGATAACGTCTGTTATCGTTCCGCAACTTGTCAACCTCAGCCATTAAGTCGTCGTAATCAGCGTCGTACCGGTCCAGTTCTTCTTCGTACCACTCAAACTTTTCCCTTAACTGCTGATACAGTCCGTCATAATCGGTTTCATCGGTTCCGTTACGTAACTGGTCCTCAATCTTATCATACCAACCACGTTCTTCCCGTCTGTCCTCTCTTGCATCTTCGGACCGTCTTTCATCGTTCTGACGTTCATCACGTCGAACCCTCTGCTCTGTCTCATCGTCGTCTTTCCTACGATAACGGTCCTCCTCGTCGTTGCGTCTCCAGTAGTCCTCGCGCTCGTCAAAATCCCTGCGCGCACGTCTGGACCACTCTCTGCTTCTTGCAGCCATTGCTTTCCCTCCTTATTTATAATTGTTAAGGTCATTTTTATCCATGATAACAGGATAATTGTTATACGCTATATCCATATCCACCCTTCCGTGTATCCCTGGAACTGACCCTTTATCTGTAGTCTGCCACATTCCGCATTTGCGTCCAGGTGCATTAGCATAACGTGCAAACCACATATCATAATTTTTTGTTACATCGCTTGACTGATAGTATTTTAAGTAAAAGTCGTTGTTTGTGTAAAATCCACAATAAAAACCGTGTTTTTCCATTGTGTCACAAAACGCACGAGTACAGTCAAGCACAAAATTGCGAGTGGGTTTTACACCGTTTTTAGCAGCGTAAGATTCGCTAGCATATTCCCAATCATACATAATGGGATACGGTATTTTGTGATTTCCAATAAACTGCACTAATACGCGGGCTTCGTTAGCAGCCATTTCTGGTGATAATGGATATCCAAACCAGTATAAACCAAATGGTATGTTTAAGCGTTCACACTCTGCTATGTTTCGTGTAGCTTTATTGTCTATGGTGTTTCTACCAAATCCAGCGCGTATCATAGCAAAGTCTATGTTGGGCTTTACAGTGTCCCAATCAATCGTGCCCTGGAAATATGATACATCAATTCCTTTAAACAATTTTTTCGTCCCCCAATCTGTCTACTAACCTTGTCATCACAATCGTGTTATTGTTAATGACAGTTGCAAGATTATCTACCTCAGACTTGTGTCGTTCCTGGTTTTCGTTTCTGTCCTCGCGTTCTTTTTCCCCCCGGTCATATACATACCACGCCATGGCGACGCATGCGACAAAGGGGAAAGCATAGTTACTTAACAAATTCGTCCAATCCATTGATTCACCCCCTTTTCCTACTACTTTTAATTATATCAAAACCATTGACAAAAGTCAAGTAAATATGATATAATAATAAGAGATATATTGTGCTTGGAGGTGACAGCGTGTCATATTATGACGGAACAAAATTACTGAGCCTTTTAGATATTAATGGTAATAGGCCAGAAATATATATGGTAACGACAAATCGTACTGGTGGTAAAACAACATGGTTTAGTTCTTTTCTTGTGAGAAAATTTATTAAGAAAAAAGAAAAGTTTATGTTGTTATACAGGTATAATTATGAGTTATCAGATTGTGCTGAAAAATTCTTTAAGGACATACACGACTTGTATTTTAATGACTACAATTTGCATAGTCAGTGTAGGGCAAAGGGAATGTTTCATGAATTGTTTTTAAATGATGAATCGTGCGGATATGCAGTTGCACTTAACAACGCTGATACGCTTAAAAAATATAGTCACCTATTTAATGACGTTGAACGTATGTTTTTTGACGAATTCCAGTCAGAAATGAACAAATATTGCACGGATGAAATAAGAAAATTGTTATCTATACACACCAGTGTGGCTAGAGGTAGAGGTAAACAGGTGCGTTATGTTCCGGTTTATATGTGCGGAAATACGGTAAGTTTACTTAATCCATATTATACCGCTATGGGGATTAGTGACAGACTGATGAATGATACAAAGTTTCTTAAGGGTGACGGCTTCGTCCTAGAACAAGGTTTTATAGAATCCGCATCAAAAGCTCAGTTAGAATCTGGTTTTAATAGGGCTTTTTCCAGCAGCGATTATGTTGCATATTCTGCACAAAATGTTTACCTTAATGACAACTATTCGTTTATTGATAAACCGGCGGGAAGGGGGCGATATCTTGCGACTGTTAAATATCTTAATAAACATTATGCAATTTATGATTATGATAGCTTGGGTATCCTTTATGTTACTGACAGCTATGACAGCAGCTTTCCTTACAGACTTTGCCTTACGACGGACGACCATAATATTAACTACGTTATGTTAAGCAAAAACAGCCTTATGATTAATAATTATAGATTGCTTTTTAATCGGGGGTGTTTTAGATTTAAAAATCTTGATAGCAAACAAATGTTGCTTAAGTTATTGTCTTATTAGGTATCTGCATGGGTGTTTCAATATTTACATAAGCAGATGTCACACCGTCAAAAGTGCTGCAAGTGTTTTGGGTTATGACAGCCCACTTATTGTACCCTATGTTATAGATATAAAAAGCCCGGCTTTTATAGTCGGGCTTTTAATAAGTACTTGCGCAAATACTCATGTTTTATTAAATTTCAAAATTCATGCATAAATATAATGCGTTGTCCATTTTCCAATAATATTGCCCCAAATACCAATCTTCACCCAACATACGCTGGTAACAGTATTCGCCGTCATACACACTAATACCTTTAGGTTTATCAACAATATAAGCCTTAATTGTATCGCAACCCTCAATATCCAAATTTTCCTCAAACCATGTTTCCAACTCTCAGTTTAATGTGTCAATGATGACTTACTTACCAACCCAATTTTTCTCATTTTTTTCATAAATAACTTCATTTCGTAATATGTAAGTCCGACACTGGCGTTACCAATCTTCTTATTGTCCATCAAATCTTTATCATATGACTGAATAATGTGTTTACCTGATTTTTTATATAATAAATCAACGCACTGTGTATACTTATATTTTTTATTGTATCTTTCGTAACAGGCTCCGTATTCATCGTCTGATACCTTTGTAAATCCAATTTCTTTTAACTTGTCATCAATATTTTTAAATAATTTCATCATGTATTCCTCTTTCTCCGACACTCAGCAGTCGGCTGATAAATTTATTTAATGTATCATACTAAATATAACTAACAGCATTGTTACGACCATTAACATTATTGTTATGCAAGAAAATATATTAGTTAATACTTCTTTTTGTAACAATACACCTATAATAGCATATATGAAAAACTGTAAAGCAACAACTATTAAAATTAACACGTTTTCTTTCATTTAGTCCTCCTTAAATTTTCTTAACTGTTTCTTTGTCATGTGATAACCCTTCTTCTCCAATACGATTCCGCCAGGCATTCTTACAGGTTTTAACCCTTCATTAAGTTTAAGTCCTTCTTTAAAATCTGTTATATCGTATTTCTCTAAAAATTCTTGCTTGGCATCTTCTGACATTCCAGCGCACCTTATGTTATAAAACGGTTCAACCTCTTTTCCATCAACGTGTGTTACGTGTTCCATATAAGTTTTCTGCCGTACAAAAACAGCTTTATCCCAATATGATTCTAGTTTCCAAGCACAAAATGAGGTAGGATGGATTCTAATTCCCTTAACATCTTCTGGTTTTCCGCTGCAATGAATTGAGTCAGTATCGCAATAAATAAAACCATCTTTATCTACACCATGATAATTTGCTTGCGCTGCATTAATTACGAATCGTCTTGCGTAAGACGTTATGGCGCTTCCTACGGCTATAAATCCAGGCTTCTTTTCGTGTTCTTCCACAATTTCAAAACCTAACACATTTTTACTATTGATGTATGGCACCTTATAGCTAGAGCTGTCATTAGCAGCAAACTTACCATATAGATTGTTTAAGTACAGTTTAGCTAACTCTCGTTCAGCGTCAACGCTGTTTTCTTTAATTTCTTTATACTTGTACATGTAATCATCAAATAAACCTATCGCTTTCATAAAATAACATCCGTCAAGTACTTCAAGGTCTATCGGGTTATAGTGTTTTAAAAATAACTCGTAGTCCACACATGTCATCGTCATTGTTACGTAACTGTCATGCTTCACACCCTGTTTCATGTAATAACGCTTGTAGGTTCCGCTTTGATAATCATAATAATCACTGGTGGTTAGATAATCTGTACCATTATATAGTAAGGTTCCCTTTATCTGCACTGTAGGTAACATGCCTTCCTTAATGTTAAATCTACATCTTATCCTAACAAAATAGTACTTGTTATCAACTTCTTTAGGGATATCTCCTTTCCAAAACATAGGTTTTCCTACTGGATAAAAGTTGCCAGATTCACTTGACATATTGGAAGGATATGAGCTATTAATATCAGCTGTCCAACCGTTGGAGTAAATCTTATTTTCTTTTCCCTTAACTAGATAACAGTAACCGCCACGGTATGAATGACGTATGTATGCATCTGCATTAGATTCGCCATATAAATCGGGGTCAATTTCAATTTCTGTTAGGTTAGGAAAAAAGTTCTTAAAATCTGTCTTATCATAGGTACTTTTAAATTCCTCTAAACAACAAGACCCAATTGTAAGTTTTTGGTGTCCTCTTTCAAACATTATTTCAAGGGCTTCTTTAACAACTAACACGTCATTAGCTATGTACTCTTTTTCTTCGTCGGTTATTTCACACCCAGCGTAACGAAAACCTTCATATTCCATGTCAAGCTTTTTGTGTGCTGTCTTAAAACATTTACCTATTCTTTTTACACTAAATGGTAACAATTTTAAACTGTCTCTAAACTCTATTACCGTTTGACCTTTTTTGATTGTAATTGTATACCATGCCCCACGGTCACTTATAGCACACTTAAACTCGTTTGTTTTCATTTTACCTTCGGCTACACGATTCCATTTATAATCATTACGTAACAACCAGTCAATGATAAAATTTCCATCAAACTTAAGATTGTGAAAATATCCAACAATATTCACGTTAAGACTAAAAATGTAACCTAAAAAGTCTTGTATGGAATGTAAAATCTTAACATCTTCTGTATTTAGTTCAACTACTGCTGCCGCCCATACCTCCGTATATTGCTGGCCTTTGTATACCGTTGTTTCAAAATCGCATACGTAATATTTATAGTTGCGGATACGCACATCTTTATGCCCTCCTTATTAAAATTCATAATTATCCACGTCCATAAATTCCTCATCAGCTTCCATGGCTTCTATAGCTTCTTCTCGCCCTCCTTCACTTGCGCCGATTAAATCAAGAATTCCGTGCAGCTTTCCGGTTAGTATTTCTTCATCTGATACACCTTCCCAACCGGGCCACATCCCAGCTGATTTAGCTCGTTTTAATGCGTCCGCAAAATCATCTGGTCCATATTTCTGCATTGACCGATTGTACCAACGTGTAATATAGTTAAACAGCTTTTCATTTCTTCCGTAAATCTGGGTCATTTCTATCTGGAAAATGGTAAAGATTTGGTTATTGTAATCTACATAATCTGATTGTTGATTGGTTGGAATTTTTGTTGATACAGTAGTTTTACGCGTCTGAGCTGCTCTCTTTGCTGAGGTGCTTCGCTCTAGTTTTCGTCCGGCTTCTCCTGTTAAAATTTCTCCGGTTTCTTGGTCGATATAGCGTGATTTTGTGTATAGGTCGGGTGTTTTTATTTTGGATAACCTTGCGACACTTGACTTTGTAACTCGTTTTGGCCTTGGTGGTAAGACATTTTCTGGAACTAAATAACCACGTTGTTCCATTCTTTTAATCTGTCTAGATATTCTAGCTCGTTCTTTATTGTAAGCTTTCCTTGTCTCAGATGCGGTGTTTTTTCTAGCCATTTAATCACCTCCATTTTGATAAATATAAAGGGAGGTATTACCTCCCTTTGCGTTTGTTAGTCAATTGCTAACATGCAATCAACATAACTCTTACCACCTTTTGAAACACCAGATGTTTTTACGATTGTAAACGGCTCATCCTCGAACAACGTGAACATCTGTCCAAATGACCGCTTAAACGTTGCTGACTGACAGCACCAAACCTTAGTAGAACCGTCTACTGTTCCGATAACAGATAACATTTCGGATGTTTCACCCTTAGCGTTCTGGTCCTCGTAAAGTAAGTACCCAGAAACTGCCATTCGTGTATGGTCTGGTACATCCTTAACGGATGTAATTCCTGGGTCCTGAGTCATAAGATACTTTTCTACCTTTGTGAAATCTCTGCTGGTCTGTAAAATTGTCATTGTTCATTCCTCCTGTTAGGTTACTGTGCTTTCTTCTGCTGAGATTCTGGCCGAGTTACTTCCACTGCCATTTCCATAAACTGCTTAACCGTTATGCCCATGACCTTTTCGTCGTATTCAAGGGATACAACGATGGATGGGTGATAATCGGGGTCGGTATTCTCTTTAACGGCAAGTTTAAGAGCCTTCTCTTTGTCCTCAATCTTGGACGGCACAACGTATGTGCGATTACTTGCTTCTCCTACCGATTCAGATACACCAAGTACGGTGATGTTAGTGGATACAATTGTTCTTGTTACCATTGGTTCTCTCTTTGCTGCTTTTACTTCTGTCATTTTTCTTTCCTCCGTTTTCTTTGTTATTGGGTTGTATAATAAGCGGTCGGCACGTGGGATGCTTTTTATTTTTTCCGCTTACCATCAATGGGTATTATGGTTATGTGAATGATAGATACTTTGTCTGTATGAATAAAACCTAATAATGTATCCGGGTCTGTTATTGGCCCTAAATAGTCCGTTCTTATGGTGAGCATGTATTCATCGGTTAAGACGTAGATTGTTGCATAGGCTGAACCTGTATGAAGAACATAAGAACTTACTACTTTGGTTCCGTAGACCAGTTGTTCATATAGAGTTTTTATCATCTTATTCACCTCCCCTACTATTAATTATATAGTAGGGGTGTGAACAAATTATGAACAAACTTTTAATAAATTATGAATTTCTGCTCGTCCATCAAATGCTAATTTTATCTGCTACTAATCTTCTTCTCGTTCTAAATCCAAAACAACCACACCATCACTGTATCCTACGTCAGCAAGACCATTAACACTATATTTTTCCAT
>OGFR01001065.1_pt1 | contig 14633 bp, 33 predicted proteins | sample 1571001 | NCBI WGS metagenome assembly OGFR01 (sample SAMEA2582064, study PRJEB24529) | metagenome | biome: Human gut stool | place: China | collected 2011 | reverse complement strand
TTCATGACTGAAGCAGATGTTGAGATGGCAAATAAATATGTAGATCTTATTGAAAATACCCGTTCTACGACAGAACCTAAAATCGGAGATATTGTACAGTACACAAATGAATATGGAGATTATTACGAAACAGCCCATATTCAAAAGGTATGTAAGGATGGAACGATAAACATTTGTGAACAACCTTATGTGCCTTTTATAATAAATAAAGATAGCAATGGAATTTATTGTAGTACATCTGGAGGTGCTTGGTGTGATTTACCCACAGGTAAACTTGTTTATATAGGCAAAAGAGAAAAGACATTTTGTGATTGGGGTAACTGTGGATGCTGTGCAGATGGTGCTATTGAATTTAATGCAAAAGTGAGTGTATGGGAATACGTAGATGAAAATAATAGATTTATAAGTAAAAATGGATATAAATTTACAACGAAGGATTTTAATAGATATTATATATCATTCAATCTGAACAAAAAAGATACAAATTATATCTACTTTACAGAAGGAAGGGCTTGGGAAAATAAATTAGATTATCAAGCATGGTTGAGAACGTTTAGAGCAGAAGTTTTCAAGAGCTATTGGAAGAATCAATTTATTGTATGGACTTGGAAAAATATAGGACATCATGTATCACCAACAGAATTTGATAACTTAAATCTGCCAGAAGATACATTCAGAATGAATGGGGATGTTCTTAGATGCAAGAGAAAATATAATGAGAACACACACACAATTGATACTTATTATGTATGGTATTGGAATGAACCAGGAAAAGATTTTTTAGAGTCAGCAGAAGAACAGAATAAAATAAGGAAAGAAAGATATACTCTTCCTTATAAAACGCCTGAATATCAGATTGCAAGAAGAGAATTAGAAAATAGTGAAGTTAAAGAAATTGAGGTGAAAAATTATGCAGAAAATTAACGGAAAAGAAATTAAAGGATTTCGATATGCGGATGGTGTTCATTGGCATTGGGGTAATAAAGAAGTTGCAGTTATCAATGAATTAAGAAGAGAAATTGAGTGGTGCGACAGAACCTTTAATTTTCCTGATGAAGTAATAAATGCAATTAGAGATAAGATGCCGACACCAGACGGACAGTGGATAATCGAGGCAAGGAGGACAAGATTAAGTGCAACACAGGGAAACATATCAATCTTTGTAAATAATAAAGATATGGATATGCACTTTGAAGATAAAATGGAACTTGATGAAAATGGAAATTATGTAAGTATAACACCTGATAGTGAGTTAGGCAAATTTGTGTACGCTTGCTTATGGCATCCATTAGATTATGTTTATCATTATTCAGACAGATTTAAAAGTATTTTCAAGCCAAATTGGAAAGATAAAGAATAGGAGCGTGATTATATGGCGAAGAAAATATATTACTTACATAGTTGCAATGAATGGAAAGAATATTCTAGTATGCGTCTTTTATTCATTGGCACATCACAACAGAAGTTAAAGATGAAAATCTCGAAAGAGATTGAAGAAGGTAATATGGAATATAAGCCTGTTACTACAAGCTATGATTATGTTAATGGAGAATTTAAGCTAGTTGATAAAGAAAATACTCCAAAAGAACAGGCAAAGTTATTCAGACAGGATTGGGAAACAGAAACAAGGGATATTATTAAATCTGAATTAAAATATGGAGATTTTGATTATACATATAATAATGAAGAAATGTAGCAGTTGAAATTGTAATTTCCAAAGGAGTGTGATTGAAGTGAAAATAATAAAATGCTATGAAGATTATGCAAATTTACGAAAAAAGTTAAAGTCAAAACAATATGACTTAATGAATGATAGTATTGGTCAATACAATACAGATGAATACAGCGTAGATGTTACATTAAGAGATTATGATGGAAATTGGTGTATTGATTATGATGTGTACAAACTAAATGGAAATCCAAATTATCTTGACGGTGGAAAAGTATGTGATGTATCTAAAATGCCATTGACAGATAAAGGATTTTGGATACTTGTTAGAAAGAAATTTGAAGAACATATAAAATAAGAAAGGTTAGGTAAATATTATGAAGGTAAACGAAATTAGAAAAACAGAAACAATTGAGAAACTTGTAAGAACAGAGTATATTGCAGAGGATGGAACTGTATTTAGAAGTGAAGAAGAGTGTAAGAAATATGAGGAATCAGCACTGTTTGCAATTAGTAAAGAGTTGAAGAGGCTTGATAATAAGAAAAATGGAGCTTCTGAATATGATATTTATGATGAATGTTCTGATGAATATCTGGTAGAGATTTTCAATGCAGAAACAGAAAGAGATATTGAGAATATCAGAAGATATGTATATCTCAAAGCTCTTTCAAAGAGTTCATATGCAAGCAAGTCAGATGTTGACTTACCTAATATTACGGCAGGGCATGAAGTAATTATCCATTGGAATTATGATGAAGATAGTTGTTGGACAATTGGAAATGGAAGTATTGATGCTTTCTGTGGCTATATTAGAGATAATCTTATGAGTTTAATTACTCCAAAGGAGGAAAATGCAAATGCTTAATATAAAATTTAGATATAGGGATGCAATGAGTAATTGGGAATGGAGAACACAAAGCTGTACAGTATCATCTGTTGAAGAATGTAAGCGAATTTACGGACTTGACAATGGCGATGTTGAATACGAGATTTTAGAAGTCAAAGAAGACTAATACAGAGAATAATAAGGCAGACGCAAACAAATGTGTCTGTCTTATTTATTAGAAAGGAGAATGTGAAAATGAAACGGAATCAGGTTTGTTATTACATTGAAGATAGTCAGTTTGGAATGTATGTATCATATGGAATATATGAATATAAAACAACGTGTACTCACAAAGTATCACAGTTGAAAGTACCAGAAATCAGACTAATAAACGGAGTTCCATTTGATGATTTCCAGTCAGAAACGAAATTTAAGAAAGTTCCTAAAGGATGTATTTATAATACAGATTTATATACGGTCACAGAGGATCTGGAAAAGAAAGAGAAAATCAATGCTGCAATGAAAGGCAGATACATCAAAAATCCTTCAGATATTCAGTGGCTATTTGATAATGGTTATCTTGTAAAAATGGAAAATGTAGAGCCAATTATTGAACCTGAGTTTGATCATAATACATATAGACTTGTGAAAAAATATCCTGCATGGACACAATGTTATGGAAGTCATAATGACAGATATCCAAATGAAGTGTTTGAAAGTTATGAGGCTGCTGAAAAGCGAATGAATGAAATTAAGGAAATCAGGCACAGAAAAGCGGTTGAATGTGCATTGTTAGATTTTTATGAGGATTTAGAATGGGCATTAGAAAAATATGAAGCTGAACATGGTGAAAGAGAAATTGAAAATATTAGACAGAAAATTTTAGCAAGACCACATTTAGATGACATTATGTTTAGATATTACAAGGGAGAAATTCTTGTTGTATCAAGGGAGGCATATAGAAAAGATACACATATTGAATGGGAAAAGATAGCATAGAAAGTGAGGTTGATTGATATGAGTAACGAATATAAATATTACAAAGAAAATGGAAAATTGATGAGATTACATATTGAACAGGATAATGATCCACTCAATCCACGAGTAGATTTTGATTGTAATATAGGCAAAATCGTATGTTGGGGAAATAATTGGGGTTATCTTGGAGATAAGCAGAATAAATGGGATGATGCAGAAGATTTCTTTAGAGAACTTTGCATGGAACATTTAACAGAAAAACAGATTAAAACACTTGTTGATAAGCGTATGGAAATTGTTTCGGTTGAAGCACCTGCCGTAGAAAAACCAAATAAGGCAGAATATGAAAAAGATATTAGAAGTACAGTCTTTAAATATAATGCTATGGCTGAAAAAGCAAAAAAATTTGAACTGTCAGATGATGCAGCCAGATACATAAACATGGCTAATGAATATAAGAGAAATCGAGAAGATGAGTTTGAGAAAAACTTACGACTTTCAAAAGAGTATAAAGTAACAAATGATATTGGATGGTTTCAGTATAAGGGAACTAAAGAACAGTGTGAGGATTATATCAATGGAGAGTTAAGAGAAGGATTACTTGACGGAGATATTTTCTATGCAAGTGCAGGAATGTACAAGGAAGCAATGAAAATGTTGAAAGAATCAGATGTTGTAATTCTTCCAGTATTTGTATTTGAGCACAGCGGAACTTCAATAAGTGTATCTGAATTTGGAGATAGATGGGATTCTGGTCAGGCTGGCTGGATTTATACAACAAAGGAAAACGTGAAAGAAACACTTATTAATTGGGGTGCAAAATACAAAGATAAGAATGGAAATCTTGTTTATGCAACGGAAGAAAATTGGAGAGAAGCTGCAATAGAAAATCTCAAAGGTGAGATTGAATTGTACAATATGTATCTTCAGGATGAAGTATATGGAATTATCACAGAAGAATATGACGCAGATAATGATGACTGGGAAGAGAAAGAGGCAAGTTGGGGATACTTCAATAATAAGTGTGGTGATGAACTTATCAAGGATATTGCACTTAATTTTGGAGTAAGCGAAACATTATATGATAGCGTGGAAGAAGTAGCGTAAAACCAGTTGAAAGAACTGTTTTAAGTGAAATGGAGGTATGAATTATGCTACAAGAAATTTATGAAATGCTTGGATTTAATGATACAGTATTTGATACAGAAGAAAAAACTGACGAGGCACATACAAAGTTGATGAAGTTGCTTAGTATGTGTGAGCAGCTTGGAATAGTTGGCAAAATTGATGAAGATATGTTAGATAGAATAGAAAGTGGGGATTTTTAATCATGAAAACAATAATTGACAAAAGCGAATGTTTGCCATTAAGTGAACACATTGAAGGCAAGTTAGTTGTTATTAAACCCAATTTTTTTAAACCAGAATTTAGAGAAGCAAAATATCAGCTTGTGCTTGCAACTGGTGGGTTTGGATGTGTTTTAAGTAAAATGGAGGTCGGGTAAAAATGAAAGTTTACAATTTAAATAAAATGATAACGATTATAAAATCCACAAAAGAAAACAATTGGAACGGATACCATGAAGTTCCATACATAGAATATCGTGAAGATGGAAGTATTAAATGTACTGGTACAGAAGATTTTTCTGGACAAAGAATGAAAGAATTGAAAGTATATGAAATTTTAACAAAAACTGAAAATAAAAATAAGGGTAGAAAAAACATATGGAAACACGAAACATATATATACCTTTGAAAACCCATTATTAATCAAAAAGACATTTTCTAATAAATATCCAGATATGTCTGTAAGATTGTTGTAATTAAATAATAGAAAAAACATTTGATATTGTAGAGATTGGAGAGATGAAAATAACAAAGTTAGAAACTACCAAATGTCATAACGCAACAGAAAGATATGTTTTTAAAAATTATGAATAAAATTGTTGACACTGGTATATACTTTGTATATACTAATATCAAGGTATATCCACTGTATATACTTATCAGGAGGGATTATGTATGAGCGCAATGTTAAAAAGGGATGAACAAAATACATTTATAATACAGACAGCAATAAGGAGGTGGGGAAATAGTCAAGGAATTAGATTATCGAAAGAATTAATGGATAAAGTAAACTTAAAGGAAAACGATGAAATAAATATAACTATAGACAGTGGAAAAATAATTATTGAAAAAATCAATAAACCTAAATATCTCAATTTGCAAGAAAGGTTGGAGAAGTTTTATGGTAAACCGATTGATGAGATTTATGTAGAAAGCACTCAAGAGGTAGATATAGGTACTCCAAAAGGTAAAGAAATTTGGTAGAATATCATCAAGGCGATATTATAATAATGGATTTTAATCCACAACAAGGACATGAACAAAGCGGTAGAAGACCTGCATTAATAGTGAGCAATGATATTTTAAATAAACATAGTTCATTGGCTATGGTATGCCCAATAACTAACACAAATAAACATCATCCATTTCACATAGAATTGGACGAAAGGACTCAAACAACAGGAGTTATATTATGTGACCAAGCAAAAATGCTAGATATTACAGCAAGAAATGCTCAATTTAAAGAAAAATGTCCTCAAGACATATGGAATGATGTAAAAGATTTAATTATAAGTTTTATGTAATATAATAAAATTAAATAAGTGTATGAAAAAGGAATTGTACAGATTAAGTACAGTTCCTTTTTTTTTGTTTAGAGAATAAATTAAAGAAATAGCAATTTCACAAGGAGGTTAATTTCATGAGAACACTTTATTTTACGCAAATAACAGATGATAGGTCTGATAAGAATATTAAACAGCTATTAGAGGAACGAATACAGAAATTAAAAGAATTATTAAATATTGAAGGTGTAGAACTTGTCGTATCTGATATAGAAGATATACATTTTAACGGACATACCGAGTACTGGAAAGATGGAACTGTCGCATATCAAGAGCCTGCAAATAATCAATGCAGATGTAGATTTCAAGTAAGAAAAACAACAAGAAAATTAACTTGGAATGATGTTTACAAGATTGTAAACAGTGTAAAACCTGTGCCATATAGTTTTAATGGATTTTTGTCATAATGGAAAGGATGGTTGATTTATATGAAAATTAGAACATGGATAAAGTATGAAGAGAGTTATTTACCACCGAGATGTAGAAAATTAAGATATAAAGAATGCGAAGATTATATCAACGCTAATCTTACAGAAAACTCCATGGATAATGTAAAACTGGCTTTTGAAGATAATTCGTACTCAGGAAAGGGAAAAATTTATTATTTCAAAAACAAATTATGGAGTAGGGTTGAGAAGAGTCATCTTATAGCAGGAGATACGGAAAAATACAAGGATGCATTAGAAATATTGAAATACTTGAATGAACATTATTCTTGGTACTTTCCTAAATTATGGAGAGACGGAGAGCATCCTGATAGAAAACATATGCTTAGTGTTGTAAGAAAAGAAATGAAAAAATATCTTTTGATTGATGGGGTTTTGTATGAACAGACTGCTGAACCTCGATATGTAGTAAATACATTTGGATTAGGTCATAATCATGGTGGAACAGGAATGTTTTGTGAATATTTTTATAATGATAATATTGGAAAACAAAATTATTTTTCAGCATTAGAAGGCGATAAGGCGGTTGCTTATGCAAATTATGTAGCAAAAAGACGAGGTGATACAAATGATGTTGGGAAATTTAAACCATTTATTATTTGTCATATGCCAGAATTAGTAAAGGTAAAGCCTAATAAGCAGCATGGAGATGGAAATAAATTTTTAAATGAAATGGAAAATATGATTTGTAATACAGATAATGTTATGGAAGCAGGATTACTTGCAATGTGTATGTGTAGTAAGGAGTGATAAATTATGACAGTAAGAGAATTAAATAGAGATCAGTTACACGAACTGAAACTGACATATTATTCAGAACTTGTAAATGAAGGCACTTTTGCAGAAGTGATGGGAGTTAATATCAATGAACCGTCATATGAAATGATTGCAAATATTGATGAATATGTTAGTGATAAATTTATTTATGAATACTATGATGGATATAGTTTTACAGAAGATGATTTCTTCTGTAGTGCGGAAAGGAGTGTTTAATATGCTGAAATTAAGAGAATGGAACGAAGTATTAGATTATGCAGATCAGATAGAAGAAGAACTTACATCTGAAGGATACAATGTAAGACTACATGAGTATTCAATGTATGATGGAAGAAAAGGAATTTACCTTACTTTATATGACAATCACAATAAAGTACATCAACAATATGCAAGTGGTATACATGATAGTGTGAAAGAATATAAAAGGTATATTGATTATTACAAGAAAAAACTTATGGAGGAATGATTATGAGAGACATTGATATTCATTTTAGACAAATTGAACCAAACAAATTTTGGCTATTATATAACGGAGAGTCATTTGAGATTTTCACATACAACGATGGAAAATTCCACAATAAATTGTATGAGTGCAGTAAAGAAATTCCAGAGGAATTAGAATGGTTTGTTGATAAAATCATAAGAAGAGAAATTGGATTGGAGTGATAACTATGAAAACAATTACAGTAACTATTGAAGTATACGATAATTCATCAGTAGAAGATATAGAAAGAGCAGTTAGTGCAGGACTTGACAGTAATGGAATTGATTGTAGCTATGATGTAGAAGTAAAGGAGTGACAAACATGAATTATACTTATTTTGGAAACAGAATTGAAAGAAGCCCATTAGGGAATATGGGGTTACAGTTATTAGAAGCTCAAGAGAAATTAGTTTCTCAAGAATATGAAGTTGAGAATCTTAGAATTAAAGCAGCTATGTATAAAGCATATTTCTTTCGTAACTCCATATTAGCAGAAAAATTACAAAAACAAAGTGAAGAAAACAGAGATGCACTTATCGGAGAGTTTGATGGTTTTTCATATGCAAGTTGGAGAGCTAATGCTGTGTATAGAACACTTGAAGATATGTGCGATGAAGGACTATTAACTGAAAAAGAATATAGAGAATGCAAAGTATGAAACAAGAGTTTCTTTGGAAGATTGGAGGAATATTTATGAGCAAATGGAAAGATATTAGATGTGATTTTTTCGATGAGAATGAAGAAAAGTATATGGTTGATGCATGGGAAACAAATAGCGATAACGAAGAAGGAACAGTTATTGCTAAATTAGATTTAGCTGATGGAACAGTAGAATATATTGATGAAGTAGCTAAGACAGATGAATATGCACAGACTGTAATTAAAGAAATGCTAGAAAACGGATATATATTGACAGAATGAAATGAGGATTTACAAGGAAGATTGGAGGTAGCAATTATGAGTAAATATGATGAAAGAATAAAAATAATTGAGTACAACACAGGAAAAGAAATGACAGATGAGGAAAAGTTACAGCTTGCATTTGAAATGCAATATTGGCAACCGTTTGTGAATTTGTTGAAAAATGGAACTGATGGAAAACAAATTTATGATATTGCAAAACGTATGGGTAGTGGAAGATTATCTATAATGCAATGTGATATGTTAAAAGAAATTGATAAGTACATGAAACGATGATTTCTTGACAGAGTGGAGGTGATGATATGAAGCCATATATTGTATTAAATGATGATAGAGACTATACTGATACAATTAAATTTCAGAAAAAGAAACAAGAATGGGAAAATGCAGGAATGAGTGAAACAGATATAAAAGAATTAACAAGTATTTATCATAACTTTGATGTATGGGGAAATGACAAAGGATGTGATTATTCAAATACGGAAATTGCTTACAATGTGAGTGAACTGGGATATGAAAACTGTGTGAGATAGTAAAAAGGAGGTAATATCATGGAAAATAAAGAAGAATTAGAACAGAAATTACAGCAAAGATATATGTGTCAGGGTATGGATTCGTTTGCTGCGTTATGTAAAGCATCAGATGGCGTGAGAAAATTGGAACAAAAGAAATACACGAAAGAGTATTTTTTAAATAAAATTCACGAGTACGATTATATACTACAAAGACTTTGCGAGCATATAGTTCTACGACCAAACGATAACAAACGCAGTTTTGGAGAAAAAGGATTCAAAAATATGGTTGAAGCGGTAGAAGAAACGTTGGAACAACAAAAGAATAGCGAACTTTACAAATATTATTATGATATGAAAAATAATGAACATGATTTCCATAGCTTTGAAAGATGGCAGGTATGGGGAAGAACGGTTGGTATTAAATAAATGGAAGAATGTAAAGAAAAGGAAATCCCAGTAGAGAATATGAAATACACTTATAAAGATGAAGTTATTAGAAGAATGATGGATGTATTTCCATATAGTCATACTCTTTTCATTGGAAGATGTGTAAATGCAATTATTGAAAAAATAAAAATAACACCTTCCATTATTGATGGGAAAAGAGATTTATCAATTAATTGGAAAAGTATTTATCCTAGAGACAGTATCAATAAAGAAAATAAACCGAATACTAAAGTTTATCGTGCATCAGGTGTAAAACTATCAAATGGAGAATGGTGGAAATGCTATTGGAAGATAGAAGCAAATTCGTTATCAGAAGCAGCTAAAATTGCAGAATCTGATAACGCTTTCCGTTTACATTCAATAAGAGAAAGTTTTGCGTGGGAAGAAAATGGTTCTTATAATTAAAACCATAGGAAACGGAAATTTCCTCTTTTTAATGGAGAATAATATATATGAATATGATTTTTAGTTTTAAGGAGGAATTTTTAAGGGAAAATAAAAATAGTCATTTAGGAGAAATTAGAAAAAATAATTTTGGAACAGAAATGAAAATTATTGCCTATAGGAAACAGAGTGATATAGATGTTGAATTTTTAGACAATCATCATTTTGTAAAAGAACATACTACATATACTAATTTCTATAAAGGGGAAATGAAAAGTCCATTTGATAAAACCGTAGCAAATATAGGATATACTGGAATAGGGAAATATAAAACTTCTGTAAAAAAGATACATACAGTTGAATATTCTATATGGAAACAAATGATTTTAAGATGCTATTTTAAGGATGAAAATAATGCTTATCCTGCATATTATGGGAAAAGTGAAGTCTGTGAAGAATGGCATAATTTTCAGAATTTTGCTGAGTGGTATACGATAAACGCATATGATATAGGAAGTGAAAGATTACATGTAGATAAAGATATTAAATATTGTGGAAATAAAATTTATAGTCCATACCATTGTATTCTTGTGCCACAAAGTATTAATGAGCAATTCAAAGAGCACAATGGTAGAAAGAAGAAAATTGATCCTGATTTGCCATTTACTATAAATAGGACGGAAAGTAGAAAGTACAGTGTTTCTCACAGGAGTAAACACCTAGGGACATATGCAACGGTTAAAGAATGTGAAGAGAAGTATTTACAAAGTAAAAAAGAATACATAGCAGAATTAGTAAGTAAATACAATACTATGCCAGATGATATAAAACAAATAATATTGAAAGCAAAAATAAATTAAAAACACGATGAATAGCACATTTGATTAGAGAAAGAAGGTGATATTATGAGAAGTATTGCATGTGTATTAATTAGTGGCTTATGTTGGTACATAGGATTTAATATGAATAAAGGTAAAGAATATATGATAATACACACAATTTTAGTAATTGCAGGATTTATCACACTATTAGGAGCAATTTTATTGATGATTTTAGGGTTATAAAATTATGAAAATCGTATTTCAAGAATGGAGGTGTTCTATGAATAAACAATATCTAAATTTAAATGATTTTAATATGGCTATATCTGATTATGATAACGGCATTTTTGTAAAACTAAGCGAAATTAATAAAATGATAGAGCTTGGTGTTTTAATGCTAAGCAAGGAAAAGCTTGAAGAATATCAGAGTACAAGGGTTATTAAATAAAATCAGAGAATATATAAGGGACTAAATTTAATTTAGTCTCTTAACAATGAAAATTTATAAAAGTAGAAAAGAGGACATGTAAATGAGTAGAACAACAGCAGGAATTTTTAGAATAAACGAGGAGTTACAAAAAATTTCAGGGCTTGATGGCATCGTAGCGGATAAGATTGAAGCCCTTGAAACACAAGTAAGAGAACTGGTGTTTGATATTTTAGAAAACCATTCAGAGGCAAGCCTTTTTGATTATTTAGGGAAACCATCATTAAAAATTGATGAAATATTAAATCAAATTGATGAGTCTCCTATACTAGATGAAGTTTTAAAAGACGGAGAAAGACTTGCCATTGATACATTCGATACGTATCAAGGAGAAATAAAAATAAAAATCATTAAATATAAAAATGATATTTATTATATAAAATACGAAGATGAAAAAAGCACATCATTTAGACAATTATAAAGAAAAATAATAAAAAGGAGTAATTTAATATGAGTTTAAGTAAAGTTACAATTAAGTGTGAATGCAAAGCGTATGAGGTATTTAAAAACGCTTGCAAAGAAATAAATCTAATCCCTGATAAAGTATATAAAGACAAAGAAAATGAATATTTAATTTGTTGGGATTGGCTTAAATGGGACTCTAACGATAATTCGATTATCCAAGTTATGAAATACTTGGATAATGAGATGTGTAACAAGAAAGATTACGGATATAAATTTATTCGTATGGGTGAAGAAATTGGCGATATAGAAATAAGGCAGAATAGCCATTTAGAAATTGCAATTATAAGAGAATTTATACTCCCAAATGCTTTGCAAGAAATAGAATTTTAAATTAAAGGTCATTGGATAATTTACTTTGTCCAGTGACCTTTATTTAGAAAGGAATGAATATGATTAAAGATGATGAATATATTTATAATTTCAGATTAATCAGACAAAAAGATGGTAGTGAGTTTATAGATGATAATTTAAAAACACCTATAGGCTCACTACTTCCATCAAAGCAAATAGAGTACGATTTTGTTGAAAATTCTTTATTTGCTTTATATTTAGAACAAAAGAAAAAGGAAAGAGAACAACAAGAAAAAGAAAATAAATTGTCTTATAAGATACTTACATTTTTTAATCTTTTAAAATAGCGTAGGTATAAATTATTTTAAAATTAAAAGCGAGGTAAATATTTATGTTAGGTGGATTAATAGGATTGATAACTTTAGGTGGATTAATAGGAAGTGGTATAAAACAAGCAAGCGATAATTCGTATGTTAAAAAACATACATATCACAATGATATATATGGGAATACGGTATGGAACAACGGAAAAGGCGAGACATTTGTAAATGGGGAAAAGACCCATGAAGTGTTAAAACACGACCAATATGGTCATTCTCATATGTATACAGTTGGAAATAGAACTGGAAAAATATACGCCGATAGCCATGATTTGATTTTGAATAGAATGAGAATTGAAGACCAGCAAAGGTTAGAAAAAGCAAGAGCCAATGGATATCTTACATATGAAAAATACAATGATGCACTAAAGATGAGACTGACAACTGAAATCAGTACAGGAAAGCCAATTGCAAAACTATACACTTTTAAAAAAGATGGAAAGGAGTATTATAGAAAATTTTATTTGACTGATAATCTTATTGATAGGTATGAAACACCTTATTGGAAAACAATACCAGGTGACTTTGGCACGCCTATTACTAAAGAAGAATATAAAAAATTAGATATACCTTCAGGTAGTCATAGAAATGGTTGTGGACTTGACCCTTATGTAATGTTTAATATTGGCACAGAAAAAGATCCATATTGGAAAGGAGGTGAAAAATAAAATGAATAAGCAAAGAAGAACTAAGCTTGAAAAAGTTCAAGATAGATTAAATACTATCTCAGAGGAAATAAAAAATATTTTGGACGATGAGCAAGAAGCATTTGATAATATGCCAGAAAGCTTACAAGAAAGTTCTGAAAATGGTATAAAATCTATAATCACCATCGAAAACCTTGAGGAAATCATTGAAAACCTTGAAGAAATTGATGAATTATTAGATGATATAATATATTAATTATTTAACCTACTAAAACAAATTTGTTATAATGTTTTAGTAGGTTATTTTTAAATGAAAGGAAATTTAAATTATGAATAATATAAAAATTCTACTTGCACCTAGTTATGAATTAGCTCGACCATTCAATAATATGATAGAGGCTACGGTCGAAGCTGAATATGGAGATAAATGTATTAACGGAAAACTTTATACATTAGCGCATCATGGAAGTAGAAGTGCTAATCCAGCACCATGTAACACCTCAGCAGTAAACCCTATTAAAAATGGAACAATTATTATATCCCATATAGATTTAGATACTATTGGCGGTTGTCTAGCATTAATGGGATTAAAACCAAATAATAAACCCTTTTGGCAAGCTGTAGAGTATATAGATGTAAATGGCGCACATCATATTCAAGACTTATCACAAGAAAATCAAGATAAATTAAATGCAATTTATGCTTGGAATGCGAGCCAAAATAAAAAAGAAAGGGCTCTTGGTATAATCAATGTAACAGAAGATATATTATTATATAAATCTATTTTGGATATTGTTCTAAATAAAGACCACCCACAAAATATACAACTTATAAAACAAGGTAAAGAATGGGCTAAAAATAGAACAAAAGAAGTAGAAGATAGACTTCTTTTTGAAAATGAACATATAAGAGTATTTCAAACAGATGATGTTTTTTGTAGTGCAAGCTACTACTCACCTAAATACAATCAAGTAAAAGATTGCACAATAACATTAAATACCCATTTCAATGCAGTTACGCTCGCATTTGAAGATGGCGGCAAAAAATTTAATGCTCAAGAAATTGTGCAGCAATTGTGGGGAAATGAAGCTGGAGGACGAGCTGGTATAGCTGGTAGTCCTAGAAATTGGGATTTAGATCAAAATGAAATAAATAAAGAGTTTAATAAACTCATTAAAGTTATGCAAGACAAATACAAAAAAATATGATATAATTAAATTTAATTACAGGAATAATTTAAAAGGAAGGTATAAGCATGAATAAGTATGAAGTAGGGCAGATTATAGAAAAATTTAAAAATTATCAAGAAGGAATGCGATTTGAATTATCCGATGATGGGGCAGTTTTGCAAGTTTTTATGGAAACTCCCACAAAAAACGAAATAGAACAATTTGGTACTAAAAATT
>OGFR01001063.1_pt1 | contig 14647 bp, 9 predicted proteins | sample 1571001 | NCBI WGS metagenome assembly OGFR01 (sample SAMEA2582064, study PRJEB24529) | metagenome | biome: Human gut stool | place: China | collected 2011 | reverse complement strand
TCTAAAAAGCAGCGCTATCTCTGCTATCAGCAGCGAAGGCTGTTAGTGAATCAGCAGCCAATCATGCAAAATTGTCCGTTAAAGCCGGGTGATGAATTGGCAGTCCGTGTTTTCATTGATGAAGCCATCGACTTTCTGCCTGATGCCCTGCCCCTTGATATTGTTTATGAGGATGAGGTGCTGCTGATTGTCAATAAGCCGCCTGGATTATTAGTTCATCCAGATCAGAAGGATGGCCGTCATACCTTGGCAAATGCCGTCAGCGCTTATTATCACGCAAGCGGTCAATCACATGCGATCCGTCCGATTCATCGCCTTGATTTTGAAACCAGCGGTCTGGTATTATTCAGCAAATGCTCATTCTTTCAGCCGCTGCTTGATGAAATGCTCGCGAATAAGCAGATTGCCCGCAGCTATCTGGCCATCGTTAACGGTGCGATGAAGCCTCACACAACGCAGACCATTGACGCGCCGATTGGCAGTGACCGGCATGTAAACAATAAATACCGAGTCAGCAAAACCGGTAAGCCGGCGGTGACTCATATTACCTGTCTAAAAGAAAATCAGCGCAAGAAAATTTCACTTGTCGAGTGTCAGTTAGAAACCGGCAGGACGCACCAGATCCGTGTTCATTTGGCTTCAATACAGCGGCCGATTCTCGCCGATCCGGTTTATGGAAAACCCTCGCCGCTGATTCAGCGATGTGCTTTGCATGCCTATAAGCTGCGATTGATTCATCCAATGAGTATGAAAGCCTTGATCATCGAAACAAAAATGCCGGAAGATATGCAAATATGCCTTAAAAAATAGAGGGCTGTGACAGCGATCACAACCCTCTTTCTATTCTTCAAGCAATAAAATATGAACCTGATACATATTCCCTTGCTGGGCAATACCCACCGCTGATTTTGTAAATGCTTTGTCATTCAGCGCTTTCATAAAGACATAATCATCTTCAAGCTGATTGATACAATCCTCAGCACTAGTCACATTCAGGCAAATAGCTTCCTTCGCGTCCAGATAGCTGATTTTCTGTTCATCCAAAACCGTCGTGAAATATGTATTATTCGGACGGATGGAATCAGCTCGCGACAATCCTTCAAAAGCTCTGATATCAGCCGCCATCTGCAGATCAGCCATTTGGGTATCAAGCTGACCGCCGCTCATTTTCTTTAATTCCTTGATAATTTCCTTTTTTAGATCAGCCGCATCACTTGTGACCATGGCTTGCCCATTCACATAATAAGCACTGATTCCATTGATCGTCTGCCAGCCGTAAACTGCCGCTCCATCAGCCGCAAAATAAAGCTTTCTGCCATCTGCCTCCTGCCAGCCGGTCTGCGCTACATTCTGTTTATAGTAATATAGTTTGCCATTAATTTTCACCAATCCATTCAGCAAGCTTTCAGAACTTGTGCCAATATACTTGCCATCAGTCGCAAACTCAAAGGTTTGATTATCGATGACAACTCGGCCGGTCGCCATTTGACCATTACCTAAAAAATAGTAGCGGCTGCCATTCTCACTAAGCCACATGTTTGAATACATAATACCGTTTGCCGGATTCAGATAGAACCAAGATTTATTCTGTGCCAGCCAGCCGGTCACCATTTTACCATTCTTCTCATCAAGATAGTACCAGCAGTCATTCGTTTTCAGCCAGCCCTTGGTCATATAACCATTATCCTTTTGGAAATAATACCAGCTGCCGTCGATTTTTTTCCATTCTTTTACCATTTTATTATCTTCAATGTAGACCCGGTTATCCCCTATGGTTGCCCAATCGGCAGATACCCTGATACTTGTCATCGCCAAACACAGGCTTAAGCTTAAAGCTGCGATCAATCCTTGTTTTATTCTCATCATCAACAACTCCTTCATTCAAATTATATCACGGATTCACTTTCGCGTATAGTTTCTAAAATCGTCCGCATACTACTTGCAGGAGGTGATTTCAATGGCTCAAACAAAAAAATACAAACCAGCTAAATATGCTGAATATACAGAATCAGGCAAGTTAGTCAATGAAGATATCGACGTTGATGCAGGGCATCGTTTCCCACCAGCGCAACAGAAAGGTTCTTATTTTATAGAACAGAAATAATGAAATTGCAGCCCAGGCAAATGCTTAGGCTGCAATTTTATTTATTAATTCAAATCAAAAGCTTCCTGTTCTACTTCCAGATTATCTTCTAACGGTTCTGTTTCACTAAATTCACGAATCTCAACCGTTTGAATTCCTTTCAGCGGATAGCTGTCAGCTTCAAGATGAAGGGCGGACGAGAAGGTCGCATCCTTACTCATCAATGCGATATCCTTAAACAATACCGGTTCAATCTTTTCTTTCATAAAATCAATCGCGTCATTCAAATCACCGCTGGCAATCATCTTAATGACAGATGGATTTGATTTCACCTTTTTACAGATACTTTCACCGCGTACCGGTCTTCCCGTCAGCGGCAGATCACTGGTTTTCAGACGTTTGATTGATTGATTTTCACAATAGATAACAACATAATTCTCATTATTATTTAAAGCGCATAAACTAGCCATCGCCTCTGCCTTCATAGCAATAATTCCCTTGCTGCGCGCACCGGTAGGCGTTATGTTATTCACATTATAACGAGAAACAAAGCCATTAGCTGAACAAACGACTAAATCCGCATTGTCATAAACCACGCAGGCAGCTACGACACGATCCTCAGCCTTAAGTCCCATCAGGTTCATTGTCTTGTTGTTTCTTGAAACCATTAAATCTTTGACCATTGTTCGCTTGATCATTCCCTGCAGGGAGAGAGTAATAATTGAAGCATTCGTATCAAAGCTGCTCAAAACAAAGGAAGCAATAACTTTTTCCTCACTGCTGATGGATACCATCGTATTCAAGTGAGAACCGATATCCTTCCATTTAGCTTCCTCGATCTCATAGACCGGCGTATAGCCATAAGCGCCGGAGCTGGTTATATAAAGCAATGTATCAAGCATATTTACTTCCTTATAACCAATCAGCTCATCGCCATCTTTTAAGCCCGTAGACAGATGCTCGCTGGCACTGTAAGAACGCAGTGATACACGTTTTACATAACCATCGCGTGAGATTGTTACCATCACCCTCTCATTCGGTATCATCTGCTGCTTATCGATGACAATTTCCTGGATTTCATTCTCAATTTTAGTCAGACGCGGTGAACCAAAAGCTTTCTTAACTTCCTTTAATTCACGCACAATTTCCTTACGCATCAGCTTTGGATAGGCAAGCATATCGTTTAAAATTTCCATTTCATTAACCAAATGTGAAAATTCATCACGCAGCTCATTGACATCGGTACTTGATAAACGATATAAACGTAAGGTTACAATAGCTTCTGCCTGTTCCTCGGTAAATTCAAAGCGTTCAATGATTCTTTTTTTAGAATCAGCCTTATCCTTAGATGATCGAATCAGCGCGATAATCTCATCCAAAACTGAAACAGCCTTAATCAAACCCTCTAAAATATGACAGCGTTTTTCCATGCGGTCCAATTCAAACTTACAGCGCCGGGTAATTACATCAATTCGATGGTTGATAAAAGCATCCAGCATCTGAGTCAGACCTAACTGCATCGGCCGCTTATTAACAATAGCCACGACGTTATAGTTATAAGAAACCTGCAGATCCGTATTCTTATACAGATAATTTAAAATCAGTTCAGCATTGGCTTCCTTCTTTAAATCAATGGCTACACGCAGACCATTGCGGTCACTTTCATCACGAACATCGATGATGCCGTCAATTTTTTTATTCAGACGAATGTCATCAATCTTGCGGACCAGATTGCATTTGATTACTTCATAAGGAAGTTCCTTCACAATAATCTGCTGGCCGGTTTTTGTCTGATTGATTTCAACCTTGGCGCGGACTACAATTTTACCGCGGCCGGTAGTAAAGGCATCTTTAATACCTTCGATTCCCTGTACGATACCGCCGGTTGGAAAATCTGGGCCCTGAATGTATTCCATCAGTTCATCTAATTCACAATCAGGAACCTGAAGCCGATAGATAGCCGCATCAATTACCTCACCTAAATTGTGCGGAGGAATATTGGTCGCGTAACCGGCGGCAATACCGCTGATACCATTCACTAAAAGGTTGGGATAGCGGGCAGGCAGCACTGTTGGTTCCATGTTGGTATCATCAAAGTTCGGCGTGAACTCTACGGTGTTTTTATCAATATCCTGAAGCAGATACTGGGCTAAGGGCGCTAATCTCGCTTCCGTATAACGCATGGCTGCCGGCGGATCATCATCCATAGAACCATTATTACCATGCATATCGATCAAAGGTTCCCGAGTTTTCCAGTTTTGCGACATACGAACCATGGCGTCATAAACCGAACTGTCGCCGTGCGGATGAAAATTACCGATAACTAAACCTACCGATTTTACTGATTTACGGTAAGGCTTATCATGGGTATTACCATCGATCTGCATCGTATATAGGATTCGGCGCTGTACCGGTTTTAAACCATCACGGGCATCCGGAAGCGCTCGATCCTGAATAATATATTTTGAATAACGGCCAAAGCGATCACCCATGATCTCTTCAAGCGGCGATATCAAAACATGTGTTTTTTGTTCATCGGCCATTAACGTTTAACCTCCAATGCATAATTATCCTCAAGCGTAAAGCTGACATTCTCCTCAATCCAGTCACGGCGCACATCAGCTTTATCTCCCATCAGCACCGATACCCGGCGCTCCGCAAGCACCGCATCCTCAATGCTTACCTGAATCAATGTGCGGGTTTCCGGACACATCGTTGTATCCCACAGCTGATCGGCATTCATTTCACCAAGACCTTTATAACGCTGCAAAGTGAAATTCTTCGGGAAAGTTTTACGCAGTGCATTCAACTCCTCATCACTCCATGCATACTGTGTCTGATTGCCTTTGCTTAATTTATATAAAGGCGGCAGTGCGATATAAACCATACCCTTTTCAATCAATTCACGCATATAACGGAAAAAGAAAGTAAGCAGCAAGACTTGAATATGCGCGCCGTCATCATCGGCATCGGTCATGATAATCACTTTGTGATAATTGCTGTCTTCAGCGGAGAAATTGGCTCCCACACCAGCTCCCAGCGCGTGAATAATTGTATTCAACTCTTCATTTTTTTCAATATTGGCGATGCTGGCTTTTTCTGTATTCAGCACCTTACCGCGCAGCGGCAGGATTGCCTGATAGCGGGAATCACGTCCCTGCTTGGCACTGCCGCCGGCAGAATCACCCTCGACCAGATATAACTCTTTTTTACGGGCATCCTTGCTTTGCGCAGCAGCCAGCTTACCAGATAAGATTTTCTCAGACTTACCGCGGCTTTTACCTTTACGCAGATCCTCACGCGCCTTGCGGGCTGCTTCACGCGCCTGAAAAGCCCGTGACATCTTTTTAATCAGCGTAAATGCCAAATCCTTATTTTCTTCAAGGAAATAAGTTAATTTTTCACTGACTAGATTTTCAACCGCTGACTTAGCCTCCGCGGTGCCCAGCTTCCCCTTTGTCTGTCCTTCAAACTGCAGTAAGTTCTCCGGAATCCCCAGTGACAAAATAACCGTCAGCCCCTCGCGGACATCACTGCCCTCAAAATTACGATCCTTTTCCTTTAAAAGACCATAACGGCGGGCATAATCATTAAACACCTTGGTAAAAGCGCTGCGAGCACCTACCTCATGGGTACCGCCATCCTTCGTTCTTACCATATTGACAAAGGAAAACATATTCTCCTGATATTCATCGGTATACTGGAAAGCACAGTCAATCTGAATCTCATTCACCATGCCGCTGAAAGATACCGGCTTATGAAAGACTTCCTTATCCTCATGAAGATACTCAATAAAAGCCTCTAAACCATTTTCATAGCAAAAGTCGGCATGCTTATCCTTGCGCAGATCCGTAACGATCATTCTCAGACCTTTTAATAAGAACGCGTTTTCTCTGGCTCTTTCTTCAATCGTTGAAATTGAGAAAATCGTATCATCAGGCATAAAGCGCACTTTACTTCCCGTCTTATTCGTCTTTCCCAATTCCTTTAATTCAGAGACTTCGCTGCCGCCGTTTTTAAAACTCATGGCATACATCCTGCCGCCGGTGCAGACTGTCACCTCTACCCACTTACTCAATGCGTTAACAACGCTGGCACCTACGCCATGCAGACCGCCGCTGGTTTTATAACCGCCGCTGGTCGAAAATTTACCGCCCGCATGCAGTACCGTAAAAATAACCTGCAGTGTGGATACGCCGCTGGCATGCATCCCTACCGGCATGCCTCGGCCTTCATCTTCAACTGTCAGTGAACCATCTTTTTCAATGGTGATTTTAATTGTGTTCCCATGTCCGTTCAGTGCTTCATCGATTGCATTATCAACAATTTCCCAAACTAAATGGCGCAGCCCCCGGCTATCCGTTGAACCAATGTACATACCCGGACGCTTACGTACTGCCTCCAGACCATCTAAAATCTGTATACTGGTGGCATCATAAACATTTTCACTCATGGATTCACCTCATTCCATTTGTATAGTATAGCATAAAATGACCTGAATCCAATAATGAAATTTTTCATAATATTCAAAAAAACTTTTTAAAGTTGTACAACCATGATAGAATAGTCAATGAGGTGAAACTATGTTCATTCTTTATATGTTATTTGGCTATTTATTAGGCTCAATTCCATTTGCGTTAGTTATCGGGAAAGTCTTCTATCATACGGATGTACGCAATTATGGCTCAGGCAATCTCGGCGGCACCAATGCCGGCCGTGTACTCGGCAAGAAAGCAGGCATTGCCGTCATTGTATTGGACGCGCTGAAATGCGTACTGGCAATCTATCTTGTCTCACTCTTTGATAAGCAGGCATCGATCTGGTGCGGTCTTGCTGTTTGTATCGGCCACTGTTATCCAGTATTCGCACATTTTAAGGGAGGAAAAGCAGCTGCCAGTATGTTTGGCTTCTTATTTGCGGTTTCATTATTTACCGTTAATAACTTTCTCTGCTTCCTGATTCCCTTTCTCTGTTTCATGATCTGTCTTTATTTTTCAAAGATGGTTTCCTTGTCATCGATGGTCGCATCGCTGACTTCAACGCTCTGTCTGATTTTCTTCAAAGCGGAGACTTCGGTTATCATTGCCTCCCTGCTTATGGCAGTATTAATTATCTATCGTCATCAAGGCAATATTAAAAAGATTTTAAATGGCACAGAAAATAAAGTAAAGTGGTTATAAGAAACTGGCAGCACGACTTTCAAGGGTCATACTGCCAGTTTTTTTAATGTCTTTCAGGAAATACAAAATCAATCAGCGCCGCATTCAGAAAATCATTAAAGGGCTTCATCAGCCTGCATAGCTTGATCGTCTCGGCAATGAAACGCTCGCGCTCAGCAATCAGCTCATCTTCAATATAAGCTTCCAGATACCAGCTCTTATACCGCAGATATTCACCGACTTTCGCATCCTCTTCATAACCCTTAGGCAGCTTTTTCAGCTTTGTGCCGCCAACCTTAAAATACTTGCGGAATTCAGAATCATTGATGATTGCCAGAAAAGCATCGGGATTTTGCTGGATATGACTGCGAATCATCGTAGTCGCATCATTAAAAACATCTGCGAATAAACCGCCGCCGATAAATGACTGATTCTGTGAAGTCAGTGAAATATAATAACCAACCGGTATCGGCAGCTTGCCGCCCGTTGATAAATGCGCGCGGAAGTTTGGATTGTAAAGGCTCTTATCCTTGCTGAAACGGGTATCCCGAACCATCCGATAGGTAAGCTCTTTGGGGTCCATGAAGCTTAATTCCCCTTCATCAAGCCCCTGTAAAAGATCACGAAGCAAATCATAAAAGCACTGCTGAGCAGCTTGATATTCTTTTTTATGTTCATGCATCCATTCCTTATTGTTATGCTGTTTCAGTTCATTGATAAAATTTAATAATTCAGCGGTCTTCATGCTGTCTCTCTCCCCTCATTCATCACTTCATTCAGCTGTCTGCTTTGCAGCAGTTTTTTTAAAAATTCTTTGATTTCAAGATGTGAGCAGAAACGTACTTCCTCACGATAAACATCTGATATTTCATCTAAATCTTCCATATTTTGAATAAAGTTCTCTATCTTAACATGATCACTGTATTCAAGATGCTGCGGATTCAGCCGGTGGGTTTTAATCGCAACGCCCAAACGTTTTTGACAGCTGCAGCTATCCTTATTGACAAGGCCGCAGTATTGTTTAAGAAAATCGCCCACCTTCTTACGTGAACGTGAAAGCCGCTGCCGATAGTTCTCCGCACTGATATTCAGGATATCCGCCGCATTCTGACTGTCAAGCTTAAACATCGTTCCCAGTATAAAGATACAGCGGTCTTCTGGCTTCAGGCATTGCAGCATGACGTTAGTACATGACAATTTCAGCTCATCAGCCAATACTTCATGATCAACACCGCATGTATCCTTTTGCGAAGCTTCAATATAACCTGCCTCAATATCCTGCCCCATGATTTCAAAGCTGAGCGGCTGATCGGCAAACATGCTTTTACGGGTAGTCAGCAAGGTATTGACGGCAATCCTATATACCCATGTCGAAAAGGCACTTTCCTGACGGAAAGCAGATAAATTGCACATTACCTTGATTAATATTTCCGAAGCAGCATCCTCCGCATCAGCAACGCTGCCCAGCATTCTTAACGCCAAGGTAAAAATCTGATCCCGAACACTCAGAAGCAATTCCTCAAGTGCGCCGCTGTCACCTTGAATGGCAGCTTGAATTAATTCCTGTTCATTTTTCTTGTCCATGATTCCATCTCCTTTATAAGTTAGACTTCAAAGCAGTCAATTTGTGACATCTTTTTTTTATTTTTTTTGAAATCCTGTTTTAATAAGCATACCATAGCATTTAAACCTTGGCTTCAAAAAAAATGAAAACCCCCATTAAAAAAAGCAGGTTGCCCTGCTAATTGATTAATTCAATCATATTATTTTCAATACAGTGGGATAAAGACAGCGTCTTGGACTCCATCTCAAAGCGCACTGTGATTTTACCCTCGGAAAGATTTGATATGATTCCCTTGCCAAACAGTTTATGCTGAATCTTAGCACCGCGCCGCAGTCTTGCAGCCGGCTTATTCGTCTCCTCAGCAACCTCACTTTCAGCTTCCTTGGAACATAATGTATACATAAAATCTGACATTCTCACCTTGACCTGCGCAGCAGCCTTATAAGCTATCAGCTCTAAATGATTGCCGGCTCTTGACATTAAATACGCAAACAAAGAGATTTCCTGCGGATAATCTGGATGTGCCTTGCCGACAAGCGGGAAGCTTGTATTGATACAATCTAAAAGATAAACATCATCAAAGCTTTGACCAAAGGCATTCTCTGCCGATGTTAAAATCAAAGGTGCTGAAGCGTTAGGATGGATTTTCTTCAATTCATCAAGCCGGGCAAGCAGCATATCCGCTTTCGGATAACGTTTCGCAAGCAGCAGCATCGTGCTGTAAAAATGGATATCCGCAGCCAAACCATTGCGCTTCAGATATGCTGCATAACCGGATTCCTCATGGATAAATTCAAGCAGCCGGTAAGCATTCATATCCTTAGCCATGCGGATAGCTTCTAATGAAGAAATAATTTTTTGCTTCTGAGCATTCCGCATATTGCATTCAAGCATTGCCTGATATACATCAAGCTGCGGATTTACCAACATAATTTCTCTGACTTGTTTTGCCTGATTTGCCGTTAAACCAAAATCCAGCTGCTCATAAACATCCATGAATGCATCAAGATCATGAGCATTCATAAACAAACGCATAATTGACAGCAATTCATGAGCCGTGTCATTCTCCAGCATCAGTGCCATTGAATCATGCAGCTGGAACGGTACCGCCATCTCCAGCAACCGATCAATCAGCAGCAACGCTGTTGATGAATGCCGATAAATCAATGCCGTTTCCTTTTCCGCACTGATATTCTTAAGCAGATAATCCATCATCAGCTCTTTATCGCGAAGTGCCTTAAAAGCGACTACATCCGCCGCTTCATTACCGCTGTTTAATGGCTTCTTAACCAAACGGCTCATACATTCAGCAATCGTTGCCGGTGTATGATAATCAACAGCCGCCTTGATCCATAAAGGATTGTCATAAGTGGTATTAAAAGCATCATAAGCCTGCGGAAATGCGCCCTGAGCGAATCGGAACGTATTATCGCGATTGATGGCAAAGAAAATACTCTGCAGATCAGCAGCCAGCTGTTTAATGAGAAAATGATCCAGAAAAGACAGATTTTCCGCATCATCCAGCATCAGATGCGTCAGTCTGAGATCACATGCCTCTAAGCTGTAAGCCTTACTCGTCAACAGCTGTAAGGATAATGAACGGACATCCATGAGATCTCTGATTTCATTATTTTTCTTTAGTTTCTTTAATGCCTTTACTAAATAAGCAAGATCGATCTGATCAAACATTTTGCCATTGATTTCACTCTCCGGCAGCATCATCGCATCGCATTCAATCAGCTTATCAATTAGTTTAGCCAAGCGTTCACTGCTTAAATGCACACCAAAGGCATCCTTACAGATTTTTTTCACAAAACGATCCATCCGTTTATAAATACGGGCTGATTTAATACCATTTTGTTTTTCATAGCCGAGAACCAGCTTCGCGCAGAGACGATCCAGTGTTGTGATTAGGGGAGCCTTTAGCTCAGGATGCTCATAATTAAACAAACGCTGTGTTTCTTTCACACAGTATTCATTCGCACACAGAATTAAAATTGATTGTGGAATCACCCCTGATTCAATCAAGCGCGCTGCCCTTTCGCGAATCAATGTGCTCTTTCCAGAACCTGTACTTCCCTCAAAAACACAGGCACCTCTATCGTGTACAAGTGCCTGCTGCAATTCATCGTTAAATAATGTCTTCAATCCTCTCAACCTACCTCTACTCTAAAAATGCATACTTTATAATCATACTATATTTTTACTGTATTTGCCAGTAAAACTTTTACTTCAGCCATTGCTGGGTGAAGGCTTCCACCGGTGCCGGGCGGCCGTAATAATAACCCTGAATCAGATTACAGCCAAGCTGAACCAATAATTCAACCTGTTCCTTCATCTCAACACCCTCAGATAATGACGTAATATTCATTTCTGCACAGAAATCGATCACACTCTTTACAACACTCTTGGATACATGATCCTGACAAATGCCGTCCACTAAACTTTTATCAAGCTTCAGCACATTCATATCCACCTCTGTCAGTGAAGCGAGATTTGTATAGTTGGAACCAAAATCATCCAAGGATAACAAAAAGCCCTGTTCACGAATCTGGCGGGTGATGATTCCCATCAATTCCCGATCCAGCATATCTGTGCTCTCAGTAATTTCAATTTCAATCAGTGAATGCTCAATGGCATGCTCATCGACAATTTTCAGCATCTTTTCAAGAATCTTGTCATCAGCAATTGTCAGCCGGGAGAAATTCACAGAAATCGGTATGAGCTTAATACCTTCTTCACGCCATTGATTTAAAATCAAACAGGCTTGTTTCAGGACATATAGATCAAGAACTTCAATGATCCGCTCTCTTTCCAGCAGATAGATAAAATGTCCCGGCGGAATCAGACCATGCTTTTCATGCTGATAACGAACTAATGCCTCAGCACCATAAATCCTGCCGTCAGAGGCATAGACCTTCGGCTGCAGATAAACGACAAAGCTGCCCATCTCTATACTTTTAATCAATTCCTGACGGATATAAGAATAATGCCGGTAATCATCCTTCTCACTATTCTCATAATAATGCTGCTTATTCAAATACATCATTTCATCAGCCTGCCGGGTTAATTCACGGATATTAAAATTGGTCTCACTCCATGCGTAACCCATCGATACTGAAAAGCTCTCATGTGTTTCTATCTGCATTTGTATACTGCGGATTCGCTCACGGAAATCACGGATATCTAAATTCTGCGCGATAACGACAAACTCATCGCCGCCAAGCCGAAACAGATCTCGCTGATTAAAATATTCACTTAAAATTTTAGAAAAGCGCAGAATAGCCAAATCGCCGATATCATGTCCTCTTGAATCATTAATGTGCTTCAGATCATTGATATCACAATAAAGGATACCCAATGATTTCAATTTTACATCATTTAATTGAAGAATATGATCCATATACCGGTTACGGTTATTAAAACCAGTCAAGCCGTCATGATAACCAAGAAATTCAAAATGCTTATGCACATGCTGACGGTCAAGCTCAGCTTCGATGAACGTTACCAATGAGTTAAACAGCGAACGATCAAAACCAGGCCTCAGCATTGGATTAATGATCATAATATAACCGAGAGTCTTGCCCTCTTTATGCAGTTCTACCATCATTAGAGCTGAAACATTATACTTCATGCAAAGCTTTTTTACTTCTGAATCCGTTTTATCAACATTATCAATCATCAGCTTTCCTTTGCTGTCACATGCGGCAAAAAGACACTTGTACGCATTTGCGTCTGCCTTAGAGAAAGCGTTTGCCTCCCCATCATCGTACCATGCATAAGACTTCGTAATTGCAGATGCTTCTGTTTCAAACAGCTGGGCACCAGCCGCCTGATAGTATTCAGCAAGATTTTTCAGCACCTGATGCATTCCCGCATCAAAATCTGTGCATTCAGAAAAAATTTGAATGCATTCCACCAATTTCTCACGGCTTTCCAGTTTCTTGGCAAGCTGTGTACTGACCACCTCTTTTTCAGTGATATCTACAGCAATCTCCATTTTCAGCTTCTTCCCATTTAGCTTAATCATTTTATCTTTTAATATAAAATGCCGCTGCAGATTATCGTTATAATGCTCCCAGACAAGAAATTGCTTTTCATTTAAAATCTTATTAGTACAAAATTCACAAGGGTGCTCCTTCCCCTGCAGAATCTTATAACAAGGCAGCCCTTTATACTCCTTTATCGGGCTATTTTTCAAGCCAGCCCGGTTAATAAAATAGACTTCATATGTATCAGGATCAGTAAGATATACCACATCCTCTAATTCGTCCAGAATTGCCAGTTCGTCCATGAATACAGCCTCCCCCATGTTATTATCATTCTACCATTTCTAAACGCAAAAAAGAATAGGTTTGCCCTATTCTTCATCAATACAGTCCGCAAATTGTGAATTATACAGATCCGCATAGAAGCCTTGCTGCTTCATCAGCTCATCATGACTTCCCTGTTCGATAATATCACCATGATTGATAACCAAAATGCAGTCCGCATTCCGGATCGTGGAAAGCCGGTGAGCAATGACGAAACTTGTACGGTTCATCATCATATTTTTCATTGCTTTTTGAAGCATGATTTCAAGTCTTGTATCAACACTGCTGGTTGCTTCATCAAGAATCAGAATCGGCGGATCAGCAAGAATCGCGCGGGCAATAGTCAGCAGCTGCTTTTCACCGATACTGATATTATTTGCCTCTTCATTTAATACTGTCGCATAGCCGTCCGGCAGCGTTCTAATGAAATGATGTATGTTGGCTACTTTAGCCGCATTCACAACCTCTTCACGGGTTGCATCAAGCCGGCCATAGCGGATATTGTCTTCAATTGTACCGCCGTAAAGCCATGTATCCTGTAAAACCATACCAAAGATGGAACGCAGATCATCGCGCCGCATATCCTTTATATCGACACCATCAACCTTAATGGAACCGCCATTCAATTCATAAAAACGCATCAAAAGATTAATTAATGTCGTTTTACCGGCACCTGTCGGACCGACAATCGCTATCGTCTGACCGCTCTTGACTTCTACATTCAGATCCTTAATCAAGATTTTATCTGGTGTATAGCCAAAGCGTACATGTTCAAAGGAAACATTCCCCTTCAGGCATTCAACACAGAGTGGTGTTTCACTTTCCTTAACCTCTTCCTCAGTATCAAGAATTTCAAAGATACGGGCGAAACCAGCGGCTGCTGCCTGAAGCGTTGATGACAATTGGGAAATTGAATTCAACGGCTCGTTAATCTGCCAGATATAACGGATAAAAGCCTGCAGATTTCCCACTGTGATAGCACCGGAGAGTACATTTAAAGCCCCCATCATCGCCATAATACCAATTCCCAGATAAGTAACCAGTGAGATCAAAGGACTCATCAGTGATGAAATAAATTGTGCCTTAAAGCCTGACTGACAAAGATTGTTATTAATTTTTTCAAATTCTTCAATCGCTGTCTGCTGACGGTTATACAGCTGAATTTCATCGAAGCCGGTATACATTTCAGTAATTGTGCCATTCATCGCACCATAAGCATCCTGCTGACGTTTAAACAAACGCTGTGAAAAGTGTACGATGATACGAGAAATCAGCAAAGAAATCGGTATGATCAGCATTGTACATAATGCCATTGTCGTATTGATTCTAAACATCATTGTCAATGCCAAAATCACTGCCAGAATGCCATTCAATATTTGTGAAAAGCTCTGCTGGAGCGCGTTGGATACCGTATCGACATCATTAGCGATCCGTGACATTAAATCGCCGCTTTCATGAGCATCAAAATAAGCAATCGGCAAATGATGAATTTTCATTTCCACAGCATTACGCAAATCGCGCATCATTT
>OGFR01001050.1_pt1 | contig 14868 bp, 14 predicted proteins | sample 1571001 | NCBI WGS metagenome assembly OGFR01 (sample SAMEA2582064, study PRJEB24529) | metagenome | biome: Human gut stool | place: China | collected 2011 | reverse complement strand
ATTATAAAACTCAACACCAAATTATATGATTTTATAATTTATATTTAACTGTTAACCACCTTCCAGGCCGCTTAAGTCTTCCAGCTCCAGCTCGCCCTCTTCGCCTTCCTGTTCCAGTGTCTCGATCCACATATCATCAAAGGTATGCTCCTGGGTCAGATGGATCTTGCCGATCTTCATCAGCTCCAGAATGGCCAGAAACGCAACGACCACTTCTACCTTATCTGCCTGCCGCTCCAGCATCTGCCGGAAGCTGAATTTCCGGTGCTTTCTGGCGTAATGCATGACATCCATGATCTTGGCTTCCAGACTGACAGGCTCCCGCCTGATGGTTCCGAATTTGCTTCGGATCGGGTCAACCTTTTCCTTCTGGCGACGCATGATGGAATCAAAGATCCGCTGCAGCTTTGCCAGGGTCAGGCCGTCTAACAGCTGGTCCAGATCCACCGGCGGCTCGTACTTTGCAACCTCTTTCGGCACGGTCGGCACTTTAAACAGCACATCTCCCGCCGCGTCTTCCATATCAGCCAGTTCCTGTGCCATAAGCTTGTATTTTTTGTATTCCAGGAGCCTTGCCACCAGCTCTGCTCTCGGGTCTTCCTCTTCCCCTTCTTCTGTTTCCGGTACCGGAAGCAGCATGCGGGATTTGATATCCAGCAGCGTGGCTGCCATGACCAGGAAATCGCTGACAATGTTTAAGTCTTCTTTTTCCATCTGGTTCACATAGTCCAGATACTGCTTTGTGATCTCCACGATGGGGATATCGTAAATATCTACTTTATTTTTTTCGATCAGGTGTAAAAGAAGGTCCAGCGGGCCTTCAAACTTTTCCAGCTTATATGAAATTGCCATGTTCTGTTCCCAAATTCCTCCCGGATCCGGCTATTCTCTAATACTCACGCCTGCCTTCCGGCAGACGGACACGTATGTTACAGTATAACAAAAAACCCCTGTTCTGTAAACAGAGGTTAATCTTCTTCCTCATCGGTTTTTGGCAAAAGCCGCACCACCATAAGCTGCGGACGGTTGCAGAACCGGATATTGATGGAATGAGTGCCGAGGCCGCGCCCCACGATCATGTGCTTTCCGTCCTTTTCAAACTCGCCGGCACAATACGGATGGAAAAACTGGTACTGCGGAGTCATAACACCGCCCACAAACGGAAGACGGATGGTTCCGCCATGGAAATGGCCGGACAGGGTCAGATCTGCCCCCCAGTCCGCGTACTGTTCAAAATAAAGCGGCGAGTGGGCAAGGAGGATCTGAAACCGGCTGTCATCCGCCGGACCAAGGTGGCGTTCCAGATACTCTGTGGTCATGCGTGCCGGAACGAAATCCCGGTAACAGCCGGAATCGAGATTCAGTCCGCTGATGCGGATCTCTTCGCTCAGATTGACCGACCGGTCTGACAGATACGAAATGTTCCGCTGCTTCAGGATCCGGCGGAACTCCCGGTACATTTCCCCGTAGGTCTTGTATTCCCGCCCCAGACGCTGCTCGTGATTGCCGTTCCCGTAATATATGCGGAAGGGCTTTCCGGAATTTTCCCCGGTTGTCTGGGCCTGCACCTGGCACAGGCCATCCAGGAAGCGTCTGGTGACCTCCAGACTGGCCTTTCCCGGCTTTGCTACCATGATGTCACCGCCGATCAGGATCAGGTCCGGCCGGATGGTCCGGATGGAACCAAGCAGCTGGCTGTTTGCCTCGCCGAATTCTTTATCATGCAGGTCCGTCAGAAACACCAGTGTCCTCGGATTGCGGATTTTTTCAGAGTAAATACTGGTTTCCTCCACTACAAAATGCCTGCGCTCATATCCGGAGCGGACCAGGCCGACAGCTGCCGCGGCAGCACCTCCGGCCACAAGGGCTGAGAGGATTTTCATTTCTGTATTCAAAATGTGTTCGAACCTTTCTGTCAGATTTTTCCTGCGTCATGCAATGCAAATCCATAGTCCAGCATGGCTCTGGTGTCTGTATAATGGGTACCCTTTGCCTTCATGACTACCGCGATCAGACGCACGCCGTCCCGCTCCACGGCTGTTACCAGCGTGTTTCCGGCCTTGGAGGTATAGCCGGTCTTTCCGCCGATGATGCCCTCATAATAGCGGGAGTCCGTTTTATACATCATCTTGTGGCCCATGGTGATGGTGCGGGCTGCGGCATTTTTGATGGCCGGGAACTGGTAGGACGTGGTAGTATCGATCTTGCGGAAGGTATCGTTGGCTACCGCCGCCCGGAGGATCAGGGCCATATCGTAGGGTGTTGTTTTATGATTTTCGTTGTTTAAACCATGCGGATTTGCAAAATGTGTGTTTTTGCAGCCCAGCTCCTTCGCCTTTGCATTCATCAGATCCGCAAAAGCGCTGACACTGCCGGATACATGCTCCGCAAGGCCGTTTCCGATCTCATTGGCTGACTTCAGTAAAAGGCCATACAGCGACTGTTCCACGGTCAGCTGGTCGCCAGCAGACACACCAAGCGCCACCGCGCCGGATTCGAGATTGGTCGTGGCAGTCTCTGAAAATGTGACGGTTTCATTCAGATTGCAATGTTCCAGAACGACCAGGGCCGTCATGACCTTGGTGATGCTGGCCGGATAAAACTGCTGATCCTGGTTTTTTCCGTAAAGGACCTCACCGGTTGCCGCGTTTAACAGTACAGCGCCCTCGGCCGCAACCTCCGGCTGACTGATGTCTGCCGCGGAAGCCGTTGACTGCGTGCTGTCTGCTGCCGCAGTAGATGGCTGCGGTGCCGGAGTCGGACTGTCGGAGGCTGCGTGGCTTCCCGCCGTGACTACGTGGGCCGGGGTACTCAAAACCGCGGGGGCAGCTTTCGTTGTGGCTGTCGTCGTGTTCTCCGGTGCCGCTGTCACCGTGCTCTCCGTTGTGGCTTCCGCCGCGGTGGTCTCTGCTGCCGTCTCGCCTGGTGCTTTTCCTACTACCACGGTTCCTGCCGCATAGGCACTTACAGCCTGGGAAAGAGCCAGGGCCAGGCCCAGACCGGCTATCTGTATTTTATTTTTATGCTTCATGCAAGTATTTCTCCTGTATTATTTGTATTCGTTTGTAACTGTTCAGTCCCTTCACAGTTACGTTCGATTTATTATAGCATGGATTTATTTTATGAAACATGACAACTTTCTTAAACTTGTCATCAGATTTCTTAAATTGTTACTGTTCACGCGTTGCGCAAACAGCAACGGATTTTGCCGATGCTTCGCATTCCAAATCGGCAAAATCTGCTGCCACCACGATATCATACGGCATTTTCAGTTCAGAAAATGCCTACCCGTGTACAGCAACCTTAAATTACCGCGTTTTTCTGCGGCCAGTCACGGAAGCATCTGCTTCTGAAATCACTCACTCTTCCATAAATATAGAAGGAAGATGTTCTGACCGGAGAATCTTATGCAATTCTTTCCCCATCCAAAACGTATGATCTGCAAAAAGCTGTCCGCAGCCACCGCACTGTTCCTGTGCGCGTTTTTTGCCGGAAATGTCCTGGCCCACACCGTTTCCTCCCTTCGCAACCGGGAAGCCCTCCCAGCTTCTGCCTCCTGCGATAACTGGGGTCTCAGCTTTCAGCAGGAGGGGAAACCTCCTGTAGCCAATGCCACATCGGATTACTTAAAGCAGTTCCAGGCCCACTACATTGCGGATACCACCGATCCTGTCATTTACCTGACCTTCGATGCCGGCTACGAAAACGGAAACACCGCCGCGATTCTGGATGCCCTGAAAAAGCATCACGCGCCGGCGGCCTTCTTCCTGGTGGGAAACTATCTGGAAACAAGCCCGGAGCTGGTAAAGCGCATGGTGGCAGAAGGACACACGGTCGGCAATCACACCTGGCACCATCCGGACATGTCTAAAATTGCGGATCAGGCCTCTTTTTCGGAAGAGCTTTCAAAGCTGGAGCAGAAGTACCGGGAAGTCACCGGACAGACCATGAAAAAGTATTACCGGCCGCCCCAGGGAAAATACAGTGAAGCCAATTTAAAAATGGCAAAGGACATGGGATACCACACCTTTTTCTGGAGCCTGGCCTACGTGGACTGGTATGAAAACAAGCAGCCCACCCACGAGGAGGCCTTCAAAAAGCTCCTGGGGCGTATACACCCCGGTGCGATCGTGCTGCTCCACAGCACCTCAAAAACCAACGGAGAAATATTAGATGAGCTTCTGACAAAATGGGAGGAGATGGGATACCGCTTCGGTACCCTGGATGAACTAACCGGCAATGCATGAACTGCAGGGAAGCCGCTGGCATTTTCCAACCATCCATGTTATGATATTCCTCAGAAAAGGAGGGATTTATCATGCATGCATTTACATATCATTGCCCGACCGAAATTGTCTTCGGAAAAGATACCCAGCTTCAGTTAGCAGAGCAGATCCGCAAATACGGCGGAAGCCGTGCGCTTCTTGTCTACGGAAGCGGGAGCATAGAGCGAAGCGGGCTGCTCAGCCAGCTCTGTGATCTCCTGTCCGAAAACCAGATCCCTTATGAGCTCTTTGGCGGTGTCAGGGCCAACCCGACCCTGGAGCACGCCAGAGAAGGCGTAAAGCTCGCCCTGAAATCCGGTGCTGATTTCGTGATCGGCGCCGGCGGCGGTTCCGTGATCGATACCGCCAAGGCCATTGCCATCGGCGCGGCCAATGCCCCGACCGACATCTGGGAATTCTGGACCCGGGAAAAGACTCCACGCCGCGCGCTTCCGGTCGGCGCTGTTCTAACCATTTCAGCTGCCGGAAGTGAATCCAGTGACGCTTCGGTTCTGACGAACCTTGCCACCGGAGAAAAACGTGGTTTAGGCACGGAGCTGATCCGCCCGCGCTTTGCCATCATGAACCCGGAGCTGACTATGACGCTGCCGCCGTACCAGGTAGCCTGCGGCGTGACCGATATCATGATGCACACCATGGACCGGTATTTCAATCCCTATGAAAATGAGCTGACCGATGCCATCGCAGAAGCACTTCTGCGTACCGTCATTGCCAAGGGCCGCATTGCCGTGCAGGATCCAAAGGATTATGATTCCATGAGTGAGCTGATGTGGGCCGGCTCTCTCTCCCACAACGGGCTGACCGGACTCGGCGGCGTGAAGGATTTCGCCGTACATCAGCTGGGACACGAGCTGTCCGCCATGTTTGATACCGCCCACGGAGCTTCCCTGGCCACCGTCTGGGGTGCCTGGGCGAAGGCTGTGTACCGTACAAAGCCATCCCGGTTTGCACGCTTTGCTCGAAATGTCTGGGGAGTCACCGAAGCTGATGAGGAAAAAGCCGCTCTGGAGGGCATGAAAAAGACCGTTGCCTTCTTCCGCTCCATCGGCATGCCAACCTCCATGGAGGAAAACAAGGACATTGGCCTCCAGGATGATGTCACCATTCACGACCTTGCGTACCGCTGCACCTACCACCGGACGCGGAGCATCGGAGCGTTCCGGGCTCTTGGAGAGGAAGAGATTTACCAGATTTATAAAGCAGCAGATCACACGGAAAAATTCGCATAAAAAAGAAACAGGGCCTGGAAGCCGCCGACGGCGACTTCCAGGCCCTTCGTTATGAATGCTAGTCTGTTCAGATCATCCCATCCCGGATCACATCATGATCCCGCAGGACCTTCTCGATCACAGTTCCTTTGAGTTTCTTTAAGAGCGGTTTCTTTAACATATTGAGCGGTCCCGGAAGCTCCATCTCCAGTGGGGACCTGCCGTCCATCAGCTTCACGGTGCTGTCTAAGAGGTTGCGGATATCGTAGACGCTGCCCCATACCTCCGGCACACCGCGGTCCACGCCGAGAAGACCGTATACGGACTCCATTGCGGTACGGACGGAATACTCGGTGGTAAAGATGGTGTCACGCGGAGTCTCGGCAAACTGACCGAGGAATGCGAAGTTTACGCTGCCATCCGGAATGACATCCGGGCGGTCGCCTTTGCGTCTCGGCATAAAGAATGCTGTAATATACGGCATCATGGTCGGAACACAGACTGCGTGATTTTCTGCCAGCTCGTCAATCTCTTCCACCGGAACGCCCAGATGATACAGCCATTCCGCTGTGATTTCCTTACCGGTGCATTCCTTCATCGGCTTCTTGATGTAATCGCCCGGCACATCGGTAAAGAGACTGTATACCCAGACGCAGACATCTTCCTTCTTCTGGGTCTTAAACTGGCCCTGACGGTTGATGGTCCAGCTTAACAGCCATTTGGAATCCTGACAGCTGACGATACCGCCGGTTACCACGCGGCCGCTTCTCGGATCGCGCTTGCAGATCTTCTGGATATAGGAAATGATCTTGTCATCGGAGGTGGTGACGGTTGCGGACTCCCAGTTGGTCTTTTCGGTATCGGAGCAGAACTTCTCCGGATGTCCGAAGGACTCATGCTGCTTTGCGATGTTCTTCCAGAGCTCCCAGCAGCCGCTGACACGTTTCTCCGCGTCTCCCACCGGCGCGTGGTTCTGGTCACCGTAGATGGTGCCCTCGGTACAGCTTCCGTTGGTAACAAATACCAGATCCTTCTCGGTTAACGGGATCTCGGTCTCCACGCCATTTACGGTGCAGATGATCTTCTTCGCAGTCTTCTTCGCGCCTTCAATATCGAACAGCACGTTGGTCACGCGGGTGTTGAACTGGAACTGAACGCCTGCGTTCTCCAGATATTTCTGCATCGGCAGGATCAGGGAATCGTACTGGTTGTACTTGGTGAACTTCAGTGCGGAGAAATCCGGAAGTCCGCCGATATGATGGATAAATCGCTGGAAGTACAGCTTCATCTCCAGGGCGCTGTGCCAGGTTTCAAAGGCAAACATGGTGCGCCAGTACAGCCAGAAGGTGGAACCGAATACTTCGTCATCGAAGATATCTTCGATCTTCTTGTCGTAGAGGTCCTCATCCCGGGTGAAGAACAGCTTCATGATCTCCATGCAGCCTTTCTGGCTCAAGTTGAACTTGCCGTCTGTATGGGCATCCTCTCCGCGGTTTTTCGTTGCGCGGCAGAGGGAATAGTTCGGGTCATGCTTGTTCAGCCAGTAATACTCGTCCAGTACGGAAGCTCCCGGTATCTCCAGGGACGGAATACTGTGGAACAAATCCCACAGACACTCGAAATGGTCTTCCATCTCACGACCGCCGCGCATGACATAGCCGCGGAGCGGATCTTCAATGCCGTCGCATGCGCCGCCCGCAATGTCCATGGCCTCCAGAATGTGAATGTGCCCGCCCTTCATCTGTCCGTCGCGGACTAAAAAGCAGGCTGCTGCCAGGGCAGCCAGGCCGCTTCCCACGATGTAGGCTGATTTGTCATCCACGCCCTCCGGCTTTTCCGGGCGGGCAAATGCCTCGTAGTTGCCGTTGGAATAATAGATACCCTTGCTGTTTTTGGCCTGTTTGCCCCGCTCGGTGTTGCGAAACTCTTTTAATTCCTTCTCGCGCTGCGCTTTTGCCTCCGGATCTGCTGATTTCATTCGGTTTTTTTTCATCAGCACGCTTCCGGCACCGACTGCTAACAGTGATGCTGCCCCAAGTTTTGCAAGTTTCTTGTTCATGATAGTCTTCTCCTTCCTGAAAAACATAAACCTATAACAATGCATTCTTACATTTGTAAAAACACATGGTTTTTGTAAAGTATTCCCAGCTGGATTCCTCCTTATTCCTGACAATCCTGCCACCTGATTTTAGGATCTCAGCGCCGCCGAAACCACCGGTCTCAGCCGTCCGGCAATCATAATTGCCAGCACACAGAGCATCAGGTCCGGCAGCATAGTCGGCAGACAGTAAACGCCAAAGATCACACCTATGCCCATCGGCGTCCGGGATGCCATCAGATGTGTGATCAGGTAAAAATAAAGGATCCCCGTTCCGTAGTAGAGCACAAACCCGACCAGCGTGGTGAAAAAACAGGTGATGGATTTTGCCGGCCGGAGCTTTTCACATAAAAAGCCGATCACCCACGCTGCCAGGAGAAAGCCCAGCAGAAAGCCAAAGGTCGGCCGCAGCAGATAAGCAGGGCCGCCGCCCCGCGCAAAGATCGGAAAGCCGATGAGACCGGTGATCAGGTAAACCGCGACGCTGCGAAATGCGCGCTTCGAACCAAGAAGCAGACCAGCCAGCAGCACAAACAGCCACTGCAGGGTAAAGTTCATGGTATCCGCGCCCACCGGGATCACGATTTTTATAAAAGCGCCCACGGCGATCAGAGCCGTAAATAAGCCGCAGACTGCCACATCCTGGGTAATGCTCCGGGAGGAACTGCGGGATGTTATGATTTTATCTTTCATTCGCATTTTTCATTCCTTTTATAAATATTCACGGACCATTATAACCGTTTTCCTGCAATAAAACAAGAAAAAAGCCTATTCCGGTTTTTCGCAGGTAAAGGTCCGGATCTCTGTTTTCCGATTGAACCATCCCGGCATCCAGATCATCAGATGTGCTTTAAACTCCAGCGTGTCACTGGCATGGACAAAGGGCTCTTCCCGAAGGACAACCGACCGGATCCCCTTTTCTTCCAGGGCCTGCTGCCCTGCCACAGCCGCCTTCATGATCTGTGCATACCGGGCATCCCGCTCCGGTCCAAAGCTCCGGCAGGGATGGACAGCCGATGCCTGCTTCAGCTTCTCTGTCAGCAGATCCACAACCTTTGCGTGCTTCTTCCGGTGCAAAAGTACAGCAATGTACTTTGTCATCCACCTGCCGGAATGTTTTCCGTAAAGCTCCAGCGCGCGAAGGAACGACGCATCTGCGGCTTCCTTTGCCAGATCCGTCATAACCTCCAGAGCCTCCGGCGCCAGCTGCCAGCCATCCTCCCGGTCCGGAAGATACTGGGGCGGCACAGAAGGGTAGCTGGTAAAGTTTAATGGTGGAAATTTCGCCAGCCACGCAAGCTTCTGTTCCATTTCACTGCAGCAGTCCTCGCCCATGTACTCGTACTTGTCCCACAAAATAGCAATGCGGTATTCGAGCTGCCGCAGATATTCATAACCCTTTACCCAGAAATGGCCGATCTCGCCATAGTTATAAAGCTCATATTCCAGCTCCAGCTTTTCAAAAAAAATGGTAAATACATTGTGACCCTGATGCACCACCAGGGAGGAGCGCTCTTCATTGCGGTCCAGCCGGGTTCCCAGTTCTCCGCTGTAGTCCGGCAGATATTCTCCCGTGATCCGCGCATTCCGAAAGGTCAGAAAACACTCCACCGCATCGTTCATCAGATACACCAGACGGATATCCTGCGGCGTATGAAATCCGTTTTCACCCTCCAGAAGCTCAAACTGATTCTGCTCTCCCAGTATTTCCAGCATCCGATATACGTTCATAACTATTCCTTCTCTCCCTCATTCGCTTCTTCCATATTTACATCCGGTTCCGGTGCTGACGCCGGTTCTTCCGTATAGCGAATCCGCAGGACCGCCTGGGACCAGTTTAAGCTCACATGAGGCGTTTTCCCCCGCTCCTTTCCGGCTTCCGTGATCTGTTCCAGCAGTTCCTCCAGAACCTGTCTGGTCAGATAGCCGCCACGCCAGTGGAATGTGAAAAGTTTTCCCTTCTTTGCTGCCTGCAGCGCCCGTTTTTTCACCTCCTCCAGCTTTGTGAAGGACAGCTTCTTTTCTTTATAGTAGAAATGATCTCCGTTCGTACAGGACGGCGCCGGGGCAATGAGCGGCTCGTGATCCCGGAAGATGTATTTGTCATCCAGATTAAAATAATCGTAGCGGATTTCCTCACCTGTCATACTGCATTTTCCAAGACTGTTGTCGAACGTGACATCCAGATGGTAATAAACTCCATCAATTCGGACAATATTCCAGGTATGCCGGTATTTGATGCCTTTTTCCGGGTTATTGCCGCAGATGGCGATCATGCACCAGAGTCCAAGTGCGTCACAGAGAACCTTCACCGCCTTGGCAATGCCCTCGCAGACGCCCACGCCCTGTCCCAGCGGACCTATGATCTCGTGAGAATAGGCTTTTTTTAATTTATCGTAGCGGACATTCTCACAGATAAAATCATGAATGTATTTTTCTTTTTCCCACTCAGAAAGTGTTCTGGCCGGTCGCGCCAGCTTCTCCACCCGGGATGCCATAGCCTTCTGGTGCTCCCGGACCTTGCCTTTATCAAACAAATACTCCGGCTTCATGATCAGGTTCGGCGAATCCTGATAGTGAAGGAAATGAAATCCCGATGCCCAGAACAATTCCGGGTGATCCAGCCGCAGCTGCAGAAATACTTCCGAAAGCTCCCTTGCATCTAAAAGAGGAAGCTGAAAACTGTCTGAAAGTTCTGTGAGGCCTGCCAGCATGCTGCGGTAAGCCGCCTGTTTCGGTTTCGTCATATGATCATAGTAATACGCTACAGCCATGTTGTCTCCACTTCTTTCCGTAAATCGCAGAACATCTGATAGAACTCATTTTTCGCCGCATCGACAATTCCCAGTGCGATTTTATGGTTGTAAGAATGCGCGACATTATTTTTCATACAATACCTTCCCTTCCCTGCGGATGGATTCGCGAAGTTCATCCTGCATTTGCGAATCCAGATCCACAATATCAAATTTAAGCAGTGTTGACGTTTCTTCTTCTATGTCCAGACGGAAACGCGGAATGTCCCCACCACGCACGGCAAGGTCAATATCACTGGTTCTTTTATAATCTCCCCGTGCTCTGGATCCGAATAATTCCACACGTTTCACACCATATTTTACCGCCAGACCGATTATTTCATCCAACACCTGCTTACGTATCCCGCTTTCACTGCTAAGCCTGCTTTCTAGCTTCATTCCCATCATCCACCTGTTTTTCATTTTCTTATCAGGAAACATTATATCATTGTTTTCTGCTTTTCGCACCGAATTTCAGAAACCTGTCTGTAAATACTAAGCTGCCATCCAAACGAGAACTGGCTGCAGACAACCAGATCAGTGTGCGTACGGTCATGAATGCCTATGACCAGCTCCTGACGGAGGGCTATATCACCTCTGAGGAGAAGCGCGGTTACTTTGCCGCAAAGCTGGAAACCGCACCGGAACGCTCCTCTACTTTCGCCTGCTCCGTGTCTACGCCGGAGCGGACCGCCGATCGGAACTTTGCTTCCGAAGACCCTGAACCGCTTTACAAAGAAGATACCTGGTATGCGGACTTTACCTCCAACAATACCATCTATGAGAAATTTCCTTTCTCCCTCTGGCGCAAGACCATGCGGGAGGTTTTGAGCGAATACGACCTGGAGCTGGTACAGCGGGCTCATTTTCTCGGTGTGCCGGCGCTGCGAAAGGCTATTGCGGGCTATCTCTACCGTTCCCGCGGCATGAATGTTTCACCGGAGCATCACTATCCGCTCGGGACGGGCACATCCGCCGGTTAATCGTGCGTCCGTCTTGTTTTTCTTTACCGGCTCACCCGTGAACGGGTCGATGTACTCTACTAATGTCATCTGATCGTATTCCAAATCTTCCTTTATCTGATTCTGAATGTATGCTTTGATTGCAGCTGTGTTCTTTCCGACTGTATCCACATAATATCCTCGACACCAGAAATGCCGGTTTCCATATTTATATTTCAAATTCGCATGCTTTTCGAAGATCATAAGTGAACTTTTCCCTTTCAAATATCCTACTATTTCGGACACTGAATATTTGGGTGGAATTCTGACCAGCATATGTACATGATCCGGCATACATTCTGCTTCGATTATCTCGATTCCTTTTCTTCTGCATAATGTTCCTAATATCTGTCCCACATCTGCCTTGATATCCTTATAAATTACTTGTCTACGATACTTCGGTGCAAAAACGATATGATACTTGCATTCCTATTTAGGTCAGTTTACAAGGAACTACACGCAGACCACGAAACGGGGGCTGCTGACAACAAATAAAGGCTGAGTATCAAGCACCGAAAAAGTGCGAGATATTCAGCCTGTTTTGTTGTCCGGGGTTTCCAAAGGGGCTTGCCCCTTGGCACACGACTTTGCTTGCAAAGTGTAGTGTGTTATACGCTCTGTCGGCGTTGCTGCGAAAATAAGGTTGCCGCCGGGGAGGGCAAAGGCGTTTGAAGCAGCAGGAAAACAGGGTTGTGATTGCGTGACGTGGAGCCGCAAGCGCAGGACTGGTTTCATCAGCAGACGGGGCGTATATGAAAGTCCCCGTTCCTCGTTCTACACCGAACTTGTGGACACACTCCCGTAAAAACTGAAATTTTAGACTATTTGTAAATAAACCTTTATATTATCCCAAGTGAAATTTTTAATTCTAATATGCGTAAAACAGATTCATCGATTCGTTCCTCTGTAATTTCTCCCTGTTTGACTGCTTCAAGTATGGCTGGAATTTGCACCTCAAAATCTGTGCAGCATAACATATCATTTCCTGCCTTCACAGCTTGAACTGCAATTTTTGTGTCTTCTGCAAAATTGCGCACACCATCCATAGCTAAGTCATCTGTAATAATAACTCCAGTAAATTTTAATTCTTCCCGCAGGATTTTGTGTACCTGTGAAGACAGCGAAGCAGGGGTTTGACTATCCATGCAGGATACCACATTATGAGAAACTAATACCATATTGGCTCCAGAATCAATTCCTGCTTGAAACGGCAAGAAATCTGAGTTCAAAAATGTTTCATAGGTGCGATTATCATAAGCAATACCTGTATGTGTATCCACATTATTTCCGTACCCGGGGAAATGCTTTAGGACGCTCCCCATACCTTCTTGAAACATGGTTTGCACAACTAAGTGGACATAAGCGGCAGTTTGCTCTGCGTTCTGTCCAAAACTCCGGTCATAAATAAAATCCTCTGGATTTTGCGAAACATCGCAGATTGGGGCAAAGTTCAAATTAATCCCCAAACTATTCAATAATTCACATTTTTCTTGTGTGTCACTTTGAATCAAATCAAAGCCACCTTCAGCATAGAGTTCTTGAGGGGACCAGAAAGGCACAGCTCGCAAATTAGGGTTTGTGCTAACACGGTTGACAGTGCCTCCTTCTTCATCTACTCCGATAAACATGGGGATTTTTGCTGCACTTTGGTAACTTTGAATATTCTGGATAATTTCATCTCTTGTTTTTCCAGAAAAGTCTCGGCTAAAAAGAATATAACCTCCAAGATTATACTCCTTTACCTTCTGTACGCTATTTATTTCGGGACAGCGTGCAATAAACATCTGTCCAACTTTTTCTTCCAGCGTCATTGCATTTAGAATTTCTTGTGCTTTCTGTGTCACGGAAGCAGAAGGGGGACTTGGCTCTGTTTCACCAGTTGTTGGTTCAGGATTTTCGGTATTCAAACTGGAATCCGTAACCGTAATGGAAAGTAATTCAACCTCTTGTACAGATGCATTCAAATCCAATTTGCCATGATATGAAACTGTCACTGGATTCCCAATCACTATTCCTGTCTCACCAGTTGAAATATTTACACCTTCTGTTCCAAAATAATATTCACGATTATCCTCACCTTGAACAGTTAGAGTATTCATTGTTGCATCTTTTACAGTTCCTCGAAGCTCTTGTGCAGGTTCAGTTGTACTTGAATTTCCAATAATTTCTATTGTTGCCTCAGACGAGTTTTCCAACAAAATATTATTTACTTTATGCAAACCGGCTATCGCAATGCCTGCACATACAAGAAGCAAGATAATCACACTAAAAATAAGCACTTTATTCCTTTTTTCTTTTTTTACCCGTCTCATGTAATCCTCCTGATTGTTTTATAAAACTACATATATTTTTCTGCAATTATTTTCCTACCTGCTCCATCATCCTCTTTGCCAACTGCCGGAACTGTTCCGCCGTTTCCTCGTCCATCGAAAGAAACTTCCCAATCTGTCCGGCAATCATAGCAGTTACATCGTCCATAGAAAGCAGCTCCTGCTGGTGGTCTTTCATGGTTTCCTGCATGGTTTGGAACATAGCGGCGGTCACAGCTTCTCCTGGCTGTTCTCTGTTGTCCATATCTTTCTTAATATCTCGCAGGATAGCAAGAAATACATTCTTGATTTTTTCAATTTCCGCTTCATGTTCTCCCATCTTCTGTGCGTTCAGAAGTTGCAAATTCTGTTTTGCTTCTGCCCGATGTTCCGGGTGTTCTTTCATCAGATCGGACAAGGAAGCCGTTGCCAGTTCAATCAGCTGATTTCGTGCCATGATACCCTTTGCCGCTGTGTCTTGAAAATAAATCCGTATCAAATCCATCAGTTTCGGGAAGTTCCTGTGTTCCAACAGACGGTTAAGGATTTGCACATCGACTGTACCTGCCACAAGCCCTCTCACAGCTCCCTCGGACAATCCTAATTCAGAAATATCATAACTTTTACGGACACTCAAGGTGGACAAGCCTAATATGTAGTCCGTTGATACCTTAAATTCCTTTGCCACGCCTATGAGAATATCGCTGCTGACCGTCTTTGTTTCCCCACTGACAATGCGGCTCAACTGGGAAGCAGATACGCCTATCTTCTCCGCAAGTTGCTTTTGAGAAATATGATTGCCGTTGCACAAATCAGAAATCCTTTGTCCGGGTGTTCCGGGTAAAGCCATACACAGCACCTCCTTTTCCTATTTCCCATTATACAAGAAAATTGCAGAACTGCAATTTTGAAATTGAATATTGCCCTAAAATGCAATTCTCGCAAGATTCCGGGAATTGCATTTTTTTCGTGTAGACTTAGGGTAGTTCATCGATGAACTGCACCTTGAAAAATGAATGACCATCCGAAAAGGAATACCCCGGCAGGGGAAGCACCGCAACGAGCCACTTCGGGACAAAATGTCCCGAAGTCCGGGGAGCGTGCCAACGCCGGAAATCCTTTCGGGGAGAACGGCTAAGGAAAAATGGAGGGAACACATGAGAGAGAACCCATA
>OGFR01001049.1_pt1 | contig 14885 bp, 15 predicted proteins | sample 1571001 | NCBI WGS metagenome assembly OGFR01 (sample SAMEA2582064, study PRJEB24529) | metagenome | biome: Human gut stool | place: China | collected 2011 | reverse complement strand
TCAGCAGCAGCCCGTATGCTTTTTCCGTGAATCCGTGATCCGACAGCGCGGGGCACAGATAGGGCGTACCCACAAAACCGGTGTTGAGCCGGAAGGCATTTTCTTTCATTTTATCGAAGAAAGCCTTTTTTACCTGTTCCCGGAAATCCTCCGGCACCAGGCCGAAGGCGGTTACTACCGCGTAGGCGGTCTGGGTGTCCACCGCAAGCCTGCCGGAAGGGGTATAATATTCCCGGTAAAAAGCCTGCCTGATTTCATCCGCCAGAGTATCGTAACGCTCCTGCTCCTCCTTCTTTGCAAGGACTCCGGCCGCCTTTGCGGTGAGCCGCGCGGAATAATAATAGTAAGCCGTCGCCAGGAAGTAAGGATCCGTGCTTCCGTAAACTCCGCCGTCCACCTTCCCGTCCAGTGCCAGCCAGTCGCCGAAATGCCGGTCCGCCATAAACGGCCGCCTCCGCTTCTTTCTTCTTCTCCCCGGATATATTCCACCCATGCCTTCATGCTTGGGTACTGGGCCTTCAGCACATAAGGATCCCCGAAGTGTACATAAACCACCCAGGGAATGACGGCAGCGGCATCACCCCACGCACAGGTGCCGTTCAGCTCGTAGCGTGACATGGGGACCACATAGGGCACGCTGCCCCCGCATTTTTCCTGTTCCAGCGCCAAATCCTTCAAAAACTTCAGGTAAAAAGCGTAGGTGTCACAGTTGAAGCTGGCTGTATCCGCAAAAATCTGGGCGTCACCCGTCCATCCCATCCGTTCATCCCTCTGCGGGCAGTCGGTAGGGACGTCGACAAAATTCCCCTTCTGCCCCCAGATGATGTTGTCAAAGAGACGGTTTAAGAGAGGATTGGAACAGCTTAATCGTCCCGTTCGCTTCATCTGGGAGTGGAGGACCACCGCCGTGAAATTTTCCGGTTTCGCCGCACCGGGACCTCCGGGAAATGCGTAGATCCGAATATAGCGAAAACCAAAAAAGGTCAGGCGCGGATGGCAGCTCTGTTGTCCATCACGGCATATACAGCAGTATTCCGCCCTGGCGCTGCGGTAATTTTCCGTATAAAAACAGCCAGCTTTATCCAGAACCTCTGCGTGGGAAAGCCGGATTTCTTCCCTGGCTTTGGCATTTACGCTGATTTCCACGTAACCGGTGATTTCCTGCCCGAAGTCTGCCACAACTTCGCCTTTGGGAGTCGTAAAGATGCGGGCCGCCGCAATCCGTTCCTGCTCGCGGATTTCTTCGCCCTGCTGTTCGATCAGCGTTTCATATGGCCCGTCAAAGGTCTCGGCTGTCCCGGAGCATGGAGGGATAAAGGAAGCGTCGTAAATCTCTCCGTCATAGATCTCAGAGAAGCGGACCGCACTTTCGGAAACGGACCAGCTTTCATCTGAGACGATAAAGCTGCGCTGTCCGTCCTCATAGGTGATTTCCAACTGTGCCAGCAGCCCCATGGGGCGGGCGGCCAGGCCCTTCTGGAAGTCCGATGCGGAAAATCCGGGCATGGGACTGTGATACCAGCCCTTTCCGACGGTGACAGTCAGACGGTTCTCCGCCCTGAGTAAATCCGTCACATCATACTCCTGATACTGAAGCCTTTTGTAGTAGGTAGTCCATCCGGGAGCCAGCACAAACTGGCCTATCCTGCGGCCGTTAAGTGCAGCTTCATATACACCCAGCGCGGTGATAAAGAGACGGGCCTGTTTTACAGTCCGTGACAACGCAAAATCTGTGGAAAATACGGGAGCCGTATTTCCGAAATCGCTGGCCGGCCTGAGCCATTTTGCTTTCCAATCCATAATTAATTCCTCCTGCTTGTGTTTGTCTTGACTTCTAGGATACCAGATTGTAATATGAATAAAAAGAACTGTTTCAGACTAAAATGGGGGGTGAATTTAACCTGTTATGAGAGAACGGAATACAATTGAACTGAAAGGACTGACAGCGGAGCGGGAGGACAAGATCGTGGTCATGCCTTTCTGCCAGCAGGACGTGGAGATGCATGACCACGATTTTTTTGAACTGGCCTATATTACAGGAGGCAGCGCGCTGCATACGATCCGTGATGCGGACGGAGAGGTGAGATCCGGGGAGGTGAAGGCCGGAGACTATTTTATCATCGATTACGGCAGCAGGCACAGCTACAGGGAATGCAGGGATTTTACTCTGATTAACTGCCTGTTTCTGCCCGAGATGATTGACGATACACTGGCGGACTGCCGGTCCTTTGAAGAAGTGCTGCGGGTGTCCCTGATCCGTTACTATAAATGGTGCTTCGGGCAGCCCTCCGCGAATCGGGTGTTCCATGATGAGGAGGGGAGTATTCTGCCTTTGATCCTGGGAATTCAGGAGGAATACCAGGAGAAAAAAGTGGGATACACAGAGGTATTCCGGTGCCGGCTGACCGAGATCCTGATTCTGACCATACGGAAAATCGTCTGTGACAGCAAAAAGGATGACAGGGAGAGACGGCCGCGGAGTACGGCGGTGCTGGAAGCGATCCGGTATCTGGATAAAAATTACAGGGAAAGGGCCGTACTGAAGCAATTTTGCCGGGAATACCATTACAGCCAGCAGTATATCAGCCGGAAATTTCGTCAGGAGACGGAGATGACCGCGCTGGAATACCTGCAGAAGATCCGGATTGAGAAGTGCTGTGAGCTGCTGGCTGGCAGTGATCTGTGCATTCAGGAGGCCGCGCGGTCTGTAGGGTATGAGGATGTAAAATTTTTCTGTACGCTGTTTAAAAGGACCTTGAACATGACGCCTGGGGAGTACAGGAAAACCGCTGCCGCTGCAATGCAGTACTGATTTTACGGTTTGATTCCCTGCTGCCGGTGCCGCATTCGGCTGCCGGATTTGTTTGTTATTTTGTTGACAATCTATAAATGCCATTATATAATTAAAGCAGCAAAGGGGCTTGGGGGGACGTTTACGTCCTTTATGGCCTCTTTTTTTATTACATAACTGAGTTTGAAAATTGAAAGGAGAGCAAAGATGAAGTACCCACGGTTATTTTCAGAAGGAAGTATTGGAAACGTAAAAATCAGGAACCGGATTGTAATGTGTGCCCTGGCGATGGGAGTGTCGGACGACAGGCAGTGTATTGGTGAAGATTTTCTGGCCTATCTGATGGAACGGGCGAGAGGCGGAGTCGGCCTTATCGTCCTGGAGAATACCAGGGTTGATGATGAGCACGGTGTGGCGGCGCCCTGGCAGGCCAGTGTTGCCAGAGATGAACAGATCGCACCTATGGCAGCAGCGGTGAAAGCGCTGCATGAGGAAGGCGTTAAAGTTTTTGCACAGCTTCATCATCCAGGCAGAGAGACCTTCTCAAACTTAAACGGAAACGTCCCTGTCTGGTCATCCTCCAACAGGCCCTGCGGAGTCTGTCAGCAGGAAACTCATGAGATGACAACTAAGGAAGCGGAAAGCGTTATTCAAAAATTCGTTGCTGGCGCGGTGAGAGCGAAAAAAGCGGGAGTGGATGGGATTGAGCTGCACGGTGCCCATGGCTATTTGATTTCCCAGTTTCTGAGTCCCTACACCAACCAGAGAACGGACCGGTTCGGCGGTTCCTTTGAGAACAGGCTGCAGTTTGTGAAAGAAATAATCGAGGGGATCCGTCGGGAATGCGGCACAGACTTTACGCTTGGAATCCGGCTGACTGTCGATGAATTGCTGGCGCCCAATGGCGTACAGGAGTATCTGACCCTGGAGGAAGGTGTCAAAGTCTGCAGGGAACTGGAAAAAATGGGTCTGGATTTTATCAATGTATCCAATGGAATCTACGAATCCTTTAATTCCCTGTCGGAGCCAACCACCTACCCGCAGGGCTGCCGGACGCAGAGAATCCTGGCTGTGAAAAAGGCTGTAAGCATTCCGGTTATCGCCGTGAACATGGTGAAGGAACCCTGGTTTGCGGAGAAGATGCTGGAAGAGGAGATGGTCGATTTTGTTGGACTTGGCCGTGCTGTTGTGGCAGATCCAGAATGGCCATTAAAGGCAGCGCAAGAGCGCGAAGATGAGATAAACCGCTGTATTTCCTGTACGTTTTGTTTTGAGACTCTCGTCAGTGATACAATTGCCGGGAAGGGGCCTGTCAAATGTGCGGTGAACCCCAGAGCGGGCAGAGAGTGTAAATATCCGGCTCATGAGAAAGACGGCGCGGGAAGAACGGTTGTGGTTGTGGGAGCCGGAGTCGGCGGCCTGGAAGCGGCGCGCGTGCTGGGAGAGAGGCTTTCACGTTGTTGTATTGGAAAAGGAAGGCCGTGCAGGCGGCCAGATCAACATTGCGGACCGCCCGCCTCATAAAGAGAAGATGGACTGGATCGTGGAATATGAGCTGTCGCAGCTTAAGAAATATGACGTACAGATTCTCATAAATACGGAGGCGGATGCCGGCCGGATTGCCTCCTATGCTCCTTACGCTATTGTACTGGCTACAGGAGGCACACCCATCAAGCCGTCCTCCATCCCCGGCTCTGATCTGGAGGAAGCGGTCACCTTCAAAGAGGTGCTTTGCGACGAAAAGGTGCTGGAAGAGATCGGAAGAGCGTCGTGTAGGGAAAGTAACCGTGATCGGCTCCGGAGCCACCGGACTGGAAACCGCGGAATTTCTGTGTGCCAGGGGTAATGAGGTGACTATTGTGGAGATGCTGGATTCCATTGGACAGGGCGTCTATGTCCAGCACTATCTGGATGCAATGGACAAACTTTCTAAGTATGATATTACATACAAACCAAAGACCAGACTGGCAGAGATTAAGAAGGATGCGGCCGTTCTGGAACATTTGGAGGACGGCACTTTCGAAGAGTATCCTTCCGATTACGTAGTTCTTGCCATGGGCGTAAGATCTGTCAATCCCCTGGAACAGGCGTGTAAAGAAATCTGTGATAAGGTAATCGTCGCAGGAGATGCGAAACAGGTTGGAAGAATTGAAGGAGCCGTAAGAAGTGGATTTGAAGCGGCTTATACATTGCAGTAAAAAAGCTGTCTGGTCAGCAGAATCAGGCGGACCGGAAGTGCGGCAGGCTTCTGGAATAAAAATGATGAAAGCGAGGAACGGAAGATGACAATAGAAAAAATCGAGAATATGTGCGGCGGAGAGGGCTGTGTCGTGATTAAGCACATTTTAGGAAAAGAGGAGTTAAACGGGAAATGCGGTTTATATGCAGAGGTCACAATCGGGAAAGGATGTTCTCTCGGTTACCATGAACATCACGGAGAAAGCGAAACATACTATATTCTGTCGGGAAAAGGAGATTATAACGATAATGGCGCAATACGTCCGGTAACCGCCGGTGATGTGACGTTTACTCCATCGGGCAGAGGACATGGATTGGTGAATACAGGAGATGACGATCTGATCTTTATGGCATTGATTATCTTGGATTAAGGCTAAAGAGGCGGTGTGTTAAACTCTGAAAACTTATAGAGTGTGCAGAAAAAATGATGTCGCCGCAGTATAAGACCGTTGGCCGCATCCCTCAATTTTTATTTAAGGGATGCGGTCAACGATAAATTATAAATTTAACATGGAATAACTGGAACATCATGCTGTCAAAATAATAAGCCCATGCAGCCCATACCCCAGGATATACTTATATTCACAAGTCTCCAAATGCAGCTTCATGTACTGATCAAAGCTCTCCTTTGTTAAATTATTTAGCTGTTCCCCTCTCATATAAGCCGTGCCGTCTGATGTCAGGTGATGAAGAATTTTGAGCTGATGGTCATGTGCAGTCTTTTCAATCTCTTCCGGCAGCAAATAGGTAAAAGGATCATCCTCACCTCTGTTGCTATAGAATTTTAACACATCCCCCATATTCTCTAGTTTCGCATTAAGGTTTAATTGTAATGCTGCCATGAAATTAATATAGGAAATAACTAAAACCCCGTTCTTTTTCAATAACCGCAGACATTGCTCCAGAGCCATGTTCCGGGCCTTTTCTTCCAGATGGTAAAATGCTCCCATACAGAGTACGACATCAAAAGAATGATCTTCATATGGATTCATTTCACAAATGTCTCCGACGAAAATGTCGTCCAGCAATGGCTTCTGCATTTGCTTTTGCCGCATGATATCCACATTGCGCGGTACTATATCACTCGCAATGACGGCATTTCCCCGTCTGGCCAGTTCGAAGGCGTAATTCCCGGTTCCTGCGCAGCCATCAAATATCCTGCTGTGAGGGGGAAGGACGCGATCAAAATAGTACATGGTAGTCAGCCATTCATTCCTTTTCACACCAGTTTCTGAGGCGATTTGATTAAATCCTCCAGCGTAATCCCATCCAGATACTCATTAATGATCGTATCCAGTTTCTGCCATACAGGCCGCGTCAGGCAGCATTCAAGCCGGGAGCATTCCGCATAGGATTCCTCTACGCAGGCGACCGGTGCCAGACTTCCCTCTGTCAGACGCAGAATCTCGCCCAGAGTGTATTCGCCGGGCTCCTTCGTCAGGCGGTAACCGCCGCCTTTTCCGCGCAGGCCGGCCAGAAGCTGATTCTGAACGAGTACCTTTATGATAATCTCCAGATATTTCTCGGAAATGTCCTGACGGTTCGCAATTTCTTTCAGAGGAACGTACCTGTCGGTGTTCTGCTGTGCCAAATCCAGCATAACCCGCAGTGCGTAACGTCCCCTCGTTGAAATCATCATTTGACATCCCTCCCTTCCGCAATACCAGTACCGGGCGGCACTGGTTATATAATCCTATTATACAACAAGGTAAATAGGATTATCAATAGCCAATATAGTTATAAACCTATTGACAAAGTAGGTTTATAATATTATGATGAATATAACCAAGTAAATAAGTAGGTTATTGAGAGAAAAGCCTTTTTCAGGCGGAATGGAGGACTATATGTCAAAACAATTACTGAAAATAAATGGATTATCAGTCAATGTGGAAGATAAAGAGATTTTGCATGGAATTAATCTGGAGATTAAAAAGGGGGAGACTCACGTGCTGATGGGGCCCAACGGAGCGGGTAAGTCTACGCTGGGGTACGCGCTGATGGGGAATCCGCGCTATGAAGTGACGAAAGGAGATATCTGGTTTCAGGGAAAGCGGATAAACGAAGAGCCGGCCGATAAGCGGGCTAAAGCAGGAATGTTTCTTTCCTTCCAGAATCCGCTGGAGGTTCCGGGCCTTCCGCTGGGTATATTTATCCGCAGCGCCGTGGAACAGCGCAGGGGCGCCAGAGTGCGGCTGTGGGATTTCCGCAAGGAGCTGGAGAAGGCCATGGAACTGCTGCAGATGGACCGGGCCTATGGAGACCGCGATTTAAACGCAGGGTTTTCCGGCGGTGAGAAAAAGAAAGCGGAGATTCTTCAGCTTCTGCTCTTAAAGCCCAGTCTGGCCATACTGGATGAGACGGATTCCGGTCTGGACGTGGATGCGGTCCGAACCGTGTCCCAGGGCGTGGAGGAGTACCAGAAGGGCCGGGACGGAGGTCTTCTGATTATCACCCACAGCACCCGGATTCTGGAGTCCCTGCGTGTGGACAAAACCCACATTATGGTAGACGGCAGAATCGTGAAGACAGGAGACGGTTCCCTGGTGGAACAGATTAACAAACATGGGTTTGAACAATATTTGGATCAGGCGGGCTGTTAGAGTGTTTGACGAAAAGCAATTTTCAGATACACTCCAGTCCGCGCATCCGGAAAGGATGGAAGAGAGAGATGGAAGAAAAAACATATGTAAATGATATCGACAGAAGTATTTACGACATCCGAAATGAAGAAACGGATGTTTACCGTATAGAGGAAGGCTTAAAGCCGGAGATCGTGGAGCAAATCTCAAAAGAGAAGAAGGACCCGCTTTGGATGGAGCTGTTCCGCCTAAAGTCCCTGCAGATATACAATAATATGAGCGTTCCCGATTGGGGTCCCTCCCTGGAGGACCTGGATATGAGCCACATCGCCACGTATGTGCGCCCCAACACAAAGATGAAGACGAAGTGGTCCGATGTGCCTGAGGAGATCAAGGATACCTTCGAGCGTCTGGGAATCCCCCAGGCGGAGCGGAAATCCCTGGCTGGCGTAGGCGCCCAGTATGACTCGGAGCTGGTCTATCACAATGTCCGCCAGGAGGTGGCGGAGATGGGCGTGGTATATACGGACCTGGAAAGCGCCATGAAGGGGGAATACGCGGACATGGTGAAAAAGCATTTCATGAAGCTGGTGAAGCCTTCGGATCACAAGTTTGCAGCGCTCCACGGGGCCGTCTGGTCAGGTGGTTCCTTTGTCTATGTGCCGCCGGGAGTTTCCGTGGAAATACCACTGCAATCCTATTTCCGGCTGAACGCGCCGGGAGCGGGGCAGTTTGAACATACACTGATCATCGTGGATGAAGGGGCGGACCTTCACTTTATCGAGGGATGTTCCGCACCTAAATATAATGTGGCCAATCTTCACGCAGGCTGTGTAGAACTGTTTGTGGGAAGGAATGCGAAGCTTCGTTATTCCACGATTGAAAACTGGTCTAAAAACATGTATAACCTGAATACCAAGAGGGCCCAGGTGGAGGAAGGAGGCACCATCGAATGGGTGTCCGGTTCCTTTGGCTCCCATGTTTCCTACTTATATCCCATGAGCATCCTGAAGGGCCGCGGGGCCAGAATGGAGTTCACCGGAATCACCTTTGCGGGTGAGGGGCAGAATCTGGACACAGGCGCGAAAGTGGTTCACGCCGCTCCGGAGACAACCTCCTATATGAACACCAGATCCATATCCAAGAGCGGGGGCGTAAGCACCTTCCGCAGCTCCGTGGTGGTGGCCAGGGGGGCGAAGAACAGCAAATCGGCTGTCTCCTGCCAGTCCCTGATGCTGGACCGGATATCAAGGTCGGACACGATTCCTGCTATGGATATCCGGACCCCGGACGCGGACATTGGCCATGAGGCCAAGATCGGGCGGATCAGCGACGAGGCCGTCTTTTACCTCATGTCCAGAGGACTGAGCGAGGAGGATGCCAGGGCAATGATCGTCAGCGGATTTGCGGATAATGTATCCAAAGAGCTGCCATTAGAGTATGCCGTGGAGATGAATAATCTGATCCGGCTGGAGATGAAGGGCAGTATTGGTTAGTTTAGGAAAGGAGGTCTCCTATGGGACAGGGACTTGATTTGAAGATAAACAGGCTGCCGGCCAGGACCTGGAACTGGCTGAAAATGAATGAGGCAGGCTTAAATGAGATAGAGGCAGGGGAATCCCCCACGATAATCACGGAAGGATTTGCGGAAGCGGTTACGTGGAGAGAAGATTTCTCGGCCATTGCCACCGGGATGGGAGAAGATATGGACCGACTGGCGCGAGAGTCGAATGCGGACGCGATCCGGATCCAGTCCGGGCCATCGGAGGAAGAGCGGCGGGCCGCGCTGCATTTCGTCTGCGGCAGTGGAGCAAAGAGCTTCCAGACCGTGGAGCTTCTGGTACAGGAGGACGAAACTCTAAACGTGGTTATGGATTTCACCTCTGCGCCGGAGGCCGCAGGGCTGACCGCTGTCCAGACCCGGTTCCAGGTCAGGAAAAACGCCAGACTGAGGCTGATCCAGCTCCAGCTTCTGGGAAGCGGCTATACATTTTTGAGCGATATCGGCGGAAGCTGCGGCGAGGGATCATCCGTGGAGGTAATTCAGCTGTTTTTGGGCGGTGCGGAGACTTACGCGGGCTGCCAGGCGGACCTTGCAGGGAAAGAGAGTACGATGAACGCCGATGTGGGTTACTTGGGAAGGGACAGCCAGCGGTTTGACATGAACTACGTGGCGAACCACCGGGGAGAGAAATCCCGGAGCCGGATTCTGGCCGGAGGTGTGCTGAGGGACCAGGCGTTTAAGCTCTTTCGCGGAACCATTGATTTTAAGTTTGGAGCCGCCGGGGCAGAGGGAGAGGAGAAGGAGGATGTGCTGCTTCTGGGAGACGACGTGATCAATCAGACCATTCCTCTGATTCTCTGTGCAGAGGAGGATGTCCAGGGAAACCATGGAGCCACCATCGGAAGACTGGATGACGAACTGCTGTTCTATCTCTGCTCCAGAGGCATGAGCCCTGAGGCTGCCGCTGAAATGATAACAAGGGCCCGGCTGGATGCCGTCTGTCGGAAGATTGGCGACGAAGCCGCGGAGCAGATGGTGCAGGATTATCTGGAGGAGGTGGAGAAAAATGGAAGATAGAAATCCATACCGCGAAAATTTTCCATTGCTTAAGGAGAATCCGGTGATTTACTTAGACAGTGCGGCCACGGCTCAGAAGCCCTCCTGTGTACTCCAGGCGGAGCGGGATTTTTATGAGCACAGCTATGCAAATCCCATGCGCGGCTTCTACGCCCTGAGTATGGAGGCCACAAAACGTCTGGAGGAAGCCAGAGACGAAGTGCGGCGCTTTATTAATGCGTCGTCCTCCGACGAGATCATTTTTACCAGAAACACCACGGAGAGCCTGAACCTGGTGGCCTACAGCTACGGACTGTCCCGGCTGAAGGCCGGGGATGAGGTTTTGGTAAGTATCATGGAGCACCACAGTAACTTGCTGCCCTGGCAGATGGCTGCTGAAAAGACGGGAGCGGTTTTACGATTTCTGGAGTGCGAGGCGGACGGCCGGATTACGCAGGAACGTCTGGAGGCGGCATTTACTGACCGTACCAGGCTGGTCGCTGTGGCCCATGTGTCCAATGTGCTGGGTTGTGAGAACCCCATACGCCAGATCGCGGCCATGGCCAGGGAGCGAGGGGCTGTTGTGGTCGTAGATGCAGCACAGAGCGCGCCCCATATGCCGATCGATGTACAGGAATCAGGAGTGGATTTTCTGGCTTTCTCAGGCCATAAGCTCATGGGGCCCATGGGCATCGGTGTGCTGTACGGGAGACGGGAACTGCTGGAGGAGATGCCGCCCTTCCTCACCGGAGGGGAGATGATCGACTCTGTCACCAGAACAGGGGCCGTATTCGCCCCGGTGCCTCATAAGTTTGAGGCGGGCACCGTCAACGCGGCGGGAGCCTGGGGGCTTATGGAAGCGATCCGCTATCTGAAACGTGTTGGATTTGATGAGGTGCATCGCCGGGAACTGGCATTGACAACGATGGCCCTGGAGGGACTTAAGCAGATACCGCACGTCCATGTCCTGGGATCTGAGCGGCCGGAAGAACACTGTGGAATCCTGACCTTTACCATAGATGGCGTTCACCCTCACGATGTGAGCGCGATTCTGGATGCAGATGGCATCGCCGTCCGCGCCGGGCATCACTGTGCCCAGCCGTTGTTTGAATATTTAAAGGTCAATTCTGCTGCCAGAGCCAGCATATATTTTTATAATACCCGTGAGGAGATTGAGGCATTTTTGAAGAGCATAGCCGGAATCAGGAGGAAGATGGGATATGGAGAATAGAAGTTTTTATAATGAGATTTTGACGGAACACAATCTGCGTCCGGCTCACAAGCACGATCTGCCGGATGCCAATCTGGTGCTGGAGGGCGTAAACCCCAGCTGCGGAGATGATATCTGGCTAAAGCTGAAGGTGGAGGACGGAGTAATCCAGGATGGATCCTTCGTGGGCGACGGATGCGCGATTTCCCAGGCTTCCGCGGATATGATGCTGGACCTGGTGATCGGAAAGAAAAAGGAAGAGGCCGTGAAGCTGGCTGAAAACTTCTTTCAGATGATTCGGGGCACGGCAGGGGAGGCGGATTTAGAGGCACTGGAGGAAGCGGCCGCCCTGCAGGACATTGCCCATATGCCCGCCCGGGTGAAATGCGCGGTGCTGGGATGGCGAACGCTGGAGGAAATACTGGAGGGACAGGAGAAATGAGCCGATCTATCTGATTTTTCCATTTCTATCCATAAAATAAAAATTGCTGAAACTTTTTCACCGATACCAGACGTCTAATCGTTTGTAATAAGAAAATAGAAAGACGAGGTATTCATTATGAGAAGATTTGCAGTGATTTGTATGTGTGCGGTGGCGATTGCAGGAGCAGTGCCGTCTGTCCCGGCCTTTGCGGCTACGGGAAATGTGGTGATGGCTGCGAAGTCAAGAACGAGGCAGTCCCAGTCCGGCCTTCAGGATACGGCCCAGGCGGTGCAGATTGCATTTCAAAACAAAGATATGGAGAAGCTGGCCGGTTTATGTAATTTCCCATTGACCATCGTCTACGGAGACGGTTCCCTGGTGGAGATCAAAGATAAGGCAGCGTTTAAGAAACTGGACTCCGGACTCATTTTCAGCAGTAAAATGCAGGATGCAATTGCCTCCACCAACGCAGCGAAGCTTCAGGCTGAGGGGAATGCAGGCGTGCAGATGGGCGGAGACAATGGCCTGAACCTGTACAAATTCAAGAAGAAATGGAAAGTAAACAGTATTTATCTGGATACCGCGGCAGGTGACGGACTGGCGATAAAAGACATGAAGGAGGCAGCAGTCACGATCCAGAAGACATTTTCATACAAGGATATGGACACCATGGCAAAGCTGTGCAACTATCCTTTGACGATCGTCCAGGAAAATGGTAATTTAAAAGAAATAAGAAATCCGCAGGAATTAGTCGCAATGGGCGAAGATAAGCTGTTCACGGAAAAGCTGAGAGATGCCATAGACCGGACGGACGTGGATAAGCTGACCAATGTCGGTGACGCCGGCGTGCAGATGGGCGGGGATTCCGGATTATCGATGTATCGTTTTAATGGTGTATGGAAGATCAATAATATTTATCAGTAAATAGAAATGCGGTTGGTGGTCGGCGTTATTGCTGATCATGGAATAGCGGTCATGGAGTGCAGGGTACAGAGTGCTGGTGTAAAAGCATAGATGAAAAAGGGGTTGAAAAAACTCCCCAAACAGAAAAATGGCTGAGGTCATAAGACTTCAGCCATTTTTTTGCAGAATTAATTACGCGAATAACCTTGAGATATAATAAGTACCATGGCTATTACTGCAATTGTAAAATAACCGGTTATATGCCATGAATTGAACGGCTCGGCGATGAATCTGGAAAGCGTAAATGCAACGAACAGATCGACAGGAATTACCAACAGCAGAGCTATTCCTGACGCCAGTAATTTCCGTGTCCGAAATACCCGGAACAGGAAGTAAATACACCACAGATACACAACTCCAATGAAAGCCATATTGATGCTGACAGGAAAAAATAAATCGCTGACCCGGATCAGTCTATGAAGCACATACAAAAACGGTACAATAAAAATACTGCACATGAGCAGGGAGCCGCAAACTCCTTTTTTACCGAATTTGATCATGGGGATGAATACCAGCCATGTAAAGACAATCGCACTGATTGGATACAGCGACCATGTAAACGATCGTGAAATCGCGGTATCACAGATAACGCATACCGCTATCCCAATGAAAAGAAGCAGGCTGAATACACCTGTAAAGATGTTATGCATAGATCTGGATCTGTCTTGTGATACTTGGGCTTGTTCCTGATTCATTCGTGTGTCCTCCCTGTTTATGGCTGGATTTTATTTTGTAATTGATTTTATCTGTTTCCCGTCCTATATCATTTCTCATTTACTCACTTTGTGGATATGCTCATGATAAGCCCCATGCGTCAGCCTGTAAGCGGTAAAATAGTCCTCTTCCATTTGACCGGCCGATATGCCAAAGTAATCGCACCAGCTGTCCTCATAACAGACAAACAGTATACTGGGAAGAATACTTGTGAAGAATTCAGTCAGCCAATGGGCATGGTCCATTTTCGGATTGTCTGATGATTGTTCCCCGTCGATCTCCATCAACGGAGCCAGCACCTGATACAGTATCGTCTGGCTGCTTCCGCTTTTTAAAGACTCGCTCATGAGAATTCTGGCGCAGTCCCGATTCTGTTTGAGAAATTCCAGGTACACGGATATCTTTTCAATCCCCTCAGCCCGGCTGTCATGCAGAATATCCTTGTATTCGTCAACAAATTCTGTAATGACAGCATTTAACAGATCTTCCTTGCTATTAAAGTGGTAGTAGATGAGAGACTTGGGTACCCCGGCATTGGATGCGATTTCCTCCATGCCTGTGGCGTCGTACCCTTTTTCCGCAAATAGTTGTTTCGCAGTCTTCATAATTAAGCCTTTTTTACTTGCCCTTGCCATTGTGATTCCTCCAAAGTTGTACTGACTGGTCAGTATAATTATATGCCTGTAAATGGAGACTGTCAAGCAAACTCAAGCAAACTTTTACGGATGTTGTTTTATTTTCATGATAATTGTCATCAATCACAAGATTTGGTATAATTATTGCATGAAAAGCTGCTGATTTTGATCGGGGATTATGAGAAAATACCTGGCTTAATGCGTGGATGGTGCAGAACTGGAAAGTGAGAGGTGGCCGAGGTGTACAGAATACTAATTGTGGATGATGAAAGAAATGAACGTACCGGAATTGAAAAATTAATCAGAAGGTATCAGTTTCATTTAGAAGTTGTTCAGGCGTCAAACGGGCGGGAGGCATTGGAAAAATTTGAGCAGAACGGAATTGATATTCTTCTAACCGATATAAAGATGCCGTTGATGTCAGGCATCGAACTGATTAAGGAAGTACATAAAAGGGGCTGGGATCCTATCTGCATTATATACAGTGCTTACGGGGAATTTGAGTATGCACAGAATGCCATAGCACTTGGCGTGATGCAGTATCTTCTGAAACCGATAAAAATGCAGGAATTTCAGAATCTGTTTGAACATGTCGTTTCCCTGTGTGAAGAGAAAGATCATCAGCAGGCGGAGAGTGAAGCGTTAAAAATTAAATTGAGAAATGTGGAAAACGATAAGATGTATCGCCAGCTGCTGAAATACCTCGAGTCTGAAGCGGATGAACGATCAGAAGACACGGAGGAACTGTTTGCACGGGAAGCTTTGGTGCCG
>OGFR01001047.1_pt1 | contig 14902 bp, 23 predicted proteins | sample 1571001 | NCBI WGS metagenome assembly OGFR01 (sample SAMEA2582064, study PRJEB24529) | metagenome | biome: Human gut stool | place: China | collected 2011 | reverse complement strand
AAAAGCATAATAGATTCAGCAACAATTCGTTCAAATTTTCCTTTAATCTCATTAGATTTTGTGAATTTTCCACAATTTTTAAAGAAAGGATTATTTTGTGAAATTTGTTTTATGTATTCTACTGTTCTAGTAGATATTTTTGTCAAACCACTTTGTTCTTTGTTCATAGATGAATGATTATTATAATCTCTAATATGGTCTGCAATTTGCTCATCAGTACAATCAAAAAATTGAGTAACATTAATATTGAACATATTAAATCTTTTTCTTAGATATTCAGGTAAATCCTTATAACGTTTACCAACAACATCAAATACTTTTTCTTCATAAATAGCACAACCATCCTCATCAAGAACACGATTTCCATTTTCATCTAACAAATAATCATAATATTTAATTAAATGTCTTTCAGCACCAACAGCACCGATTTTAATACGATTTTCCTTAAAAGCTTCAGCATAAGAAAGACGCTGTAATCCATCAATAAGATAAACTATAAGTTTCCCCTTTTTTCTTTGTTCACATAAAACTATTTCAGGAATAGGTAAATTACATAAGACACGGCAAAAATATCTATTAGCTTCTTCTGGTGTCCATTGAAAAGGTTCTCTTTGTGAAATATAATGACAATTTATATCGCCATTTTTTTTATTTTCTAATAAACTAAATAAATTATTTTTATCCGTTCTATAACTACTAGACTCGTCAATTTCCATAATTCTATCACTCACGTTTTTCACCTCATTCTTATATGTTTTATAAATCCCTTCAGTAATGTTCTTAGTAAACAAAGAAATGTTTTTATTTGTTTGAATTTTTTCCATTTCTTTTTGATATTTTGAACTAGAGATATTCAGCTTACTAAGTATCTCTGGAATTGAAAAATTTTCCATTTTCATAAGTAGAATGTTTTTTTGCAATCTACTTAATGAGTTTAGAAAAGTTTCGACATTTTCATCTTTATCAAAATCGAATTGACTTTCTGTTTCTACATTAAAATCCGAAGCAATTTTTTCTGTTAAATCAACGTCACCATTATCATCTGTTGCATCAAAAGATATATTTTTTACAATGATAGGTTTTGCGTTTTCGTCTTTTAAAATTCTTCCCTTACTATCCAATGCTAAATTTTGCTTCTTTGCTCTTAAATAATTATCTCGAAACCAAGTAGAAGCTGATTTTTTAATATTTGAAGTAAGATAAGTTTTAAATTTTATATTTCGAGCATTATCAAAGCTAACAACACTTTCAAGCAAAACATTCGCAGCATCATCATATAGATCATTGTATTCTGATAAAGGAATATTAAATTTTCCAAAAGCATTATGGCTTATATTTTTTAACTTTTGCCAATTATTATCACAATATTCATTAATTAAATTCATTTGATTTGTTGTTAAGTTTGATAATTTTTCTTTAAGTTCTAATTCTTTTTCTGATAATATTACCTTTCTTTTTTCATGTATCATTATGATGTGCCAACTTTCTTTTTATTATTTATTAATTTCTATTTCTATATTTGTATTTCCTATTCTCCAAACCATCTACAGCTTTTTGTATTCTTTCACGCTGCAAACAAGAAGAATCAATTTTTTCTAATACACTAGAAATAATTAATAATTCATCTTTTAGCTTTCTTCTTTCTCTTTGTTGGTCTCTACCTTTTACGTACAACAACCAACCATTGTACATATCTAAATTTTTACCTAACTCAAGTTCATGCAAGAAGTCGATTGTTTCGTTGTCGTATTTAGCTAATTCAGCTATAAGTTGATCACTTCTTGCTTTTGCCTTGTTGAGAATTTCACCACACGAACCAAATTCATCAATCCATCGTGAAACCTCGTCAGGAACTTCATATCCTGTGTTTTCGATAAGTTTTGGCTTAGGCTTATCATATGTGGGTTCAACATGAAAGTGAAATTTCTTCAATGTTTTTGGTAAAGCATTAAAAATATTCTTTGCTTTTGTTTCATCAAAGACATCCTTCATATTTTCGCCACAAGTGATAGTCTTGCCATGCGAAATGCGTATATAGACATTATTGTTATTTTTAATAACGTAATAATTCAAAAATAATAACGCCTCCTTTCTTTAGTTTTTCCTTTAAATAAACTTTTACTATAAAATAAAAACTAAATAGATATTTAATTTAAAAAATTGTTGGAAATATATATGCAAGAACTGCATTTTACTTGACTTTCTGAAGATTTTATGTATAATAGTTATTGCATATATATTTCCATTATTGGTATTTTAATACCTTTTGGATGTATGTAGTTTTATTTTTTCAGACAGGGTAAGTGAAACAATGTTGGTAGCATTGTTTGTAAAAACACTTACCTTGTTTTTTTATTATATCACTCGAACTGGTGTTTTGTCAACATTTCGAACAAATATTCTATTTTTTATTTTTATACAATATTGTGTTCAAAATCCCTTTGTTTTGAAAATTTAAAGGGTCTTTCTGTTCTTCTGTGAAAACCCTTAATTGATTATCAAAAAAGTCATCAGTGACTTTTGCAATTGTATGTGCTTCGTCCAAAAGTGGATGGCACTCGATAAATTTTCTTTTTTTAAATTCACTATTTATCAACTTATTTTCCTCTAAATTGGCTGTAGAAACCAAAACCGTAGCATTTTTATGTGTTACCTTTTTGGCTTCTTTTGCTGTTATTTTTTTTACTTTCATTTTGTTGTTCCTCTTCTTCTATCAAATTTTTTTCAAAATTAGCATCATAAACTCGTTTGGCTTCCAATTTTTCACTCAGAGTAGTAATTCTGCCTAATTTTTTAATTATTCTTTCCTCAGATATCTGTCTAACACATTCTCCTAATAACATCGAATCTCGTGTTAAACCACTCTCTTTGCTTTTCTTGAACAAGGAATGTGTTTCTTGTCCAAGATGTTTTATTTTCGTTGTAAAAGGCAAAACAATTGTCGTACTGCTATATAAGTTGCCCTTTAGATTTTGGATAATTAATGCAGGTCGTATACCAGCTTGTTCGCCAGCAAATTCTGCATCACCAAAATCCACTCTAACTACATCAAATGCTCTGTAGTTATTCTTCATTTTAACACACTCCTTTCTGCTTATGAGTTAAAAACGATTTAATATCGTTTGTATTTTATATTATATTGCTTTTAAACGATATTTTCAAGCTATTATTTAAAAAATAATTAACAAAAATATAATAGAATTATTGATTAATAATTGTGCAAGTTGTATAATAAAACAAAAACATACCAAGAAAGGGTGAAGTTTACATGATATGCGAAACTCCTAAAATATTACTTGATAAAATAAGACGATTTATGAGAATTGAAAATATTTCAGTTAATGAACTTGCCACAAGAATGAATACTACTCAATCTAATGTTAGTACAATATTCAGAAATCAAAATCCAACACTTGAAACATTGTTTAAAATTTGTAACGCTCTTGAAATTGAACTTGATTGTGAATTTATATCTAAAAACAACAATCAAAACCATGATAATTAAGTATTTAAGCTTATACCCGTCCATCCATCATATCTGTATTAACCCAATTTTCAAAATAAGTATTCATGGTTGTAGGTGCATTATAAAGACTTGCAACCATGTATGCTTTAACGTTTTTAATTTTATTTGGTGTATTTTTAATACAATCTATCACATATTGCAAATGGCTAGACTTTAATTTTAAGAACCTAGCTCTTACAAGCTCATAAGGATATTCATATCCGCCAATCCTTATCGTATCACGCTTAACACAAACTATTTCACAGATAACCTGAAATAATTCTTCAAATAATTTTTTGTCTGTATAGCTATCTTGCATATAAGTGTCATAGTCTATATTCTCTTTAATTAACACTATGTACGAGTTGACATTTATCTCATCCATCTTATCCATCAATTCATCTTGTTCTTGTTTATTTGTATCTGGATAGATAGATAAGATAGGATTAGTATAACTAATATCAGTATTATTAATATTAGTATTATTAGATTTCGATTTTCGAAAGTCTTGAATTTCGATTTTCGAAAGTCTTGAATTTCGATTTTCGAAAGTCTATGGAAACATCAGCACTAGAGCTAATATTTTCGTTATCTTCAACCACTTCATCTTTTTCTATTGTTGTAAAATTTTTTACATAAATAATAGCTGGTTTACCTAAACCTTGTTTTTTTCTCTCTATCAATCCAATTCCTTTTATATTATCAAGTTCAGCTAAAATTTTTGTACATTTTTCCGTTGCACAGCCCAAATCTTCCATGATATTTTCAATTGTATATATTATATAAGCCCTATTTTGGTCATCAAACCAGCCATTTTTCATAGACAAACTCATTCTATCAAGCATTAATCCGTAAAGTAACTTAGCATCACTAGATAGACCTTTAAAACGTTCATCTTTTATTAAAAGTTTTGGAACTCTTAGAAAACTGAATTGTTCAGCTTCGTTTCCGTAATAGTAGTCAAAATTATTACTCATACCTATGTACCTCCTAATTTTTGAATTTTGTATTGTTTAAAAAATCGAACAAATTTTCCGAACGCATATTCGCATTGACAAATAATACCACAAACACTTGTTCAATGTCAACAAAAAATGAACAAGTGTTTGGAAAAGATTATACATTATCAATTTGTTCATATGTTTTATATCCGTAACAACACCACATTTCTTTGTTGTAGTTACATTTTAGTATATTACAGATTTTTTGACTTGCAGTCTTATCAATTTCTGCATATATTTTTTTGTCTATATCTCCACTAACATAATATTTTATTGTGGTATTTACACTAGCATGTCTTAACTGTTTTTGAACAAATGAAATATCTTTGGTATGATAGTAAAGAACTGTGCCACAAAGATGTCTCATCATGTGTGGATGTATTTTCCCGTCTGAATATTGACGAAATATCTTTTTTAAATTAATTTCGGTCATTCTTTTGCCAGTTGTGTTGACAAATAAAGCTGTTTTATTAGCATTTTTTGTCATGCTATTTCTTATCATCAACCATTTTTCTAAAGCTATTTTAGCGTTATATGAAAGTAAAACAGTATCCATATCTGTTTTGGAATAAAATCCTTTTCCAAGAACTTTAAGATATGGCTTTTCACACTCTAAGTATAAATCATCTATGTCTAACCCTATTAATTCGCTTTCTCTTAGACCCGTATCTTTTAAGATTTCTATAATAATTAAATTTCTTTCTCTTATAAATGAATTTCCTATTGATTGGATATTATTTATCATATCTATCATTTCTTCTCTTGGAAGTTTAACCTCATTATTGTCTTTTACTTTGAATTTTGTTTTGGGGATAGAACGTATGATATTTTTATTAACAATTTCTTCACATTCTAAGTGACTCCAAAAACTACCTAAAATATTTTTTTTATTATTAACTGTTATAGGTGATATACCGTTTTTAGAAAAAGAATCTAAATAAACAATAGCATCTGTTTTGGAAATATTTTTCATAGTATCTTCTGTTATTTCAGATATTGATGAAACATCTATACGTCCATCTTCTATTAAAAATGACAAAAAATCAGTAATTATTGATAAACAATGCAGCTTCCCTGCTTCGCTATTAAGATTATAGAAATAATCTTTTAAAAACTGTGGTGCATTAATCTCATTCAATTTTTTCTTTAATTTTTCTGAATTCTTTTTTTGGGATTCATCTTTATAACACATATAAATAACCTCTCTTCTTATAATTCTCTCATTAATGTTCTTAAATTTAATATTAAAAAAGAAAGCAGATATAAAATCCGCTTTCTCTAAATTAAATTATGTATAATATCATTATTGTTCTATGTAATTCCATTCTAAAATCCAATTTTGTGCAATATTATCTGCCATATATAATGGATTTAGATTCTTATAGCTCTCACAGTTAAAAACTTTACAAAAGTCTTGCCAAAGATTTTTAAAATACACTCTGGAATACATTTTATATCTTTCTGAATGAGCACCATCCAATAAATAATTTACTCTCTGCCTTGCCACTTGCAATAAATCCTGTTGTTGTTTATAATTGATTGTAGAATAGTCCATCATCAATTCAAACATTTCTTTACAAGTTTCTATTGTGGCAATTGCCTTATCAAGTTTATTAGACAATATTAATTCGTTTTGAACCTGTTGGGATTGTATTATTTCACCAAGCCTAAAATAGCTATTTACTAATTTTCTTTGAACTTCCCATGCAAGGTCATCTGTAAAAGATTTAACAAGAAGTAGATAGCCACTTTCTGTAAGCAAAACAACTTCAATATTAGGATTACCTTTTAGTGGTTTATTGGGTACGAATTTCGTACTCAACTCTTTTCTTGTGGCAAGAAAATAATCTTCATCTTTTATAAGATGTTTTTTGTTTTCATTCCAATTTCTTTTGGCAGTACCATCAGGTCTTTCGTGTACTTTGTCAATATCTGCAAGTGTTACCACTCTTTGACCATTCCATTCTTTAACTTGTAGATCAATTTTGTTAATTGTTATAACTTCCATCTTGTTAATCATCCTTTCTATCTTTTTGGTTTGCTTTTTTGAACTTTTTCAGAAGGACGAATTTCGTACCTCTGAATTGAGTACGAATTTCGTACCCAGTAATTTCATAGATTTTATGTAAATTTATCACATTTTTAGATATATTATTGGATACATTCTAACCTATTCATGAATTATTCAGGCGTTAACTATCTATTCAGTTTTCAATGTACAATACAAAATAAGGAAAATTTGACTTGAATAAGTTCTGAAAGTACGATATAATAAATAAGAACTAGAACTTAGTTCAGTTTAACAATGGTGTGAGTTTTCGCTTTGGTCGGTGACAAGCTCACATCATTTTTTTATTTTCCAACATAAGTTATATTAGCTTATAAACTAATTATATATCCTATAAGCTAAATTGTCAAATATAAAATTAGCCTAAAATGAAAATGATTTCAAATTAGGCTAATTTTTAAATGCAACTACCATCTTTAAATTTTAATACTATTTCACATTCGATATCAATTATTTTACAAATTTTTTTTATATCAGACTCCCTCCAATCGTTGTATTTGAATTTTTTGGAGAGTGTCGGTTGTGAAATACCAAGTCTTTCGGCTAAATCTTTTCGTTTAAGACCTTGACGTTTTAAAGCAATATCCAATTTTTCACTTGTGGTTATTATAAAATTCACTTCCCTTTTAATATTTTCTTTGAATATATTATATAATTTAATTTAATTATTTTCAAGCAAATTAATATTCTACGTAATTCCACGTTGAAATAAAATTAAAAGCCTCATCATAATATATCGGATTTAAGTCTTTATAACTTCCAGTAGAATATTTTTCTTTAAAATTATTCCACAAATTAATGAAATAGCTTTTTGATTTATTTTTGTATTCTAAACTATGTGCACCACCTAGTAAAAAACTAATTCGGTCTTTCGCAGCTTTTAATTGATATTTAAGCAATTTCTTTACTGCTTCAGGATGTTTCTCTCTCATAGATGGGGTTAAATTTATTTGTGCTAACCACATAGAAACGAACTTTTCTGATAAAACAAGCGTTGTTCTAACCTGTCCTTCATATTTGACGGATAGCTCTGTCCATTCACCCTTAAACAAAAGACTAGCTTTGATCTTTTTTACTTCATTATCTGCTTGTCCACTAGATAAACCAATATCAATACTAGCTTTTCTTATTGCTAACCAAACATTTCCATCAGGCGTTTTTACTCCTAATAAAATGTCCTCATTAAAAGGAATTTCTTTTAATATAGTTTCCATTATAATCATGTCCTTTCTTGATAAATCAATAAAATAAAAGTGTAAAATATTTAATTGTCAATGTACAAATTTTATATGGATTTTCAAGTTGACTAACTCTAAAAAGATGATATAATAGAATTAGTCAAACTAAGTTTTGTGTTTGGCGAGTATGTAGAAGTGGTGAAACTCTTTGGTCGGATGCTCACCACTTTTTTAGTTGTCTTTTTTTTTCTTCATATATTCAAGAATAGCTCGTCTTACTATTGCATTCATTTCACAACATTCCTTTTCAGCTTCTATTTGAAGAAATTCCTTGATTTCAGGAGTTAAACCGACAACCAATTTTTCTGAAAATCTTTTCGGTCTTGCCATTCACAAACCCTCCTTATATTTACTATTATACTAAATTGTATTTATTTGTCAATATTTTTTGGGCTGTTTTTGATATCAATTAAATATTAAAAAATATCATAAAATAAGACAACTTATATAAAAAAAGAGCTATTATAACAGCTCTTTTTAATAACACAATTAATCCAACACTATAATTTTAGGGTTCATAACAAGCAATGTATCACAATCCCATCCATAGAAATAATAGTGTAAGCTTGGATTTTCACTAAAAATAATTTCGATAGCGTCATATTCTTTTGAAATCTCTTCAAAATTAAAAGGAATACCAATAGCTCCATGTTCTAATAACATAAGATTAATTCTAGGTAGATTTTGAAAGTCTTCTTTTGACTTTATCTTTAAAATTTTTGCACTATCTTTTAAAGAAAATACAAAGCAATCATCGTCTTCATATTCTCTAAAATCTTCACACTCGCACCAATCTCTCCAACCAAAAGGAGAATTTACAGGAGAAGCCCATAATCCACCGCTTGGTTTACCGAAATTTAAACGATTTTTGATTGGATTAAATCTTGAAGTTGAAAACTCTTTACTTCCGTAATGTATATATTTGTTCATATTTCTTTATTCCTTTCTTTTTTAAAAAATGATAGCACATACATTTGCAAAACTTAATGTATGTGCTATAGATGTTTAGATATAATATTTTACGTAGAAATACGCTAGTTATTAATCCAACATTGATATTCTTCAGAACGTTGTATGAAGCCAGTAAATTCAGGTACAGTGAAATCAAGTTCTGAATGTCTGACAGGGTATATTATACCTTTATTTATTAATTGTGCCCTTGTTGGAGAAATGGTTTTTACCGTTTTATTTAATTGTTTAGAAATATTTGATATTGTGCAAGGTAATTCTCCACATTTAACCATTGCAAAAATAAACTTTTTATCACTATCTGAACATCTTTCATATCTAACCCTAAAAAAGCCTGTATCAAGTGAATAGAAGAACTTTGTAATCACATTTTCTACATCGGATTTATTTATTATATCAGTTTTAGCCTCTGTATAAACAATGTTGCATAATTGCTGAATAAAAAATGGATATCCTTTTGTAATATCTACAATAAGTTCAAGAGCTTCGTTTGTATAATTAGTTTTAAATTTTCTTAATGGCTCTTGTATTGCTTTATATGATTGTTCTTTTGTTAAAGAGCCAATTTCTTTATATAAAAATAATCTTTCAGAATAAGATTTTTCATCAGATAACATTTTATAAATTTTGGGCAATCCAGCACCAATAATCATAATTGGATAACCTAATTGGTTTGTACGATGAAGCGCTGCTATGATCGCTCCTAATTCATGCGATTTCATATATTGTATTTCATCAATAAAAAAGCATATTGGGATTTCAGCTTTATAAGCGGCTTCTCCAAGTGTTATAAAAACTTCTGTAAGGCTTTGAGTTAAGTTTGTCGACTTATATAATTCTAGTTCTTGTAAGGATAAAGAAAATGTATTCTCATTAGGATCAAATGATACAACCAATGATTTAATTGCATCTAATGGTTTTTGAATTAAGTATTTAAATTTCTCTTTTGTGCTAATTTTTCTTAAAAACGCCTGTGAACAACTAGCAATTTGAGAAATAAAATCATTTCTTTCTGCAACTTCAAGGTGTTTACAAAATATATCTTTGTCTTCTGCTATTTTTTGTAATTTGTTAATTAAGACAGTTTTTCCGACACCTCGTAAGCCACTAAATATTATAGATTGTACTGGAATATTCATTGTTAATGCTGTAAAAATTTGTTCTACATCATTAATATCATCATCTCTTCCAGCTAAGTAAGTAGGCATTAGTCCCGCTCCTGGTCTATATGGATTTATTTTTAACATAAAAATCACCTCCATCAATATTATCACATTAAATTCTGTTAATGTCAATATATTTGCATTAAATTGCGTTCATTTCCGTAGAAAAAATGCTAGACTATATTAGATTTTAGCCTAGCATTTGAAATGTCTGTTTTATTGATTTATTTTTTTAGTAGCTTTTTTTAACATAGAGATTAATTGTTCGATTTCTTTTTTGTTTAAAACTTCATACATTCCGTCTAAACCATAATCTAAGGATAAAATTATTTTGCCATTTTGAGTCCTTACAGAAACTCTATTTTCGCTATCTTTTGTATAGAAATGTTCAGAATATTCTTTCATTTTCTCTCCTTTAACTTACCACAAAATAATATAATAATTATTTTCACAATCATTTATCTCATATCCAAGAGAAGTTGTTGTCTCAATATATTATTAGAATAAACTTGAATTTTTGTAAAATATTCTCGATTTAAAATACATCTTTTCACTTCTAATTCACCCTTTCTTGAAAACAATCTTTCAACTATATTCTTAATCCTTCTGTAATAAATCTCCTAAAACATCCGTCCATTCTCCAAACCTCATATTTTACTGTGGTTTTATCTTGATACTTAATATAAGCCATATTAGTTTCAAATCCTTCTACATCGAGTAAATCTACATATCCTATCTGCAAATAATGTTCATCTTTTGGATCAATACAAATAACTACATCTCCTTCATTCATGTCTGTCACCTTCATTCTACACTGAAAGCAATTTTTCATTTTTATTATACACTACTTCTTTATACATGGGGAGTATAGACCATGTGAAATTACTTCATATCAGCATTTTCAAAAAATATTTTATTTTGTTTCTATTTTTGGCATAGTTTGTTGAAATATGTCTGTTGGTGAATATCCATATGCTTCACACATTGCACAAAATGTTTTGATAACATCTTCCCATTCATTTTCTTCAATCCATTGAATAAATGGCTTCTTACCTCTTTGCTTTAAACAAATTCCATATTTATATTGAAGGTTTTTATAAAGCTGATTCCATATAGTTCCAAACGGAACACTAGTAACATTTGAAAGTTGTCTAACACCTGCGTTTAATTTATTTCTATCATTCCATGTAAGAATTTCACCAGCCAATGCTTTATTATCATTCTGTAATTTTTCAATATGTCTATTCTTAAATGCTACAAGATCTGCCGAAGCCATTGCAACTGCACTTGCATCACCATTTGCTACAGCCATTCCAATATTAAGCATGAGTCGCTGTTCTTCATTAATGTCTTGAATTTTAACTTCTGTTGAAACCTTTTCCTCTATGTTAAGAAGTTGAGTTCTGACTTCAGCACTTACTTCAGACCCAGTTAGAAGCATTCCTATTCTAAGAATTGCCCTTCTTGGAAATACTTTAACTCCAGTATTAGGTAAAATAAGAGTTTCTCCATCATCAAACAACATTTTAATACTACCTCTTTTTTGACTTGGACATTTTGTCCAATTCAAAAAATCATTTGCTTTTTTAATTGTAACTCCATCATTTGCAAATTCATTTTTATTTCTTTGATAAATTTTTTGAATTGTTTCTTCCGAAATTATAATATCTTCTTCACCTAAAGCTTTTTCTTCATTGGTTTTAATAGAAGAATAATATTTTGCAATTTGTTTAACAGTTGCCGTTTCGTTATCTGGTAAAAGAAGTAGCTTCTTTACTTCGTCTAATACTTCGTATCTTTCGACATATTTATTTCTAAAGTCTTTATCATTTAATAATAAATTTTCTTCTTGTTCCAATTGTTCATTTGATAATTTCATAATTAATCCACCTTTCTTATTCTTAATATAAATAAAAATGTTTGTTTATAAGAGTATATTCTCTTAAAATTTGTATAAAAATAACCGTCAGTAAACAATTTACTAACGGTTAAAGTTATTGAATATTTAATTTTATGATGATGAAATCGTCATTTCTTTACTTCTTCTCTTTGTCTACCATCAATATACCACTTAATTTTAAAATCAAAATCACTTTCTATTACATGATCAATACATGACTCTAACTTGTTCAACTTAATTATAGATACATTGTCTACATCTATAATAACAGAACCACCAGATTTTGTATTAACACTCATACCATTTTCATTATTTGTAATTGGTAAATAATTTATATATCCATTTGAATCAGTTTCATTGTTTAAAAGAACTAAAGATTTCCCATCATTAGTTTTATAAATATCAAGTCTTTCCATTTACTTCACCTCAATTCACAATCAATCAAACATTTTCAACTCAGGCATATGTTTCTGAATAGACTCAAATGCCTTATCCCAATCAATTTTGTTGTCATTATTACTTAAAATGTCTCTTAGTACATCCGCTGCGCCTTGATCATTCATACGATTTAAAATCTCTTCTGTAATAATCTTCTTTGTCTCTGTTTCTTTCATTAATATCACCTCATTCCATTTCCAATTTTCCCTCATCTAATAACTGCCATCTCAATGCGTTATAAAACATTAAATCATTCTTTGAATTTCCAATAATCAAATAATTACCAGATGTATCATTCATTTCATATATTTTATAATTGCTGTCTGGATTTTTATCTGTAATACCTTTAAATAATTTTGCAGCTTCGTAAATGTCTTCTGCTATTACAGTGCCTACTTTACTTTCGCTATCTTCTTCTATCTCATTAATTCCAAATTTCTTCATATTTTTAATTTCCTCTTATCTTCCAATGAAATTTAATTTAATTTTCTATTTTAACATCTTTAACATGAACATTTGATAAAATTTCAGCTTCAATTCCTTTAAAATTTTTCATTCCATGTTCTGTTTTATTATACACATGCATCATACCAATTCCATTATCATGTCCTACGGTTATTCCACATGAATATTCTCCCTTACTTGGTATTAATCCAGTTTTTTCATCTTTAAGTTTCTTTAATTCTTCTTCGTTAAAATCTGCTTCAATTATAATTTGAATTTTCATTTTTTATTACCTCCACTTGAAACTATTATTTTATACTTAAAATTATTAATCTTTATTAATAGTTAAATCTTCAATATTGGAATATTTGTTATTAATCCAAAATTTAGCAGTTATTTCTTTTTGGATAATATCTTCAAAGCTTTCGCAAATTTGTTTATTTGTCTTTGTTGAAGGCAAAGATTTAACTCTATTATAGTATTCTATAAATTTAATTCTAATTGTATTTGCCCACGCAATTTGTTTCTCACTTCCTTCAAGTTTTGGTAAATCTAAATTTTCAGACATTTCCATTGCTTGTTCGTTCTCATACTTAACCCTCGCTTTAAAAGTGCATTCGGGGCATTCTTCAACGTTTTTTAAAGCCCATTCTTCTGCTTGATTTGCAGAATCTCTATTACTACATTCTCTTGACCATGTGAACTTTTCTCCGCATGTCTTACATATTATTGATATTTTTGCCTTTGACATATCACATATCCTCCATTCTATTTTTATTTATTTTTTAAATTATTGCACTTTTTTAAATTTTACATTCTTATAAATGAACTTGAATAACCATATTTTAATACTATTAAATAAGCATGAGTTTCATCTTCGGTCATATCTCTTATCTTTCTCCAACCATTATAAGTAATTTCTTCCCATATCCACTTTCCATCTTTATAAGAAGCTTCACCACTTTCACTATTCTCTGAGATTTTATATAGAGGCTTTATATCTCTACCATAATCAAAGATATTGCATTCATAGAATGTATATGTTTTTTGATTTATTGTTATTTTATGTTTATAAGCAGGAGTTTTTCCACCTTCATCTATTTCATAAAATTTTTCAACATCCCAACTTACTCCTTCGAGAAATTTTTCTTTTTCCTTTTCTTTTAATTCAAGTGCTTTTTTTTCTTCTTCTTTCCATTCTTCTTCTTGTTTTTTTCTTCTTTCATCTTTTTCTTTCCATTCTTCATAGTGCTTTTTCATTTTTTCAATATTTCCATCTTTAAATTCCCTGTTAATCCAAAAGTCACAACCAACTTGGATACCACAATGTAAATATTCAATTACATCCTTACTAATTCCCGTTGCAGTAAAGCCATGAATATTTTCTCCTTGAGTGTATGTCATCTCAAGTGGTTTTTCACCACTTAAGATACTATTAAATTCTTGTCTATATTCTTTATCTTTTCTATCCTTAATTTCTTTTTTAAAATTCTCATAATATGCTTTAATTTCGTCATATTCTTCTAAATTAAACCCAGAAACTTTTAGAATTTTTCCATTTACAACCATATCTTGTTTTTTCCAAAAAACCACAGCTCCTTTATCAATAGTTTTTGCACCGAAAGGTTCGTTGTTATCAATTTGTACTTTAATTCTTACACCATCAGCGCCTTCCACCATCCATAATTTACAATTTTTATCTGCTTTCTTAAAATTCCATTCTTTCATAATTTTACCTCCATAAAATAAAATAGACAGGTAAATTAAATACCTGTCTATTTCTATTTGACTTTAATTAAAATTTAATCATTTCTCCACGTTCAGCTAAATCGTTAATATAATTATTATTGTTTTCTAAAATAGTTTGCATTATTTCTGAAGCGTCTGCTAAGATTTTACATCCTTGCACCCATTGGTGCATAATTTCTTCATCCTGAGTTTTTTCAAATTTCTCAAAAAGTTCTGTAAGTTCATCTTGAGTCGGAACTTTTTTAATGTATTTAACAGATATTCTTTTTCTAATGTGAATATGTTTATAGTCTAATATGTCCACATTAGCAAATTCCTTATTATCTAAATAACCAACAAATACTCCAAGTAATTTTTCGTCTTCTTGATGATGTGAACTACCCATCACCTAAAGGTAATGGGCTTCTAAGATACTAATGTATCTATT
>OGFR01001030.1_pt1 | contig 15316 bp, 10 predicted proteins | sample 1571001 | NCBI WGS metagenome assembly OGFR01 (sample SAMEA2582064, study PRJEB24529) | metagenome | biome: Human gut stool | place: China | collected 2011 | reverse complement strand
GTACCGCATAATAATACCCCCTCTACTGGGTGTCCAGTAAAGGGGGTACATATCAGAGAGGGCGGCCTCCGCTTTGCTTATCTGCACCAGGTGATACCGGCATCCGTCCGCTCCGGGGCGGCGGGGCGCTCCAGAGCGGCGTAGCCCAGGGCCACCCCTACCAGGGGCTCGTAGCCCCCGGGCAGCTCCAGCCGGGCCCGCAGCGCCGGGTCGGAGAAGGCGGCCATGGGCCCCATCAGAAAGCAGGAGCCCAGTCCCAGCCCGGCGGCGGCCAGCAGCATGTTCTCCGCCGCGCAGGATACATTGGCCATGTTGAAGCCCTTCTCATCCAGGCCGCCGGGGGCGGAGAGCACCACCAGGGCCGCCGCGCCGTAGAGAGGGTGATAGCCCTCCTGGGCGGCCAGGTTCTCCAGGAAGGGCACGCCGGAGCGGGCCATGCCCGCCACCGCCGCCGCGTCCACCGCTTGGAGCTGCTCCGGCCCCGCAAAGACGCTCATGTGGAGCCGGCCGAAGATGGGGGCCTGGTTGCCCGCCCGGAGCACGGCCTCCAGCTTCTCCCGCTCCACCGGCCGGTCCCCGTAGGCACGGATGCTCCGCCGGATCTCAATCGCCTGCTGTATTTCCATTTTAAAATACCCCTTTCCTTTTCTGGTCCTTGTGGGTATCATTATAGACAGCGGCGAAAAAAGTACAAGTACGCAATTTTTCTTTAGCCGGTAAGAAAATACTTAGTGGGGAGGCAACACCATGGAGGGCTGTCCGGTCAAATTTGCCCTGGGGCTGGTAAGCGGCAAGTGGAAGCTGCGCATCCTGTGGGAGCTCAACCAGCAGGAGGTAATCCGCTTTAACGAACTCCAACGGCGGCTGGAGGGCATCTCCAGCGTCATGCTCTCCAAGTCCCTGGAGGAGTTGGAGCGAGCCAGGCTGGTCCACCGGGAGCAGTATCCCGAAATTCCGCCCCGGGTAGAGTACTCTCTGACGGCGCTGGGGCGGTCCATTGACCCCTATCTGCGCGCCCTGGGCGAGTGGGGCATGCAGGCCTATGAGGCAATCCAGGCCGGCTGAATAAGGCCCCCGGAACCGATTGGTTCCGGGGGCCTTGCCATTTCCCGCTTACATCCAGTGCTCCTCGCCGTCATAGACACGGTAGCTGTGGGCGTTGGTGGCCTCCACAATGTCGTGGTAGGCCCAGTAGGAGGCGCTCACATCGGGGAACTGGCGCAGCTCGCCGGCGTGGTCGTCCACGTAGTCCTCGTCCGCCGCCCGGTCCAGCAGGCGGTTGGTGATGGCCGTCACCTCCGCCCGGGTGATGGTGGCCTCCGGCCGGAAGGTGCCGTCGGTGTAGCCGGTGATCCACCCGTACTGCACCGCCCCCACCACCTGGTCGTAGAACCAGTCGGAGGAGGTCACATCGGAGAAGGGATTCTCCCCGCCCTCGGGCAGGCGGGCAAAGCGCATGGCCATCACCGTGAACTCCGCCCGGGTGATGGTGCGCTCCGGGGCGAATTTCCCGCCGCCTACGCCTTCCACCATGCCCAGGGAGGCCAGGGTCTCCACCGCGCGGGCGTACCAGGCGTCGGCGGGCACGTCGGTGAAGCGGACCGTACTGGAGACGTCCTGATCCAGCAGGAGATTATAGAACATCTGCGCGGCCTCGGCGCGGGTCATGTGGTCGTCGGGGCCGAAGAGGCCGGTTCCGTAGCCATTGAGGTAGGCCATATGGTCGGTGGTGTTGAGCCAGCGGTCCACGCCCGTATCCGGGGCCTTCTCCACGGCGCGGAACTCCGCCTCAATGGTGTGGTTCTTACGCACGGTTTCAAAGGTGTAACGGCTGACCGCGCCCACACTTTCGCCGTCCACCAGCACGTCGGCAATCTCATACCCGGCATCGGGGGTGATGCGGAAGGTCTTGTCGCTGCCGCGGCTCACCCGCACCCTGCCGTCCGGGCTGATCCCGCCGCCATGGCCCGCGCTGGCCTCAATGGTGTACCGGGCCGTGCCGGTGCTGCCGCCGCCGTTATAGCTCCACTGCGCATAGAGGACGGCATCCTGGCCGGTGAGCTGGAAGGCGTCGCCGGCGGCATAATCCTCGCCGCTGCCGTCCGCCTGGGTGTTCCACCCGGCAAAGCTGTAACCGGAGCGGGTGAAGGTGTTTTCCGCCACGGTGACGGTGCTCCACTTGTCGGCGCTCTGGTCGGCAGGGGCCGAGCCCTCGCCGCCGTTGGCGTTATAGGTCAGGGTGACGGTGCCCTCGTTGGCGTCGGGGACGTTGTTATTGTTGGTATCCTCACCGAAGGTCACAGAAATGGTGTGATCTTCCCGGACATCGGCGAAGGTATAGGATTCCCACTTTTCCCAGGTGTCCATGCCGGGCAGCAGGTTGACCCCGTTGTTCACATAGGCATTGCCGTCGATGGTGACCCGGTCCACGGCATAGCCGGTGTCCGGAGTAAAATCAAACTTCTGGCTGTTCCCGGCCGGGACATAGACCTTGCCCTCCGGGGCGATGGAGCCGTTCTCACCCGCGGAGGAGGTGATGGAGGGATTCTGAGTGATGTCGGGCTTGCCGTCGTCATTGGTATCCCAGCCCCAGACGGCGTAAACAGTGATATCAGAGTTGGTGAAGGTCACCAGCTCCACAACACCGGCGGGCATGGTGTCACCCTGCGAGAGAATGCGGTCAATCTGTGTCTTGGACCAGCCCACGAAACGGGCCGTTCCCTTGTCGCTGGTTGTAGTTCCGGTGAGGCTGAGGCCGCTTCCATCGGCCAGGGCAACCGTATTGCCCTTGACATAAGTGCCGCTGTCGGTGGGCAGAACCCCCTGCAAGGTGCCGCTCTCCAGCTCGTTTTCGGCGTAGGTCAGCGTGTACTTGCCGGTCTCGTTCACGTCCGGCACGCCGTCGCCATTGGTATCCACGCCCCAGGCGGCGTAAACCGTCGTGTCGCCGTTGATGTCTACGTTGGCAACAGTGGTGGGCGCTGTATCGCTGGCGGTGTAGATCTTGTTTCCAGTGGTGTCCGCTGTCCATCCAATAAACAACACATCCACGCCGTCCTGCTGATCGTGAGTGGGGGCGGGGGACTGCTTCAAGGGGTAGCCGGTCTGGGTGTCCAGCAGCTCCGTTCCGGGGCCGCCGCTGCCGCCGTTGGGATCATAGGTCAGGATATGGAGATTTTTGCTGCTGACCGTGATGGTGCCGGTGAAGTCGGTGTAGTTTTGGCTGCGGATCACAATGGGGATCTCGGCCACCTTTCCGGTATCCTGTGTGTCCACAGCGTTGGCTTTCAAGGTCAGAAGATTGCCTGTGATCGTTACATCGTTTGAGGTAAAATAGGACTCCTTGCCGGACTCGAACTTTATGTCGCCCTTCGTATACGAGGTAATGCCGAGAGTGGCGTTATCCGGATTCAAAGTGCGAAGATCAAAGGAATAACTTCTGGCGGCCCGGTTGGCGATGGTCAAGGTGCCGGGGTTGGCCAAGATTCCGGAGGTTCCGGAGTCTGCTTTTGTGATAGCAACCTGCTTTTCTGCCGTACGGGGAGAAAGCGTGTAGTGCTCCGTCCGGTCGCCGGACAAGGTATAGGTAATGTCTGCGGTCCGAAGGCGGGTGCTGCTGGCATTCGCGCTGTCCAGCATACCAGTGGCAGACAGGGTGACCTGCCCCTCGTCGCCGCTTACCAGGGAGCCAGCCGTCAATTCAGCCGATATGCTAACATCTTCCTCGCCATTGTAGGCCCACGTATAGATTCCGTTATCGCCCGGAGTCTGACCGTTCAGCTTCACGGTGCTGTCATCCACGGAAATCGGCTTTTGAGCCACAGATACGGTGACGGTACCGCTGGCGGCGGCATAGCCATCGTCTCCGCCTTTTTCCGCCACGCTGGCGGTAATGACAGCGGTTCCGCTGCCGGTGATGGTAACCTCACCACTCGGGGCTACTGTTACCACATCTTCATTGTTGCTAGTAAAGGTAACTAGACTATCAGGAGAAATAGGGCTATCATCCTTTTGAAGTTCGACAGTTAGAGTGAAGTTTTCATCCCCATAGGTCTTGTTGATGGTACCATTTGTAACAACCTCATCTCCCTGCCGGATCACAACCGGATAAATGGGCAGATTGGTAATCGTGATGGTCAGTGTCCCGGACTTGGACTCTGGCGCAAAATTGGAATCACTGTGGCTGAAAACCAAATAGAGGGGTACCTCTTCGCCGGCGGATGTATTCTGAAGGGAGGTATCGGTCACCGCTTGCGAATGTTGCCCATCCATATACCAAGTCAGTTTCCCAGCCCTCAGGCCGGTCAGGTCATCTTGAATCGACGGGTCAATGGAAATGGTGGCAGGGGGCAGCTTGGACAGGAGCTGCGTTTCACCATGCGCCACTGTCCACTTCCCGTCGGACACGTTAATGCTATAAGCGGCCGGTTGAATGACAAAGGTCTTGGAGGCGCTGCCCGCCAGCAGGTCGCCGGCACCAGTGGAGGTAACAACGGCCTTGGCGGTCTCTCCGGCGTTTGTGGCATCTGTGTAAGTTACGGTATAGTCCGCCGGATTCCCATAGGTATGGGAATAGCCCCACAGATTTAATGTAACGCTTACCTCGGGCCTCTGCTCCGTGCCGTTGTAGGTCAGGTCCTCCGCGCCGGACAGGGCAATCAGCTTATCCTCCGGGGGCAGTTTGACGGTGCCGGTGCATTCCAGTGTACCGCTGCCATCTGTCTGGTCAAGACCTTCCCGCAGAATCAGGGTGCTTCCCTCGTCTACGGTGACGGTGCCGTTATTGGTCAGTTTGCCGTCCTGGCCGATTTCCAGAGTGGCGTAGGCGTAGTTTCGGTCATTCTGGACGACCCGCAGCTCGGTGCCGCTTTCCACCACAAGCGGATAGTCAATCACCGGTTCACCCCAGACCTGGATATTGGCCTCTGTGTCATTCAGGTGAACCGTACCGTCCTCACCCACCGTCGCGCTCGTATTATTGCCCTCATAGCTGATAAAAATACCGTCCCAGTCAGCGAAGCCGGAGGGGTCCCCAATGCCGTCCGGGGCCACGATGACGGCGTTTCCGCCCGTGCCGGTGGTGAAGGCTCCGTTGTCGCTTGTACCGATAGCACGGTTGCCGCTGCCGATGCTGGTGGAGTCCGCACCGCCCTCGGCGTATACCACACCGCCGTTGATGGTGACGGTTCCGCTATAGTTTGCGTTCTCACCGGAGCCGATGCCCGCGCCGCCGGTACTGCCGCTTGACCCACCGATGGCCGTGACGTATCCGCCGTTGATGGTAACATTGCCGGTTACAGTCCCGCTGCCGACCTCGTAGCCGCCGCCGATGCCCGCGCCGCCTCCGGAGCCTCGGGCAATGATGGTACCACCGTTGATGGTGATATTGCCAAAATTACTGCTGGCGCCATATCCACCGCCGATTCCGGCCGCCCCCAAACCGATGGATGCCCCCCCGGCGGAGGCCTCGAGTAATCCGTTTCCTTCAAAGGTAACGGAGGAACCGGACTCCACCCAGATGGCAGGATGATTCCGGTAACCTCTGAGAGTGTTGTTGCCCTCCAATATAAAGGTGACATCTGCGTTACCAGTTATATCAATAGCAGATTTCTCAACGCCCGGTGAGTCAATAGTAAGATTACTAAGCGTAATTGTATGGGTTCCGCCATCAATGGTCTGATTCCTCCTGTTCCCACTCCAGGTCTCTTCGCTTTCACTAAAAGCTAGAGAAGTTGAAGGAAGAATAGATAGTAACATACATAAGGATAATAATGCGGCAAACCACCGTTTTTTTTGATGTCTCATGGTGTATCCTCCTTTTTGTAAATGTCTACCTTTTTAAACGAGGATACAACATTTTGCGATAGGAAGATTTAGGAAATAAATTTGTAAAATATATTAATAGCCTGTTGCAATTTTCCTGCAAAAATGATATATTTACTAAACATCCACATGTTTGATAATGTAGACATTTAAAAACACGATGTCCGCTTCTGCGGGCATTTTTTATGCGCGGCCGGTCGGGGCGGGGACGGCTGGAGCAAAATGAAGCCAGTTGGCACTTCCGTGCGCCCAAAGTGGCGAAAATTGAGCAAAAGAGAAAGAAAACCGACGGGTATCTCTTGCAATCTTTTGGCAAAATGGTATAATGTCTCCGGTTACTGTATTTGAGTATAGTAGTGCAACGTAAATCTAGGAGGAATGACAAATGGCCAACACGCATAAGTATGTCTATTTGTTCTCAGAGGGCAACGGCTCCATGCGGGAGCTGCTGGGCGGCAAGGGCGCCAACCTGGCTGAGATGACCAATCTGGGTATGCCCGTGCCCCAGGGCTTCACCGTCACCACCGAGGCCTGCACCCAGTATTATAACGACGGCCGCCAGATCAACGCGGACATCCAGGCCCAGATCTACGAGTACCTGGGCAAGATGGAGGCCATCTGTGGCAAGAAGTTCGCCGATCCCGAGAACCCCCTGCTGGTTTCCGTGCGCTCCGGCGCCCGCGCCTCCATGCCCGGCATGATGGACACCATCCTCAACCTGGGCCTCAACGACACCGTGGTGGAGGGCCTGGCCAAGTTCACCAACAATCCCCGCTTTGCCTACGACTCCTACCGCCGGTTCATCCAGATGTTCTCCGACGTGGTGATGGAGCTGAGCAAGAAGCGCTTTGAGGAGATTATCGACGACGTCAAGGCCAAGAAGGGCGTCAAGCAGGACGTGGAGCTGGATACCGAGGACATGAAGAACCTGGTGGTTCTGTTCAAGGAGTTCTACAAGAAGGAGAAGGGCGAGGACTTCCCCCAGGATCCCAAGGTCCAGCTCATGGAGGCCGTCAAGGCCGTGTTCCGCTCCTGGGACAACCCCCGCGCCAACGTCTACCGCCGCATGAACGAGATCCCCTACGACTGGGGCACCGCCGTCAACGTCCAGTCCATGGTGTTCGGCAACTCCGGCGACAACTCCGGCACCGGCGTGGCCTTCACCCGCAACCCCGCCACCGGCGAGAAGGCCCTGTTCGGCGAGTACCTGATCAACGCCCAGGGCGAGGACGTGGTGGCCGGCGTGCGCACCCCTTCCCCCATCTCCAAGCTGCATGAGGAGATGCCCGCGGTGTACGAGCAGTTCGCCGCCATCGCCGACCGCCTGGAGAAGCACTACAAGGACATGCAGGACATGGAGTTCACCATCGAGAATGGCAAGCTCTATATGCTGCAGACCCGCAACGGCAAGCGCACCGCCGCCGCCGCCCTGAAGGTGGCCGTGGATCTGGTGGACGAGGGCATGATCGACGAGAAGGAGGCCGTGTGCCGCGTCGATCCCAAGCAGCTCGACGCCCTGTTGCACCCCACCTTTGACGCCGAGGCCCTGAAGAAGGCCCAGGTCGTTGGCAAGGGCCTGGCCGCCTCCCCCGGCGCCGCCTGCGGCCGCGTGGTGTTCACCGCCGAGGAGGCCAAGGAGTGGCACGAGCGGGGCGAGAAGGTCATCCTGGTCCGCCTGGAGACCTCTCCCGAGGACATCGAGGGCATGCAGGTCTCCCAGGGCATCCTGACCGTCCGCGGCGGCATGACCTCTCACGCCGCCGTGGTGGCCCGCGGCATGGGCACCTGCTGCGTGTCCGGCTGCGGCGACATCGTGGTGGACTATGACAACAAGAAGTTCACCCTGGCCGGCAAGGAGTACCACGAGGGCGACTGGATCTCCCTGGACGGCTCCACCGGCAACATCTACGGCGAGGCCGTGGCCACCGTGCCCGCCGACCCCGGCTCCGGCTACTTCGGCCGCCTGATGGGCTGGGCGGACAAGTACCGTCAGCTCATGGTCTACACCAACGCCGACACCCCCCGCGACGCCGCCCAGGGCCGCGCTTTCGGCGCCCAGGGCATTGGCCTGTGCCGCACCGAGCATATGTTCTTTGAGGGCGAGCGCATCAAGGCCATGCGCGAGATGATCGTCGCCGACAACACCGAGGACCGCAAGAAGGCACTGGCCAAGATCATGCCCTACCAGCAGGGCGACTTCGAGGGCCTGTACGAGGCCATGGAGGGCTGCCCGGTTGTCATTCGCTTCCTGGATCCCCCGCTGCACGAGTTCCTGCCCACCAAGGAGGAGGACATCAAGGAGATCGCCGGCGAGATCGGCGTCACCGTGGAGCGCCTGCACGAGGTTATCGCCTCCCTGCACGAGTTTAACCCCATGATGGGCCACCGCGGTTGCCGTCTGGCCGTCTCCTATCCGGAGATCGCCGAGATGCAGACCACCGCCGTCATCAACGCCGCCATCAACGTCCAGAAGAAGCACCCCGACTGGAAGATGGTGCCCGAGATCATGATCCCCCTGGTGGGCGAGGTCAAGGAGCTCAAGTACGTCAAGGACGTGGTGGTCGCCACCGCCGACAAGATCATCAAGGACGCCGGTATCGACATGAAGTATGAGGTCGGCACCATGATCGAGATCCCCCGCGCCGCCCTGACTGCCGACGAGATCGCCAAGGAGGCCGAGTTCTTCTCCTTCGGCACCAACGACCTGACCCAGATGACCTTCGGCTTCTCCCGCGACGACGCCGGCAAGTTCCTGAGCTACTACTACGACAAGAAGATCTATGAGTCCGATCCCTTCGCCCACCTGGATCAGAACGGCGTAGGCAAGCTGGTGGCCATGGCCGCCAAGCTGGGCAAGGAGACCCGCCCCGACATCCACCTGGGTATCTGCGGCGAGCACGGCGGTGACCCCACCTCCGTGGAGTTCTGCCACAAGGTTGGCCTGAACTATGTGTCCTGCTCCCCCTACCGCGTGCCCATCGCCCGTCTGGCTGCCGCCCAGGCCGCCATCAAGAACCCCCGCTAAGGGCGAGCATTTATAAAGTAAACAGGAGCGCCGCCCATTTGGGCGGCGCTCCTGTTGTTAGGGGAAAGGAAGTAGGGAAGTGTCTTCATGTATAGAGGTGTCTAGTTCCGGCACGGAACGGAGCAAGTGGGCTCGGGGGCAATGCCCTCAACAAGCAAGTGGGCGTGTGTATTAACACAGGCGATGCTTGCTTCTTGTTGATTAGGCAGTGCAATCAGTAAAAATGCAAATTAGGAAAGTTTTAATTAATATAGCTAAATACTACAAAAAACCAGTTCCAAATAATTAGTCCGTAAACCATTAAAATAAAACACTCTACATTTGCTCGACTTCCATTGATTGATTTTTTAATAAGAGAGAAAAGTATATATGGATATGATAGAAAGGAAAAAAATGCTAAAATTGTTACTATAGAGTATATTGTGTTCATGGATATTAGAATAGCAAATCCCACCCTACTTTAATTACGTTGCATACCCTTTTAATTCATTTCTCCATTATAAATGTCATATTGGCCTTCATTATTAATTACAATAGTTTTATAGAAGGTTTCCTCAGTACCGAGGCCGAAAGAGAGTGACGGAGAGATACCAGATACGGAAACGCTGATACTTGGAGAATAAGTAAGTGTTGTATGTCCGTATCCAAAAGCAAATGCGGCAGAATACAGGGTATTCGAAGTTGCTTCTTCCTTCACAACAATCGTCATTTTCCCGTGTGCTGCCCAGCAACCTTGACCGGAGATGTTATTAAGCAGTGGGAACTTTACATTAACATCGTGGTATACATCTCTGATTGCTAAATCATAATCTTTGTATCCCACAAGGTCGCCAACTTCATGATCCCCTTTGTGATAGTAAACTCTACAGGAAGATTTGCTTGTGTCTATTTTTACCCGTGTAGCAAGATTATCGCCCCTTGTTCCAGCAAACCCGCAAGCAACCATATCATTTGGTGCAAGGCCCGTCGTGAGCGGAGTCTTACTCCAGTACCATTCAAATGCTGCACCAATTGTATTTGAATTAGCGCGTACCAGCGCTAACTCTCCGCTAAAGTCAGCAACTAATCTTTTCAGTTCAGGATTTTCAGTTAGCGACTCCCTGTTATAGTTCTTAAGAAGACTGATCTCATCTTCTGAATATCCCATCATTTGCAGGTCGTCACTAGAAAGTTGGGCCCGCTGATAAAGCAAGTCCTCTATTGTAGTGTTCTTTATTGCTGCGACTTCGTCCTCGCTATACCCTGAAGCTAAAAGGGTTGACTCAGAAAGAGATTGAAGGTTAGTATACATATCATATTCATTAGTCTCAAAAGAGTAAACAGGAATTGCCTCATTTAATTGCATACTGTCCATATCAACAGTACCAGATTGGATAGGTGCATTATACGCCATGGCACTGGGGATACAGGCAATACAGCATAAAAATGCCATAACAAGACTTAGAAATCTTTTCATTTTAAAAAGTCCTCCTTTTTATAGATTATTGATCTTCGTAATACCGAACAATTTTGCTTTATATGGTTAACAATATCTGACACTTATTCCAACAATGCTTTACACATCACTCCTATCTATCTTTTTAATTTATCTAGAAAACAAAATTTTCGGCTAAACATATTCCTCCTCTCTTTTATTTTATAAGGTGCCTCTACACATATATCAAAAAGTCCATACAAAACATTTCATATAAAATAAAAAATTGACGGTTTAAACCGTCAATTTTTTTTGATAAAATTATTTTGTTGCAGTAACAGCGGGAGAAGTTGGAGTCGTTCTGCTATCGCCACCATTTTCATCTCTTGCAAAAACTTCCGCTGTCACACGATATTGGTGCCCAACTGTTCCTTGATAAATAATAGCGCTATTATATGTTGAACGATTTGAAGAAGTCATCCAGCTTTCGCTCTCGTATTCTTCGGCGGTGTTCCAGGTTCTTCCGCCGTCATCGGACTCCTCCAACAGGATGTAACTAGCACCCAACTGTGAGACACGTTTGTTCGCTACGATGGAAAACATGACCTGAACTTTTCCGCCACCTGCCGCAGTGACGTTGGCGGTATATTTCGCAATATAGGAACTTGCGCGTTCAAGTGCAGAGGCGCTGGCAAGAAAACTTGTGCAACAAACGAGTACAAGTGCGGCTGCGCAGATATGTCGCATAAACTTTTTCACTGTCTATTACCTCTCTAATAGTAAATTAGAAATTAAGTATAAATGGAATCAATAATTGCTCTCATTTCCTTCTCATCAAGTTCCCCGGAAATCGAGCACTCGCAGGTGCCATTGATCCATGCCGCTGTTAGTATGTTTTCATTTGACATAATATAGTGAACAATGCCGTTTTGCGTGTACTCAAAAACAGAACCGCCATCCTTTTCAAATATTGCCGGTATGAACGTATCATCTGTCCAATACGAATACTCAAGAGAAATCGTATCTTGACCGTGGCTGTAGGACGCACTGAAAATAATTTGTCCAATTAGGGGATTAGCTTCCACATAGTCCAATGTATAGCCATTTGGAAGCCAAGATGGAGCCAACGTATTAGAAATAGAATAGGTATCAAAGGCATCCTGAAGGGTCTGGTATTGTTCTGCATCGGGTATTGTCCCAGTACCCTCAGATATAGGAATTGCCGAGGTGCTTGGTGTGACAAAGCGGAATGTCTCCTCCGTCCATCGCCCGATTGCACCAAACACGTCGATGCCAGCGGCCTGCGCACAAAACATAGTGAATACGGCGACGATGGCCGCAACAACGACAACTCTTGCGAAGGTCTTACGAAAACGGAATCCATGAGATCTTCTTTGGGGAACCTCCGGGTTGGGCAAAGCATCCTCATCGAACAAAATCGCGTGCTGGGAACGGAACTTTTCCCAGGACTGTTTCACATCAAAATCTTCTTCGAGAGGAGCTCTTTCGTCCAGAGCGTCCAGATAGGAGTCAATCACATCCTCATCATAGGTGAGGTCGGTCATTTCATCCATTTTGGACTCCAGCTCTGTCAGCAGCTCGTCCGCTGTTTTATCGCACAGATGTCCTTGGATTTGAGAGACGCTGCCCTTCCCGCTGCCCGACTGGTATGGGGCTCGTTTCTTCTCGGGCATCATGACACCTCCTTCTTAGGAATATCAGAAAGACTGATAGAAACATTACATCAATTCTGAAAAATCTGTTTCTTTTTCCGCCAGCTTTTTATAGTGTTGCTTTGCTCGGAACATCTGTGTACGGCAGGTCAGGATCGGGATCTTCAGCCGCGCTGCAATTTCTTCATAGGAAAGCTCGTCCTCATAGAACCAGACCAACAGATCCTGTTCCCGCTGGGTGAGGCCCGGCGGCAGTATATCGCGCAGAGAAAAAAACTGTTTTGGAGGGGCGCTGATTTGAGTGATTTGTTCCTCTATGGAAATTTCATGGCTAGATTGCTTCTGGTTCCTGTCCATAGAATGGCGGATTAGGTTTTGAACGACTTTCATCAGCCACCCGGAGGGGTTTGGATGAACTCTTACGGTATCAAACCGAGCCAGGAGCAATAAGAATGCCTCCTGTACGACATTCTCAGCCTCGTCTTTATCGCCCAGCCGGCGGAAAGCGACCTTATACAGTTTGAGGGCATTGGCTTCATAAAGTTCCTTCACCCATGCTTCATCTGCTGGACTCATAAGCATCTCTCCTCCCGGTTGGCTGGTACCGGCTCCATTTTACCGAAGCAGGCTGGAAAATGCAATCCCGCCCCCGGTTTCCAGCCAAAACCGGGAGCGGGCGTTTTTACGGCAGAAAGGGCTTGAGGTACTCGGCCATGGAGCGGGACATCTCGCGGGAGAAATCGGAGTTGTACTTGCGCTTGCAGAAGGCGTCCAGCCACGCACCGTAGGGCCGGGCTCCGGCGTTGTCGGCCAGCATAGCCTCCAGCTCGGCCGGCTCCATGCGGCGGTAGGCGTTTTCGTGGACGATGTGCTCCAAGGCGCGGCGGCGGGGCTTTTCCCGCTCCTGCTGCTGCTGCGTGGGGTAGCCGAACACCAGCAGGGCGGCGGGCACCACGTACTCCGGCAGGCGGAGCAGGGGCCGGTGGGTCTCCACCTGCTCCAGAATGTCGCCGATGTAGCAGGAGCCGATGCCCAGGCTCCATGCGGCGGTGACGGCGTTCTGGGCGGCGATGTTGGCGTCGGACAGGGCCAGCCACAGGTCGCCCGGCCCGGGGCGGCGGGGGGAACAGCCCCCGGCGGCAAAGGCGTCGTACCACTTCTGGCAGTCGGCGCAGAAAAGGAGCACCAGCGGGGCCCGGGCGATGAAGGGCTGGTGATCGCAGGTGTCGGCCAACGTGTCCTTGACGGCCTGGTCGGTAATGTCTAAAATGGTATAGAGCTGCTGGTTCCCCGCCGTGGGGGCGGCGCAGGCCGCCTCCAGGATGGCCCGCCGGGCCTCCGGGGGAATGGGCCGGTCCAGAAAGGCCCGCACCGACTTGCGGGCGTGGAGCTGGGACAGAACTTCGTTCATAAAAATCCCTCCTAGGATGTGATGGTGTGAAAGAGATGCAGTTTACCGTGGAGCGGGGCGGCCCGCTGCTGCCCTTCCTGCTGGAGCATGTGAAGGGGAGCCGCAACCATGTCAAGTCGCTGCTCGCCCGGGGGCAGGTACAGGTGGATGGGGCGGCCGTCCGCCGCCACGACCACCCCCTCGCCCCCGGCCAGCGGGTGAGCGTGCTCGCCCAGGGGGCGGAGGCGCGGCGGGCCCCCTTCCCGGTGCTCTATGAGGACGGGCACATCCTGGTCATTGACAAGCCCTCCGGCCTGCTGAGCATGGCCAGCGACCGGGAGAAGGTGCGCACCGCCTACCGCATGGCGGGGGAGTACGTGCGCCGCACCAGGCCCGGAGGGCGGGTGTTCATCGTCCACCGGCTGGACCGCGACACCTCCGGCGTGCTCCTGTTCGCCAAAGACGAGGAGACCAAGCGGGCCTATCAGGAGCACTGGGACGCGCTGGTGCGCCGCCGGGGCTATCTGGCGGTGGTGGAGGGCCGGCCCCCCAGGGAGGAGGACCCCATCCGCACCCTTCTGCGGGAGAACGCCGCCCACAAGGTCTACTCCGTCCGCTCCGGCGGCAGGGAGGCGGTGACCCACTACCGCACCATCCAGGCGGGGCGGGAGTACACCCTGCTGGAGGTGGACATCGGCACCGGGCGCAAGAACCAGATCCGCGCCCACCTGAGCGAGCTGGGCTGCCCCGTGGCGGGAGACCGGGACTACGGCGCGGCCGCCAGCCCGCTGGGCCGCCTGTGCCTCCACGCCCACGAGCTGGCCCTGACCGACCCCTTCACCGGGGAGGAGCGGACGTTCCGCTCCGGGGCCCCCCGGGGCTTCCGCGCGCTGGTCTGCTAGAGACCCAGCCGGGCCCGGGCCTGGGTGCGGAACTCCACCAGCTCGGGATAGCGGTAGAAAAAGTTCAGCTTCTCCTCCCAGACGGCATCCCCCTCCGGGGCGTCCCACAGGACAAAGTAGGTGAAGCTCTCCGCAATGTCCTCCGACGGGTCGGTGGAGGCGTAGTCGGTGACGAAATCCGCCTGGTGCCGGAGGTAAAAGCCATAGCTGTCCGGATTGGCCAGGCGGTCATGCAGGTAGTCCGTCCAGAAGGCGTGGTAGAAGTCATCCAGATAGGAGCCGGACCGGGCGACCATGCCCTCCTCGCAGTACCGTGCGCCGCTCTCCGGAGCGCCGTAGTCCGCCTGGGTGTCGTTGAGGGTGAGGTAGTGGGTATACTCGTGGAGGACGGTTTCGGTAAACCAGTCCAACTCCCCGGCATCCGCCGGGTCCACTGCCAGTTCCCACCGCGTCCCTGTGTCATCCAGGGGGGACACATAGGCCAGGGTTTCATCCAGACCGTCGGTAAAGACAGTGAAGCGGGAAAAGCCGTCCAGGGCACCCTCGGGCAGAAGGGCGTTCACCTGTGCCCACAGGGAACGGTAGACATCCTCCCCAGAGGTCAGCCGGAGGCCGCCGTCCGGCTCCACGGCATAGTCGGCCAGCGGGCGCTCGGCGGGAGAGGCATAGCCCCAGGACCCGCCGCCCCCCAGGTATTTGAGCGTGTACCGCTCATAGAGCCGGTTGAGGCGGTCCACCAGATTGGCCTCCTCAGTGGACAACTGCCACCGTGCTTCCGCCTCCCGTGTCTGGCGCAGGGGGAGGAGCTGTTCCACAAGGGTATGTACATGGGCCAGCTCCGCCTCGGAGAGCAGGCCGTCCAGCTCCCCAAGCTGGGCGGAGGCCAGCGCATCGGCGGCGGGATTTTCCACAGATACACCAGAGGATGTGGAAAACTTCTCCGGTTGTTTGCAGCCAGCCAGGAGAAGCAGGGGGAGCAGCGCCAGGAGGGCGCGGCGCTTGACCATGGGATCACCTCCGTGTCGGATTATTTCCGCCATTGTACCACAGGAGAGTGAAAAAGAGAAGGGCGGGGGGACGCTTAATGCG